>Ga0194115_10007904_pt1 | contig 10424 bp, 18 predicted proteins | sample TA2MahsurfametaG_3_FD_148656 | JGI IMG/M metagenome (GOLD analysis project Ga0194115, IMG submission 148656) | Freshwater microbial communities from Lake Tanganyika, Tanzania - TA2015002 Mahale S4 surface | ecosystem: Environmental > Aquatic > Freshwater > Lake | place: Tanzania: Lake... | reverse complement strand
TGTGCAGGCAGGCCCGCGAGGTTGGGATCGTCGGCCATTTCAACATATGGATACCACACATTGTTCATAGCCATCAGACTGGCGGCAGTGATCGCGGCCTCAGCTTCTCGCTGATCTGCTATCTGGCTCTGGATCCAGGTCCACAGTCGAGTATTACCAGTGGCAAACACAGCGGCCAGGGCCACTGCTTCGGCTTCTTCTGCGGCCAAGGTACTGCGCTTGACCACCGCATCGATGTTCAAGCGAGTATCTTTGGCATAGTCAGGCAGGCCTTCTTTGAGCTGATCTACCCACTGCATGGTTAGGCCGCCTTCAGTCGCTTGGTTTCCAGGGTATCGGCACCAACCTGGCGATTGCACTCACACAGTTCACCGGTCTGGAGAGCATCCAACACACGGAGCGTCTCTTCGGCACTGCGACCCACATTGAGGTTGTTGACTGTGACATGCTGGATCACACCTTCGGGATCGATGATGAATGTGGCGCGGAGGGCGGCACCTGCGGGGGCGAAGAACACACCCAGCTGATCCACGAGGCTGAGCTCACCACGCTGTGTGTCAGCGAACTGGATGTGGCGGATACGCCCAAGATCTTCGTGTGCGTCCTGCCAACCCAGTTTACAGAACTCGTTGTCGGTGCTACCTGTGAGCAACACGGCATCACGATCTGCGAAGTCCTGAAACAGCCGATCGTAGGCCACAATCTCTGTGGGGCACACGAAAGTGAAGTCTTTGGGGTAGAATACTATAACCTTCCACTTGCCTGCAAAACTCTGCTCTGTGATATCAAAAAACTTGTCGGATCTGGGGTTCACGCCTGTGACCACAAATGGTTCGATCTTTTCGCCTACTGTTTTCATAGTTTTGTTTTCCTTTGGTTTGGGGAGTTTGAGACCCTATGTCTCAGTGTTTTTACTATACACGAGTATATATCATAGAGTCAATGTATTTTGTGTGACTTTTTATTACTTTTTTCCTATGGGCATCATAGCCTAACACAATAGGAAAAAACTGCTCTGACAGCCCCCGGCTGATCCGCCCACTGCGTCCTGGTTATGAGATCTCGCACCCCATCGGGGCATCACCCACTCAGCAGGAACATTCGAGGCAGTGAAGCGTCCGCTCCTCGCAAGGCCCGTTCACGCATTGCCAGCGCCAGTTTGGTTTGACTGGAACCACCCGTGGCTGTCACACCACTTCTCATCGTCTGGGTCAGACTATCCGGTGACGCCGGAACGTTCTTTACTCAGCGGGTTTGCTCAGTCCCCGCCACTGTGCTACATCAATCCGTTTGCCATTGAGATCCTTCCAGGTCCGCCCGGTCCATTCCGCACGCAGGGGGAACGGCCAGGTGCCTGTGAGCACATCGTATTGGCCCTTGATGTCTGGCCGCAGACTCACATCGTGATAGGCAGTAAGTTCAATACCTTCCCACATGTCGGGACCAGAGTCGATGGCTTCTTGTGCCTGCATCTCTTCGCCATCCAAGACCTCTACATCCTCTTCTTCATCGTCGCCGTCTTCGCGGCGCTCCACGCCCTCATACACTTCCTCGCCGCCTGCGATCCAGAACTTGCCTTCGGCCCACTTGCCCGTGGTTGAGTAACCGTCCGTGCCCTCCACATCCTCGCCGTCATACTCTACACCGGAACACAAATACCAATCGTCGCCGTTGCCGTAAGTGATGCGCAGTCTGGCGGGATCAAATGGTGCACGGAGCGTGATCTCTCCGTCAAAGAAGCAACCTTTCTCGCCCTGTCCACCCCAGAACACTATCCGGCCATCTGGCCAGTCCACGCTGTCGCAGTCATCCACGAGATCAACTGTGACACCTTGACCTTCGAGATTGGCGATGTCCAGATCCGATTTCCACAGTTCCTGGCCAGAGTCAACTTCTTCCACCCGGATATAACTGCCGCTGTCCATGGTAGCACCGGTGCCATGGAACAGATCATCGCATTCATAGGGACTGCCGGGAGTGAAAGGTCGCATGTCCGCAGGTACATCATCCCACATGCCATTTTCATCCCAGGAGTGAGTGTACTGATCTATGTCAATTTTCTTTGACTTGAAGAACTCATATTGCTCTCTGCTGATCGAACCGATGTAGCATTCCCCACCGTAACCGTAGAGCTGGATGCGCACCGGAGTGGGCGTGAATTTTAGGGTATCTATCAGTTCTTGTTTCTGTTTACGGGTCGCCATGCTATTTCCTTTCCAGTTCACGGGCCACGCGATCGCGTTCCATGGTATAGACACTGTACTGCAAGCGCAGGAAGCGCCAGATCAGATCAAACATTACCAGGGCCAAGCCCAGAGACAGCAACAGCCACGAGGTGACAAGATCACCGTCCAACCACATGTTGACAAATGCAGCCATACCGATGATCATGCCCCAGAAGGTGATATCACGATACCAACCACGGAACATCCAGCGCAGGAATGATTTGGTATTTTGCATAGGTATCCTTATTTTTTAGATGATACCGTATTGTACACAAAAAGGCATTTTCAGTCAACCACGGGATGCCAACCCAGTTTGGCCAGGTCTTCACGGATTTCGTCTGTGACAGTACCTTCGGGCACATAGTTTTGAATGGATTCTGCGCCGCCCACGAGATCGTCATCGGGATGGCTCTTCATCATGCCCGAGCAGTACCAGTCCATGTAGTCGCCTTCGCCGCGGATGTCGGCCACGATGGCTGCTGCGGTGCGCCAAGAGCATGACCAGATTTTATCTGTCAATACCGTCCATACATCCTGATATTGCCATGCCTGGTTGCACATGGCCGCGTAGAGATTCTGTGCGTACCCCTCGTCCCCACGCACTTTTTCTGTCAGCCACCAGCACTGGCAGATATCAAGATCCATGTGTCCGGTAGCTTCCATAGCGACAAAAAAAAAGGAGGACCAGCCTCCCTTTTTGTTTTACATCATGCCCATTCCGCCCGGAGGCATGCCGCCACCTGCGGCAGGCTTGTCCTCGGGGATTTCGTTGATCGAGCACTCGGTTGTGAGCAACAGGCCAGCCACGCTTGCCGCGTTGGTGAGCACGGTGCGAGTGACCTTGGTAGGATCGATCACACCTTGTTCCACCAGATCCGCGTAGGTATCTGTGGCCGCGTTGTAGCCAAAGTTGCCTTGGCCTTCCAGCACGCGGTTCACTACCACACTAGGCTCAGCACCGGCATTAAACGCGATGGCTCTGAGCGGCTCTTCCGCGGCACGCAACACGATGTTCACACCAGCAGCGAAGTCGGGATTGTTCACCGGCAGCGTGATGCTCGCGCGTTTGGCGGCGCGCAACAGGGCCACTCCACCACCAACCACCACACCTTCTTCCACGGCAGCCCGGGTGGCATGGAGAGCATCATCAATTCGATCCTTCTTCTCTTTCATCTCCATTTCCGTGGCGGCACCCACGCGGATCACTGCCACGCCTCCGGCCAGTTTGGCCACACGCTCCTGCAGCTTTTCGCGATCATAGTCCGAAGTGGCGGCCTCGATCTGTGCCTGGATCGATTTCACACGGGCTTCAATACTAGCCCGGTCACCTGCGCCATCCACGATCACGGTGTCGTCTTTGTTGACCTCCACTCGTTTGGCCTGGCCCAGGTCCTTGAGACTAACCTTTTCCAGCGTGAGCCCCAGCTCTTCCGCGATCACAGAACCACCTGTGAGCGTAGCGATGTCTTCCAGCATGGCCTTGCGGCGATCGCCAAAGCCCGGAGCTTTCACGGCCACGGTCTTGAGGATGCCACGCATGTTGTTCACAACCAGGGTGGCCAAGGCCTCGCCTTCTACATCTTCCGCGATGACCAGGAGCGGACGGCCCGCTTTGGCCACCTGCTCCAGCACCGGGATGAGATCCCGTATGTTGGAGATCTTCTTGTCATGCAACAGGATGTAGGGATTGTCCAGTTCTGCGGTCTGCTTCTCTGCAGAATTGATGAAGTAGGGCGAGAGGTAGCCGCGATCAAACTGCATGCCCTCCACCACTTCCAGCTCGTTGTCCAGGCCTTTGCCGTCTTCCACGGTGATTACGCCTTTCGATCCAACCTTCTCCATGGCCTGCGCGATGATGTCGCCGATGGCGGTATCAGAGTTGGCTGACAGCGATGCCACCTGCGCAATCTCGCGATTGGTAGAGCAGGGTTTGGAAACCGATTCCAGTTCGGCCACGATGGCACGGGTGGCAGTATCGATACCGCGCTTGAGGTCCATGGGGTTCATGCCAGCGGCCACCGACTTGATACCTTCACGCACGATGGCCTGAGCCAACACAGTGGCAGTGGTTGTGCCATCGCCCGCACGATCCGCGGTCTTGGATGCCACTTCACGCACCATCTGTGCGCCCATGTTTTCCTGTGGATCTCGGAGTTCCACTTCTTTGGCCACAGTGACACCGTCTTTTGTGACGATGGGGGCACCGAAGCTCTTCTGGATCACCACGTTGCGGCCTTTGGGCCCCAGCGTGACTTTTACAGCATCGGCCAGGGTGTTCACGCCCTGTACCAAACGGTCGCGGCTGTCTGAGCCGAATTTCACGGATTTTGCTGACATATCATGATCTCCTTTTATTGTTCAACGATGGCGAAGATGTCATCTTCTTTGAGCACGGTGATTTCCTCACCGTCAACTTTTACTACCTGGCCTGTGTATTTGCCGAACAGCACTTCATCGCCAACTTGCACAGCCATTGACAGTACAGTGCCATTTTCCAGCCTGCGGCCAGCACCCACGGACAACACCCGGCCACGGTTGGGTTTTTCTTGTGCTGCATCAGGGATCACGATGCCCGAAGCGGTACGGCTTTCTGCTTCGAGGATTCGAACGACCACGCGGTCGTGTAGGGGTTTGAGTTTCATTGCGTTTTTCTCCTTTAGGTTAAGCAAGAAAATTTGCACAGTCCCAAGGGCACTGAGCAAATAATATTTATACAGGATTTTGATCAATCATGCTAGAATTCTGGCAAAATTGGATGGTGGGCCCGGAGGGACTTTTGGTGGTGGGACGGGTGGGGTTCGAACCCACAGCGGACTTTCGTCACTCGATTATGAGTCGAGGGCCTGCAACCAATACGGCGTCCGTCCCAATGAACCAATTCTACATTGTTTATCGTTACAAGTCAAGACCGCCGAAGGTGCCCTTTTAAATATCTTTTATTTGTTGGCCTTTGATAATAACTAACTTTTCTGGAAACTGCGACCATTTGGCACGATCTCTATCAGTTTCATATCCTTTGATTTCAACATAGGTATCTAATTTTGGGAGATAAAAATCTGGATGATACCATCTTTCTCCATTCCAAACATATCTAAATGATCTGTCTGGCCGTTTAGGAGCAAGACCTTGATCCTTGGCCCATCACTGGTGCTTCATTTGCCCTGATGTACGGCAACCCACCGACCGGGCCAACTCCGCAAAACTCTCAAGTTCTTCGATTGGGCATTCAAGAATGGCAAAACGCAGGCCCTGGATCTAGACTAGGTGCCCTTGCCTGATGCGCTCACTGCCCAGATCCGTGACCGTGTTTGGAGCCAGATCAACCTGAAATGATTCGCCCGCTGACGGCGTACAATAGGCCAAATGGTCAGCATCAATCCCGGATCTTCCGGGATTTCTTCACCGTGTGATCTCTCGATAAATACTGTACACTGGGGTGGTCCTAGTGAATCCAAATCTTTTTGCAAAGAGGAAAAAATGAAACCCATCGTTACCGCCGCTGTTGCTGGTCTGTTTGCTGTGTCTGCTTTTGCCCAAACCCCTGCCGCACCCGCCAAGAAGGAAGAGGCCAAGCCCGCTGCCGCAAAAGCCGAACCCGCCAAGAAGGAAGAGGCCAAGCCCGCTGCCGCAAAAGCTGAGCCTGCCAAGAAAGACGAGAAAAAAGCTGAACCCGCCAAGAAGTAATAGCAGATTTGGTCTGCAAAAAACCGCCTTTCGGGGCGGTTTTTTATTGGCTCCAGCGCAGGGCTATGACAGTTTCTAAGTGAGGATCAGCGCAGGTCACTTCGATCCGGCGACGGCGAGCGCTCTGTCTGACCCTCCAGAGATCGTGGGCTCCACGCCACTCTGCTATCTGTGCCGTGGTGCTGACATAGTAGGGATTCTTGCGGCTGTCTTCTGTTCTTTCGATATCGGGTACCCGGTAAGGTTGGTTGGGTGACACTTCTGCATCAAGCCAGTCGATCACTGCCGTGGCATTGCGCCGGGGGATCAGGACCATCTCAGCCGGAACAACACCGCGGCTTGCTCGTCTCGGAATCTGTAGATATCTGGAACCCATCCAGTGATACCCGAGGCTATGTCTGTGCCATAGCGATACCATTCTCGATCAAACTCTCCCACGTTGGCTTCTAGCCATGGTACCACCTGATCATAGGGATGCCGGGTGCGGCATTCGTAAGGGAAAAGATCCTCAAGCTCGGACACGGCTTACCAAGCTCCTGGCCAGGCCGCGTAGCGATTGATCGATCGGAACGCGGATACCATTTTCTTGGCCATGTCCGAAGTGCGGTGCCTGGCGTAATGCTGATGATAGAGGTCGGTGAGATCTTCCAGTTCCGTTCGGTTGCCGGACCAGCGCTGTTTGGCTACCGAGTAGGGCCGGCCACGCCAGGTAGCGAAGCCCATGTGCCAGAATGATTCTATGATCTCGTCGCGACTGGTCAGTCTCCGGCCAGTGGCTACTTCGTACACGCCCTGATGTTCCTTCGTTGTGAAACAGCGTCGCCAGGTATGGAAGTGCATGACCTCAGCCCGATCGCTGGATTCTGTGCGAGCATCCTGATGCTCGCTGTCCAACCATGCGCGGAACTCTCGTATCCATGCTCTGGGTGCGATGTCAGCAGCCACTTGATTCGTTCCGGCCCAACCCAGGGTCTGTAGGTTCATGGGAGCCAGCACCAGCCACTGTTGATCATGCTCGCGGGCCACAGACAGCGACCATTCGAAATTGTGGCGGCTGTCGTCTATGGCAGCCTGCTCGAAAGTGAACAAGGTAAGCTGATCTTGTTCCGGATTCACACCATCTGATCGCCAACCGTAACGGTCTCGGCGGCTGTCCGTCATGCGCCGGCGAGCGGCGTTTACAGTGTGGATGGTTTCGTATTTCAGCATGAACGGATCCTTTCAATTATGTCACGGGCCACTGATACATCATCTTCCGCGGCGCGGTCTATCTCGGCCGCTATGATCATCTGCATCACGATGTAGGCCTGCAGGGCCACAGACCGAGGCATGCTGTTGACCCAGGCCACGATGTCGTCTATAGACTCCATCTGCCACATGTGGTCGGCCAGTTCTCGTTGCAGGGGTGATAATCCGGTGAGTTCGATCATACAGTCTCCTGGTTGCGGTGTTTAGGTTGGCGTTGGTAATCTGTGGCTGCACGATGGCGCACCGGGCGGTTGAAGTTATTCTTGGCCACCCAGTTGCGTGTTCGGATCTGTTTCTTTATTTTGGTCATGATAGAATATTGTAGCATTCGGGCAATTTTTTGTCAAATCCAATTTGGTGCCACGGCGTTGCCATTCTTGTTCTACTTCTGCTAGATAAGCCCGGGAGATGTTGTGATTCCATCCCTGAAACCCTGACTCAAAATCCCGCAGACGATCATCCGTCCAGGTGGCCATGTCTCTGCGGAGATCGTTCATGTGCAGTTGCCACACGATGTTTTGAGTCAAGGGATTCCACACGGGCTAGTCCCAGCCAGCGGGCTCGCGCGCCTCACTCATATCGCCCAGATCTTCTTGTTCGATGGCCACCAACAGCATGAGATCCATGACGGTTATCCGTTTCGGTCATAGCATCTCCTGGTTGCGATGTTTGCTGTGTCGGCGATAATCAGTCACTGCACGATGGCGAGCCGGCCGATTGCGGTTGTTTTTAATTAAATAGTTTCGGGCAGGTATCTTGACGTTCTTCATGCTGTTATCCATTCTTGTTCTCCGTTGATCACTATGGATTCACTGCCATCGCGTTCGTCTATGTAAAACTGGGTGCCCTGCCTCAACCATTTCACTTTAAGATGCTGTAGGCCACCCAGATATGCATCGGGATACTTGATCCGGGCCATGGCTTCGACTTTCGCCTGCCAATCTGGCGACCTCTGTACTAGGTCCGCGATCTGCGGATCAAACAACATGGAGATCCGCACGTCTGGATCCGGTTGCCAGGTGCTCCAACCCGCTCCATAACCCGGCGAGTATAGCACAGCCACCCAACCATCGCGTACCAGACGATCCGTACAATCTTTCATGTGGTGGCCTGTTTTACGATCCAATCAAGGTAGGGTCTGTGGCCTGCCGTGACCGGCAAGGCTACCAATTCTGGTGTGTCATAGGGGTGGATCTGCTGCCAATGGGCTTCGAGCCGTGCCCAACGGTCCTGGGTGGTCTTCATGACTATCTGCGCTTCTTCTGCCGTCTCCAACCGTTCCTGCCACCAGTAGTGGCTCCGGGCACCAGGCAGGATCGTCACACAGGCCACCAAGCGCCGCTCCAGCACATCTTGTGCCAGCCGTTCGGCGACATCCAGGTCTGGCGCGGTGGCGAGCACGACGATGATGGTCATACCGATTGCCTTTCACGCACATCGGTGTTGAGTGTGGGCCGCATTTCTCGGATCAAGGCACGCTCGAGTTGGTGCGCTTCAGTCTTGCCACGCACCACGGCCACGATAGAATAGCAGAAGCACTCTGGGCCACGCCCACGGAGTGCTTCGTAGAGTGCCCAGCTCTTGTCTTCGGTACGACTACGATACAGATGTTTGTTCATGCGCACCCTAACCGACTTCAGCACCGTCGATTCAGTCTTGGCAGTGACACCAATGTAGAAGTCCGTGCCGGACTGGATCTTGTACACGATGTGGGTGCGATCTGTGCGTCGTTTACGGGGTGTTTTCTTATCGTCCATACCATTATTATACCAAAAATGCCATTTTTGGTCAACCGCCGCTGGATCGCTATGTTAGCAAGCACTTACCTAGCATTTTGTTGCGGATCAGCGCACTGATACAGTATAAAACAGACGCATTTATTGGTCAATCTATGCTCGCCAGCCACTGTTTGAGATCTCCATACATGGTGGCCATCATGGCTTCTCGGCTGCCGAAAAAAACCATGCGCCGGCGTTTGCGTTTCATGCTGACCTCGATGTAGTAGGGCCATTCCAGTTTGCGATCCAGATCCACTATGAGCCGTTTGGTAAAGACAATGTGATCTCGATCTCGGAGATCCAGTTCCCAGCTCTCCAAACGCAGGACATCATGCATGATCTCGTAACCCAGATCGGTCAAGCGCATGCCACCATCTCTGCGGATATTGGCCCACCAGGTGCGCATAGCGGACTCTATGCTATGCTGATACTCCATGGGAATCTGCGGCATCAGCCGCTGGACGATTTCAAGTCTGCGATCCGGCATCGGGGTACACTTGATCCCCTTGTGTGAGCAGCACCACGGTGAATTTGTCTGTGCGGAACTGCGTGTTGAGTTTGCGTGCTAGATTGCGTGCGTGGCCCGCATTGGAGAACGACACTTTCTTGTACTTGGGTCCTGGGTATTGCACCAGGAGATTGGCAGTCTTGAGATTGATAGGCGATCCATCGTAGAACACTGCCCAGATTCCCTCGGCCGCAAGGACCTGCTCGGTCTTGTAGGTGTTACGGTTGGTTATCTCCGCCAGCACTCTGGGTTTGGGTCTGCTCATATCTGTTCCTACGATTATTTATGATAATGTAGGTAGTTTTAAAATCCACCACCATCGATCTCCACTGTGGTGGTACCGTCGGTCTGTGTGGTCTGGGCAGCCACATGCAAGGCCAACAGCAGTTTGGCGAGATCAGCCTGTAGGTCTCTGGCTTCGGCCATGGTCATGGTAAAGTCTCTCTGACCTCGATGTTCGAGGCTACGCACCCGATCAATAAAGCGATTGATGTGTATGCTCATGCGCCAGGGCCTCTGGTTGGGTGTGGAACGGTCCCAAGAATCTGTTGCGATTCAGCATGATCATCTTGGGACAGAACTCTGCGCGCCAACCTCTGCCCTGGCTGATGAGATACCAACCGGCCGCATACCATGACTTGGATCGGGGTTCGCGCGTGTACAACGGCACCTGATGCGGCACATCAAACACACCGTTATAGGGAGCAGAGTCGGTGGGATAACCCAGCACTTCACACGCCGTGCCAGGTTTGGTGTTGCGCTGCAGATTCTGGAAATCGATGGATACCTTGCGCTTGATCATGCGCAGATCTTTGAATTTTTGCTGGCTTCCATTGATCACCACCGTGAATCCGTCAGCGGCGGCTTCTATGTTGCCTACCTTGCGATCATCCTGTTGCAAGATCCAGTACTGGTTTGGTATCACTGCTTTGGCTACTATCATCTAACACTCCTTGATAAGTCTGGTTCAACCATGAGGCA
>Ga0194115_10007895_pt1 | contig 10436 bp, 11 predicted proteins | sample TA2MahsurfametaG_3_FD_148656 | JGI IMG/M metagenome (GOLD analysis project Ga0194115, IMG submission 148656) | Freshwater microbial communities from Lake Tanganyika, Tanzania - TA2015002 Mahale S4 surface | ecosystem: Environmental > Aquatic > Freshwater > Lake | place: Tanzania: Lake... | reverse complement strand
CTACGTCATATACTGTAGTAGCCAATTTATCCTCCTATGGATAGTTATAAACATTATAACAAATAGATTTTATTAACACAAGCACAAAACCCCCGTAAAATACGGGGGTTTTGCTAATAACCTAAATAAATTAAGCTATGATTCTATCAATAATCTTGCCATATTCTGCCCCTACGTAGTTAGCGTCTGGGAGAAGACGGAAGGTCACTGGGAATGTGGTTGGGGTGTTACGTGCTAGTGTGAACTGTGTCTGTTGTACAGAAAGAACACGACGAGCATAGTATACACGCTCAGAGTTTGCTGATGACTCTGTACCTGATACAGTTTTAAATGTTGGAGCTTGTCCAACTGCAAATAGCTGACGCTCTGTTGGAGCGATTCCAAGAGCACCCGCCTCAAGACCAAGAGTTAAATCTCCTGCTGAGGTGGCTGGACCTGCATAGTTCTCTGACGATGCTGCAGCATTCTTCTTAATAGTTGATGCACCTTGTCCAAATACTGTTAGAACGTTCTGCAAAGTTCCTTCTGTCATTTCAGTCATAATCATGACCTGCATAGCAGACTTGAAAAGCTTTGCTGCGTCTAGCAACTGATCTACGGTAACGTCTTCGAATGTTGGGTTATAAGTGATCTGAAGACCATTGTTTGTAAAACCAACGTTACGAACCTTAGCTGAAGCAGCCAAAGGTGTTGAAGCCGTTTGGTTAGCTGTAAAGGCAATATGTCCAGCATCTAGCAAGTTTTCGAAATCTGCTGCATAAGTTGCATCGGTTGAGTCCTTTGTAGAAATAAATACTGGGGCTGCACCGACGATGATGTTTTTAGCATTATTAAATGCCATTGTTTCTACCTCCTATTTTAAAAATTTAATTGTTTGAGCTGGCTAGGCTCTTTCCTCTTTCCTCTATGTCCAATTTTAAGGCATAAACAATCAAAAGGCAAAATGTGTCAAATATACCTGCCTGAGCTATTTGTATTCCTGGAGTACTTGATCTCCAATATGACATCCGCCGAATAAAATCCCTGAAGCTCTTCTGAAGGCTCCGTTGGCGACATATCGGCAACATATATGCTGTGGAACTTAAACTTCTCTGAATTGAAGTTTGCGGACAAATTAACATCTTTGGCAGATTCATCCATCCTTCTAAATTCATCTATCATAAAATTGCGGACCTCATTGATCTTAGAAACATCTGTTGAATATACGGTAAATAGAATTTGTTCATTACAGATTAGCCATAGGGTATCATATGAGACTCCGATTTTATCGTAGACTATATGATCCTTCCCGCTCAAAAATTGATTCATGTCTGGTATTTGTTGGACTGGGATAATAGGAACTAAGGTCTCTCCTATATTATCACTATAATAGTCATCTGGGTTAAATATCTCTGCCGCCTGCAATTTTGTCCAAATATATTTGCGAAGCTCAAGCATTGCGTCTAATTTATAATTAACTGTCATAATGATGCTCCGAATGCTGAGGTCAAGGCTGCATCAGCCTGTACAGCAATTGTATTTGGGTTAAATGTATATTTAACTGTTCTAATATCGGCGGGAACTCTAAGAGCCTTAGTCATAGAACTATTAAATAATTTTTGGAATCCAGATTTCTTAATTGATGCATTAACTAAATTACTCTTAAAGAATCTAGAATATGTCATCATAAATGAATTCTTTACACCCACTCCTCCAGGCCTTTTAACGACCACAGAGGCTCCTTCTGGCATAAAGACCTTATACCCATTAGACTCGAATACAAGGCGCTTAGAATGGCGTGGAGCAATTTTAAGGGGCATTCCAGCTTCCATCACAGAGGCCTTGCTTACAAATACATGTCTGCGATTTCCTTCTGTTGAGGTAAATGTTTTTGAAGGCAGAAATTCATAGGATATAGAAAACCCTAAGCCTTCTGTATTTAATTTGTTTAATTTAAATAGTCTTAATTCTGGATTTCCGACCTGATTCCATTCATATACATGGTGAAGAGTTTTAGGCTTTACTCTAGCCTGAGAATCTACATATTCGCCAAAGTCTTTTTCTAATTGATTAAATATAACTTCTCTAAATTTATTTTTAAATGCCGCATTTGTGGTTAATTTACTAATTACCTGAACATTGTAATATACGTATGCGGATATTTGGGCTACAAGACTTTCTTTTAAAATGCCGCCCTTGGACTTAACCATAAGGTTTTGTAGTCCACTAGCGGCCTGAATTAAGGGAGTACTATAGTCCAATTCTCTGGTTCTCCGATCTCTTAATTACTGAGTTGTATGCTATCACGGTGCCAAATCCGTCTGTTACGGGAGTGCTTCCAATTACCTCAAAAACGGTGGGGGTTTCTGAAGGATAATTTAATTCTACCCAGATAGGATTATTCTTTGAATCTCTAATGTTTGTAATTTTTTCTCTATAGGTTAATCTATGAGAAGTTCTTACTTGAAGAATCTCCTCGTTATTATATTTACTTCCAAAGGACTGAATGCTGTTTGTGCGGGTAGATGAAGAATTACTGATTACGCCTTTTGCTGAGCAGTCTATGGTTTTGTAATAAACCCATTCTTTTACCAATGCTCCAGTATCAGCATCTTGCAAATCAAATTGACGATACACGTCCATTTTCATAGACAATACTGAGTCTACGAGGTCTAACATTTATACCACTACCATTTGGGTTAAAACATAGTCATCAAGTAGGACATCGGCAAGTTGATTGCCTGTTCCTGAATAGGCCGCTCCAGAGTATTCAAACTGCCAATCAAAGGTCTGGATGTTCTTTACGTATTTAGTTCTCCATACAGTATCTTTAGCAAAATAATCTTTCATAAGTTCAATACATGCAAGTTGAACATTGTAAGGAACTTCTTCCCAGCCGTATCTACCTTCAACTCTATATCTTACATTCTTTGCAAATGCCATACCGCTAAATGTATCATTTATGGACGGCGGCACAAGACCATTAGCAATGTATACGGTATTGTCTAGTAGCCCAGTTCTATCAACTCTAATACCAAATTTAGTTTCTGAAATAATTGGAGTGTATGTCCAGTTGTTTACAGTTGGAGTAGAAACAGTATCTACAAGTAAAATATCATTGTGATAAAGTTTATGAACATTTATAATACGATATGGAAGCGGAAGGATATCAGAATCACTTCCAAATACTACCTCTTTATCATCATATGGATAAAATTCTTGCTTGGTATATTCTTCTATCTTTTTACGAGCATATCTTTCAGCTCTAGCAATTTCGGTGTATGTTTTATAATTAGGATCACCTGGATCTACTCCAAGATTTAATTCGTCCATTGCCTCATAAATATTTACATATGGGGTTACTACATCTACATATGCTGTATATGAGGCGGCGCTAGAATTGACCGCATACTCCCAAAGGAGTTTAAATCTTCTTTGACGCTGGGTAAAGCTTAATGGTAAATTTACATAATAACTACCAATATCTGTTTCTGCCGCCACTGAAGTCAATGTAGTAAGTAAAGTCGTTGGAAGAATTGCTGGTGTTATCGTAATGTCAGAAGTTACATCATACACCTTTACTGTTGGTACAGCGTCTGCTGCTACAATATCTCCCTGCCAAAATACCCTGTGATTTATTGGGGAGTTTGTGTTAATGTATATTTCTGCCATTTGTATGGCTTAGTTGTAGAACTCCTGCACTTCTGCTGGAGTAGCTAACACAAAGCCTTCCTCCTTATCAAAAATTGCTTGGGCTGTATCTTTGTCCATAGCAATAAATGGATGTTCTTTTGTAAATGTATGTCCCATAATTTCGTAGCTAAAGTTTGCACGATTCATTTTTACAAGAACCATATCTTCTTCTTTAACTGCCTTTGGTGCCGCCTTTGGTGGTGTTTCATTCATTTCTAATTCTTCTTCCTCTATGGCCTTAGACTTTTGATATATAGCCCAGGTTACGCCTTCTTCTGCAAGAGCAGCAATTATATCTTTTTTACCTTTTTGTTCCTCTATGTTTACTGCAAAGTCTTCTGCAATTTGCTTTAACTCTGCAACTTTTAATGTATCAAATGACATTAATTTCTCCTTTTGTAGGTTATTTAATTATAGCATTAGTCAATTAAAAGGAAAAGCCCCCAAATTAATGGAGGCTTTTCAGCAGATCTAAATCCTAAATTAGGAAGCGACCTTAACGTTTTTAACTACGACCCATGCATCTGCCTGCTCGATTTGAACGCCAACACGTGTATACATTGTATATTCAATGGAGTCCTTTTTTGGCTGGAAGAAGCGGTATACGGTTACATCACGCTTGATACCAATAACTACGTTATTTGGGAATGTCAAGTGGATATCTCCATGATCGCCAGTTTCGCCAGAGTAGTCTCCGTCTTGTGCCTCTTTTAGAAGAGGTACTTCAACGATTGGAATACCGAATGCGAATGGTGCTACGTATCCTGCTGGACCACCTAGTGGCTCAGTTGCTCCACGGATGATGCTTGATGCAATATCCTGTGGGATAGTTTGATTTGTTCCAATGCTATTTGCGTACAGGAAGTCCTGAATCAAATTGGAACCTGCAAGGAAGCGAAGATCGCCACGGCGTTGCTTGTACTTACGTGGAAGCTTCTTAAGTGCGCTGTTAAATACAGTACGGCTTATGTTTGCTCCTGCAGCATCAACAACATGTCCGCTTGTCTTTGCCCTCTTTACTACACCATTAAATGACTTGTAAAGGAGATCTCCTGTGTTAGCGGTATCTCCATTGAGGACTACGTCTTCAATGTCGTTACCTGCCTGTGTTGCTATCAAACGTGCAATATGATCTTCTAGATCTGGACCCTCAATATTGTCTTCAAGAGACTCTGTTGAAAGCTCCCAGTCTAAACGTAGTTTCTTTGTTGTCAAAGAAATCTTTGAGAAAGATACTGCGCTGTTTGCTGATGAATCGTTATCTGCCTCTGTCGCAAGTTTCATAAGCTTCTCGCCTACTGACATACGATCAATTTCAGTGGTATCTGCTCTCATTCTAACTGTACGTGCGACCTTACCAATTACGGTAGCATCGAACATATAGTCTAGGAAGCGAGCTGATTGTTCTGGATTTAGTAGTCCGCCCTCACCCTCTGAACCGATATGTACGCCTGTGTTTGCTGTTGCAGCTCCAGTCATATTAGCGGTAACGTGAGTGTTAGCAGCTACTGCTTTTTCTAACATTTCATTACTCATTTTATTTTTCACCTACCTTTTTATTTTAAAAGTTGATCTACGGAACTGAGGAAAGAACCGTTCCATTTTGATTTTTTGATTGTTACTTCCTGAGACCCGCCGAGGTCTGAGGACTTCTTAATTGCGGTCTCTGATTCTACCGCTACGACACGCTTTTCTACGCCATCAATCGTGTTCTTGATATCTTCTACAGCCTTTGAAAGTGCTGTATGTTGTTCTGCCAATTCTGAAATACGACCATCGACGCTCTTGCTGAATGTTTCAACTGTCTCTTTGATAGCTGATACCTGTTGAGCGTTAGCTTCGGAAGCCTTGTTCAGTGTTTCTGAGAAAAAGCCTTTTAGATCGCCAAGCATCTTTGCAAAATCAGGTTCATCAACCATAACTTCTGATACGTCGGCTGCTTTTTCCAGAGTTTCGGCAGAAGCGTCTTCAGCAGGTGCTGCTTCTTCGGCAGGAGCTGCTTCAACAGCTGCTACCTCAGCAGGTGCTGTCTCTTCAACTGCAGGAGTTTCTTCAACTACTGCGTTTTCTGTATTTTCTGACACTTCATTACCTCCTTCTGCGTTTGCCTGTTTTGCAATTTTGTTTGTATCAGGCAACGTTAATCTTGACTTATGTAAATCAAGAATTCTATTTATTTCCTTTGCTTTGTTTACATCGTTTGATTCTACCCAACCAATTAAAGTTGCGGGTTTTCCAGAAACTGGTGATGTATATTCTGCATCCGTTGACATGAATACAGAATCACTATCTTCACAATAAAAAATGTTTTCTATTTTTGTCTCTGCTGCAATTCCTTTAAACATTAACTGCCCGTTCATTTTTTGAATAGACAAGATATTGCAAAGTTCATTTGCTGGAGAATCAACTACTGATAGCTCCATTAGAGAATAATCTTTGATAAATCTTACTGGCTTACCTGTTGCTTTGTTTACTTCATTTTCTGAATCAATAATCTTTCCGCCGATTGAAAATCCTTGTAGAGTTCCGTCCAAAATCTTTTCCCATGTATCCTGTGCGCCTTTGGAAATGTATGCGTCTACATAGACTCCGTTAAAAAATTCGCCAGTCTTTGCATCAAAATACGTTTCTGGTTTGAATGAGACCATTTTGCCAACAGCATTGCTTCCGTGCATTTCACGAATATTCCCACGGAAAGATTCAAATGCTTTTAGTGATGCATCTGCTGTTACAACATCTCCTGTTTGATCAAGATTGTCTAGTGTGGCAAAGCCAGAAACTGTGCGCTTCTCACGATTGACTTTCGTGAACGGCACGGATAGGCTGATGTTGTCGCCATTAGATGACCATAGAGATTTCTCAATATTCATATGCTTAATTTTATAACGTTATTATATATAAGGCAAATAATCAGTTGAGCAGTATTACTCGACTTGTCTGCCTTCGCCTTGAGGATTTCTAGATTCCCCCGAAATATCGGGTGAATTATTTTCCCTTTCTTGAGTTCTATTTCTGGTATTTCCAGCTTGGGCTCTTATTTCCGCCTGCTGTTGTGGCTTCAATTGGACTACCTCGTCTCCGCCGTCCCTTGGAACCATACCCTTTCTAATTCTAATTTCATTAGGGGTAATTACCTGCATCCTTAAATATCTCTCATCGATCTTGGATTGGGTATCCTCGTCTGTGAGACTTAATTCATTAAATTTAATTTGCAGAGCATCAGTCATTTCCTCTATTAATTTATTTAATTTCTTTTCTAGAATTTCTTGAACTGGTTTGCATACCTGCTCTTTAAATGTTTTATCTGCATCACGAGCATTTGCCAATGAAATTCCTTGAGGACTTCCAATTTTAGAAATAGGAACACGGTGAGCCATTAATATTTCGTCTCTATTAGATTGACGATATACATTAAATGAGGACTCTTGGGTTCCCGCCTCAATTGGTTCCATCTTAAATTCAGTTTTAGAATCTGGGGAATCTGGTGGTAGTGGAATATATAGTGAGCGGTGATTTCTTCCTTTAAGGCCGACCTGGAAAAATTCCAGAAGTTTTCTCTCGGACTCTGGGGATAGCTTAGCGCCTTTTACTGTAATGATATATCTTGGGACCGCTTTGTTTTCAAAGTAGTCTAAGTTATACTTTCCAGCAAACTCATTTCCTGCCATAGCATTTGCTGCTGCGACAATGTCTGGGATTCCGTAATAGTTATTGCGTGGAGTATACTTTTTGAAATGAATAACCTCATTTGGCCTATCGCTGCCGTCGGCAATTGGATTGGGAGTTTCCTGATCTCCAAAGTTACGGAAGTATACGGCCTTGCCATATAGCAATTGGATAAAACCGTCACGAAGACGGCGTACACGCATTGTCTTTGAAGGGATATGTCCAATATATCCTACCTTGCCAGATGTAGTTCTTGAAATTTCTAGATAGCCATTTCCTGTTGCTTCAACATCTGTGTAGAATTTAATCAAGGTTTCCTTGAATGTTTCTTCTTCATTACAAGCTTCTAGCCACTCATGTAGATCTTGACGAAGTCTATCAAGCTTGCGACGTGCTCTTTCTAACTGTGTGTCGTTATCAATCTCATCAATAGCATCTACTGTTTTGCGAGTCTCAATAAAGTCAAAGCCAAGTCCAACTACGTTTGATACTTTAGCATTAATTGCTGCATAGTTGTATGGGGATATTTCATAAATCTGAGATAGGTATTCAAGATTATATGGCGGCTCGATAAGATCAAACAGGGCATAGCCAGTAATGGCTTGTGCTAATAGATTCTGTTGCGTCTTTGTTCCATCAATACCCACAAATCTCTTTTGAATATTCCTGCTTAATTTACGGCGAAATGAAGAACCCAATCCAGATATCTTCTGTAACTCTTCGCCAGAGGCCATAAACACATCATTTGTTTTCGTAATAACTGTTGATGGTATGTGGAAATCGGAGGCAGTAAATGCCCTTAAGCCTGTATCTATTTCTTCGTTGTTATCTTCCATTAGTCCCATTTTATTTCTTCCTCTGCGCCTTTTTTCTATCGTCTTTATAAACGCCAATATCCAGTGGATCTGGAACTAGGCCCCATTTTAATCTTTGTTGCTGGTAGTCAAATTCTTCGTCATCAATTTTTCTATGACCTGATAAGAACTTTGGCTGCCCCTCATTAACCCCATATGATCTAACTTCTCTGGCAAGCATATCTATCTTGGCCCTATTGTTTTTCATTGCCGTTACAGATAAGAAATTGCCTTCGTCATCGCCGATCCATCTGCCATCGGGCATCTCCCAAACATAAATTCCAAGGGTGGTTTCCTCTGAAGGCATGGCAACATTTGTTTTTTTTAGGTCCATAGATGTTTATTTTACCACCTTTGTGGGCTTAAGTCCAGCTTTTTGTCAGGTAATATGACAAAATTATACGTTTTGGATTACGAGCCAGTCATTATTATATGATTCAACGCCATCTTCTGTCATGGTTGTTGTCGAAGAATCTGTAATTGAGGAACTTTGTTTACGTATATATAGGTCGTAATTGGCTGCCGCCTGTGTAGAATTAAATGCAGTCTGATATAGGGCTATATATTGATATAGAGCTGATACTGATCCGCTGGCAGAATAATTAAATCTAATGTCATCTGATGCCGCCGACCCAAATACTATAAGCACATGGTGCAATTGTCCTGCCCTGAATATATTTGAGACATTTGTTTCTGAGCTTTTATTTACCCCATTTACATATATAGCTGATATGTTAGTCTTGGACATTGTTCCCGCCCCATTCCAGGATATATTGGAGGCGGCATATCCATTTATGGCGGCTGTAGAAATTAGTCCACTTGCGGTTAATGCCACGGGGGTATAGAAAAATTCTAGGGTTCGAATTCCTTTTGTCGTATTAATTTCAAATCCAGAATTAGTTACTGTCCTTAAACCATTTTTACTATTTCTTGAAAGTATGTCATATGGCAATTTGCCCAAAGTAATTCTATAGTCTGATAGTCCAGCATACTCTTCAAGTGTTTTCATATAGCTATTTCCATTATAGGCATACCTAGTTTGATTATTATAGAAAAGCATGTCTAGGTTAAATAGCCTAGGAATATATCTTGTTGTGTCTGTAGAGGTAAATATGATTCGTACATATATTGTTCCTGCCGCCGTAAAACTATTTAATGTATACCCTGGTATCTGTTGTCCATTTATACAATTGTTATATGTAACCCCATCTATACTTACTTGAACAGTAATTCCGTTATCACCATACCACTCAATTTTAGATGAATCAAATGTGGCGGAGGAAGGAATAGAGATAAAGTCATTTAGAGTAATAGTGCTTGATGCTGCAGAATCTGTTTGAGTAATTTCAAGACAATCTAGATTAAGATTATGGGTTAATCCAGTTGTAACTAATTCATCCCACCCTTTACTATAAGGATATTGGAATTTATATAATGATGACATTTCATCATCATACATTTCAAATAATTCCCCATCTGCTGGGTCTACTACCTGAATTGCTGGCAAAGGTTGGCCCTGTGCAAAATGATATGAAATTTGATTTTGAGATAGACCGTATCTATATACCGCCACGCTATTTACTAAAAATACATTTGAGTTATTAGGCGTAGGTCCAGTAATTAGATTTAAATCAGTATTTGTAAACTCAAAATTATTTAAGCTTTTTGTAGCGGCTAGTTCTCCATCTATATAAATTGATGCAGAGTTAACTGAATAAACCGAGGCTACATGGAAGGATTTATTTGTAGAAGGCAGTGTGTATTCTACAGAATCTGTGTCTAGTTTAAATACTATATTTCCTTTTTGATAAAATACTCCTACGTCTTCCGCCGAATCTCCTACTAAAGGAATTTCATCAGTTGAAGAAATTTGAGGGTGGAACCAGAATTCTATTGTAAAATCATTATCTGATGACGATGCCGTTCCAAATTGGCTAGTTGTAGATACCGCCGTATAATCTTTATCTATTGTGTAGGAAACATAACTTGAATCTGTAATTTTTGTAGCCCTGTTACATCCTACAGATAAAGGAATTAAGTTAAGTTCTATTGATCCTGTATATGTGCTGTCATTTTCGCATCCAGAATAATCAAAGGCCGTAGAGCCAGAAGCCTCATCCAATGGATAATAGGCTATTGGATAATCATACAGAATAGATGACTTATATGACATACTTTCTCCAATGCTTTATTGCTACTGGATAATCTTTAATTACCTTTAGTTGATATGACATAGGCTTAGCC
>Ga0194115_10007893_pt1 | contig 10437 bp, 9 predicted proteins | sample TA2MahsurfametaG_3_FD_148656 | JGI IMG/M metagenome (GOLD analysis project Ga0194115, IMG submission 148656) | Freshwater microbial communities from Lake Tanganyika, Tanzania - TA2015002 Mahale S4 surface | ecosystem: Environmental > Aquatic > Freshwater > Lake | place: Tanzania: Lake Tanganyika... | reverse complement strand
CGCTGAAAGCTGCAGCGGCGGTGGCATCGGCGCTGCACTGGCAGCGGTTCCTGGCGCCTCAGATGTGTTTCTCGGTGGGGTGATCGCCTACGCCAACAGCGTCAAGCAGCACCTGTTGGGTGTGCCGGCCGCGCTGCTCGCCGAGGCCGGGGCGGTGAGTGATCCGGTGGCGCTGGCGATGGCCGAGGGCGCCCGGCGCGCCACCGGCTCGAGCTGGGCGATCGCCGTAACCGGTATCGCCGGTCCGGGCGGCGGCAGTGAGGCCAAGCCCGTCGGTCTGGTGCACATCGCCATTGCTGGGCCAGCTGGCTCCAGCAGCGAAGCCGTGCGCTTTGGCGCCAGGCGCGGCCGTAGCTGGATTCAGACGCTGACCACCGGCGAGGCGTTGAACCGCCTGCGGCTGCAGATCGACGGTCATGCCGGTGCCTAGGGTGGGCGATCGATTGCTGTTGGCTCGGAGACCTTGAGCAGCGCCACCCTCTACGACAAGGTTTGGGACCTGCACCGGGTGGCCGAGCTGCCCGGCGGCAGCACCCAGCTGTTCATCGGCTTGCATCTGATCCATGAGGTGACAAGCCCGCAGGCGTTTGCGGCGCTCAAGGACCTGGGCCTGGCTATGGCCCGGCCCGAGCGCACCGTGGCCACGGTCGATCACATCGTGCCCACCACCAACCAGGCGCGGCCGTTTGCCGATCCCCTGGCCGAGCAGATGCTGGCCACCCTCGAGGCCAACTGCGCTGAGCACGGCATCAGCTTGCATGGCCTGGGCAGCGGGCGGCAGGGGATCGTGCACGTGATCGCCCCGGAGCTGGGCTTGACCCAGCCCGGCATGACCGTGGCCTGCGGCGACTCGCACACCTCCACCCACGGGGCCTTCGGCGCCATTGCCTTTGGCATCGGCACCAGCCAGGTGCGCGATGTGCTGGCCAGTCAGAGCCTGGCGATGAACAAGCTCAAGGTGCGTCGCATCTGGGTCGACGGTCAGCTGCAGCGTGGCGTCTATGCCAAGGATCTGGTGCTGCATGTGATCCGGCGCCTCGGGGTCAAGGGGGGTGTCGGTTACGCCTATGAGTTCGCCGGCCCGGCCATTGCTGCGCTCTCGATGGAAGAGCGCATGACCCTGTGCAACATGGCGATCGAAGGCGGCGCGCGATGCGGCTACGTCAACCCCGATCAGGTCACCTTTGACTACCTGCAGGGCCGGCCCCACGCGCCATCGGGCGAAGCCTGGGCTCGGGCCGTGGCCTGGTGGAGTTCGCTGGCCAGCGGCACCGAGGCGGTGTTTGACGATGAGGTGCGCTTTGACGCGGGTGCCATCGCCCCGACGGTGACCTGGGGGATTACCCCAGGCCAGGGCATCGGCGTCGATGAGGCTGTGCCCACCCTGGAGCAGACCGCCCCCGAGGAGCGCCCCCTGGCCGAGGAGGCTTACCGCTACATGGATCTTCAGCCCGGCTCTGCCATTGCCGGCACACCGGTCGATGTCTGCTTCATCGGCAGCTGCACCAACGGCCGTCTGTCGGATCTGCGCGCCGCCGCCGCGGTGGCCAGCGGCCGCCAGGTAGCAGCGGGCATCAAGGCGTTTGTGGTGCCGGGCAGTGAGCAGGTCGCCGCGGCCGCGCAAGCCGAGGGCCTTGATCGTGTCTTTGTGGCCGCAGGCTTTGAGTGGCGTGAGCCCGGCTGCTCGATGTGCCTGGCGATGAACCCTGATCGCCTTGAGGGCCGTCAGATCAGTGCCAGTTCAAGCAACCGGAACTTCAAGGGCCGTCAAGGTTCCGCCAGCGGCCGGACCTTGCTGATGAGCCCGGCGATGGTGGCGGCTGCCGCCGTGACCGGCCAGGTCACCGACGTGCGTACGCTCCTGCCATGACCACTCCAGCTTTCCCAGCGGGTCCGATTCGTAACCACCGCGGCCGCGGCATTGCCGTTGTCGGGGCAGACATCGACACCGATCGCATCATCCCGGCGCGCTATCTCAAATGCGTCACCTTCAACGATCTTGCCGTTGGAGCGTTTGCTGACGATCGGGCCGAACGGGCTGGAGAGCATCCGTTTGACCGTCCTGAGCACCAGCAGGCTTCGGTGCTCGTCGTCAACAGCAACTTCGGTTGCGGCTCAAGCCGTGAGCATGCGCCCCAGGCGCTGATGCGTTGGGGAATCCGGGCGTTGGTGGGTGAAAGTTTTGCCGAGATCTTCTTCGGCAACTGCCTGGCCTTGGGAATCCCCTGCCTGAGCGCTGAGCCGTCTGTGGTTGCTGCGCTGCAAGAGGCGATCGCAGCAGATCCTGCTGCCGAGCTGTGGCTTGATCTAGAGGTGCTTGAGGTTGAACTCGAAAGCGAGTTCGCCGGCGTCAACCGCTGGCCGGTTCATCTCGATCCGGGACCCCATCGCATGCTGGTGAGTGGCCAGTGGGATGCAACTTCTCAGCTGCTGGCCAACGCTGCTGCGCTCGATGCCACCGCTACGCGGCTGCCCTATCTGCAGCAGTTTGCTCAGGCCGCCTGAAACAGGCGGCCCCGGTGTCAGAAGGGCCGTTGTTTCAGGCCTGCCCGTGAGGGTTGGTAGGGCACAAACGGAACACCGCTGCCCTTGTAGGTGAAGTCGTTCAGCCGCACGCGGATGCCGCCCAGGCCTTCGTAAGGGCTGTAGTAAACGCCGATGTCATAGGAGCGCCGCTGCCAGCGCAGTTCCACATAGGAACCGGTGGTCTCGCCGTAGTTGCCAGAAGCCGGATCCACATTCACGCCGTAGCCGACGCTGAGCAGCATTGGTCCGGCGATCTGCTGCGTCAGGCCGAAATTGAGCGTCCCCAGGTCAACGGCGCGATCGAAGCTCAATGGGCTCAGACCTGAGCGCAGCGTGATGCCGCCGGTCACGGCGAACTGGGTGTAGTCGAGGAACGGCTTGCTGAAATGCCCCAGGGTGATCACCGGGCCAGCCGAGAACGCCAGGGTGTTCTGGTACTCGCCGTCGTTGTAGTAGGCCAGAGCACCGGTGATGTTGGTGTCGAATTTGAGCCCGGGCACGATCGGCACCGGCGAATTCTGGAAGGCCTGATCTGCCGTCAGTGCCAGCGGTTTGCCCGTCCACAGCGGGAATGAACTGGTCAGCGAGGCGATGGCATTGCCGCGCCAGAACTCGGCGAGGTTGGGGATGGCTGCCGTTCCGCTGCTGTTGTTGCTCGGGCAATCGGTGCTGCAGGCACGGAAATTGCCCAGGCCGACCCGCCAGTAGAAGAGGTTTTTGACCTTGCCCCAATCGGGCAGTTGGCCCTCGTCTTCCAGCGAGATGCCATAGGCGGTGTAGACGTCTTGCTCGCCCAGCGAGCCGTTCCAGGCGCGGAAGCGGTAGGCCCCGAACAATCGGGCTGTGCTGTCGCCAAGCAGCGGCAGCTTGACGTTGCGGGCAATGTCGCCCCAGCTGCGGGTGCCGTTGGCGAAGTTGTCGGGGTTGAACGTCGACATGTCGAGGGTCGCCTGGCTTCTGAAGCCCCAGCGGTTATCGCTCCAGCGGGCCAAGAGGCCAACCTGATCGCCGGTCTTGACGCTCTGCTGCACTCCAGCGCTGCCTGGGGGCGAGCCGGGGAGGGGATAGCTGTTGGTCACACCGTCAATGGTGCGCTGCAGCATGAACTGGGGCTGCAGCCGCAGACTCCCTGTTTTGGCGATGGTGATGGGTTTGGCTTCATAGCCCACAAACACCCCGTCACGGTCGCGTTGGTCAAAGCCGGTCACGATTGGGCTTTCAATCTGGTTCTTGCGCAGCCGTTGCCGCTGCCGGCCAGGCAGCGGCAGTCTCTCTTCGAGCAGAATGCGCGTGCTGCGGGCCGAGATGACGGTGTCGCCTTTGGCATTGACGCCGACCTGTACGCCCACCGCTTCGAGCCACGATTGCGCCGGGGTGAAAGGGTCGTTGGTCATGCCAACCCGCGAGGCGCTCCACCCGGTGGCGCTGAGCTTGATCGAGCGCGCCTGAATGCGCCAGCGGCTGATGCCGCCATCGACCGGCTTCATGTTGGCCGTGGTGTTGAGGCTTTTCAGCTGCTCAGGGACGATGCCGCCGTAGACGTTGGCGGTGTTGGTGGTGGTTTCGCGATCGTCGAAGCCAAAGCGGCGCTCAAGCCGCAGCGATTGCTGCAGCTTCACATCGCTGACCCGTTGCTGAATGCGGCTGATCGCTTCCTGGCGAGCCTGTTCCTGCGCCCGGGCTTGTTGCCACAGGCCCTGGCGCTTGGTTGTGCTGGGGCCAGCTTGCGTTGCGGTTGGGGTTGTGCCGCCCGGCTGTTGCTGCTGATTGGCTGCGCGGCCCAGCGCTGCGGTCATGCTGCTCTCAGCTGCGCTGCCTGGCTCCGGTGCATCAGGGCAACCCTGGGCTGGTGGCATGGCGGGAGCACTGCGCTTTGCTCTGCCCTCGCCAAAGCGATACCGCAGGCCGACCAGATAGCCGTTGCTGCCTTCGCGCACACCGCTGTACACCCCGTAGGCGCCTGAGCGGTGATGCAGTCTTCCGACGACGGACCAGCGCGGGTTGATCAGCGCTTCAATTTCAAAGGCGAGGTAATTGAGAAATTGTGAGTAGCGGCTGCGGAAGGTCCGCTCGTAGTTGCTGACATCGGTGGTGTAGCTCACCCCTTCGACCAGAAACACACTCAGCCAGGGCTGCATCCAGATCCTGAGGCCGATGCCGAGCGTCCCTTCGCCAAAGGTCTGGCCTGGCACCGATGCGTAGGGAACAGCCTGGTTGTATTGCCCTCCCGCCTGGGGGTAGGCCTGGTGAGCCAGCAGGTTGGCGTCAAGCTCCAGCGCAAACGGACCACCGTCGACGATGCGCTTGTTGAGGCCAACACCGGCCAGGTATTCAGGTCTCCAGCGTCCTTTGAAATAGAACGAATCGCCGAAGTCGGCGTCGATCATCTGGCCGCCCCAGGCGGTCACGGCCCAGTTGTAGGGATGCCAATTGGGAATCGGCGGCAGGATCGGGGTGCAGCTCAGTGGCTCAGGTGGTGTGAGCGGCTGTGAGGGCGGTTGATTGAGCAGATAGTCGCTGTCACTGCCGTCAAGATCGAGGATGCCGTAGACGTCATCGGCTTCACCGCTCCCTTCAAGCAGGCTGTAGCGCAGTTGGCTGGCCTGCAGATACTGCTGGCCGCGCTGCAGGCGCACGCTGCCGCGCGCATAGACCGTGCGGCTGCGGGTTTCGTATTCGAGTCGATCGGCCAGGAGTCTGCCGCCGGCCACCAGCGCTTGAACATTGCCTTCGGCAATGACTCGTCCGAGCACGCCGTCGTAGCGCACGGCGTTGGCACTGAGTTCGAGCTCAAGCGGCAGCTCGGCTTCGGCGGGCAGCGCGTTGCTCAGTGCTGCCGCCGGTGTTTGCAGGGAGCCGCCCTTGGCTTCGGCTGCTTGTCGGTCTTGACCTGGTGGCTCTGCCGCCATTGCGACAGGCAGAGCGCTCAGAAATGAGCCCAGACCTGCTACGGCACAGGCCGATCGTAAGGATCGGTTTCGCGGCACAGGCTTGGCAATCGGCATAAATCCGGCCGATTCTCCCATGCACCCTGCTGCGGATCAGCGGCGCTGCCGCGGATCGCCAAGTGTCCCAGGGATCACTCTTCGAGGTCCTTACGGCTCGGTGTGCGGCTGGGGTCGCTGGCCAGGAAGCCGAACACGAAAATCCCGATGAAGAAGAAGACGACCGAATAAACCGAGATTTTGAGGGCGAGCATGGTCGAGCTTGCGAGTCGGGCTAGGGCGAGTGCTGATCGGTTGATCAGCTAGCCAGATGGCCCATCATCCTATGGGTCCTGGCAGGCCATCAAAGGATGCCCGAGCCCCCCGAGGTGCCATTGCCTGAGCGGATTGAAACGATTCAGTCATCTTTCTGTCTGGAGCTCCAGCCGCTCTGGCAGTGGCAAAACGCTTGTGGCGACTGGAGTTCGGCCCTGGCCGATCCCTGGGGCACAAGCCACCGGCCCGATTGGCACGCCCGCGGCCTGATCATCTGGCCGCGCGGCGGTAGCAGCCGTGTGTTGCGCTTGACCCTGCGCTGCCCTGAGCCTTGGCAGCAACTCGCTGGCAGCGCCTGCGGGCGGCTGGCACTGCGCTGGTGGGCCGAGGCGCTCGAGCTGCGGGTCGATGGCACGGTGGTGCACCGCGGCGACCTGTTTGACAGCGCCTGCCGCTGGCCACTGCCTGAGCGCTGGTGGCAAGGCCAGAGCCTCGAGCTTGAGCTGACGCTGCGCAGCCCGCGGCATGACGACGGCGCCTTGGTGATGAGCCGTCTGGAGCTGGAGCCGCTCGATCCAGGCGATCCCCACGGGCTGCTTGAGTCGCAATGGCAACAGCTCAGCCAGCTGCAGCAGGACATTGCGCTTCCGTCTGATCAGCCTCGCGGCTTGGTGCATGTGCTGGGCCATGCCCATTTGGATCTGGCCTGGCTGTGGCCGGTGGCCGACACCTGGGAGGCCGCAGTGCGCACCTTTGACTCGGTGCTCGATCTGATGGAGCGCTTTGGCGCGCTCCATTTCGCCCATTCGACGCCAGCCCTCTATGCCTGGTTGCAGGCCCACAGGCCGGCGCTGTTTGCTCGCCTTGAGGCTGCGGTTGCCGCCGGCCGTTTTGAGCCCATCAACGGTCCCTGGGTTGAAACCGATTGCGTGCTGATCAGCACGAGCTCGCTGCTGCGGCAGTTCCAGCTGGGTCAGCAATGGAGCCGAGCCGCCTTTCCGCAGCTGAGCCATGAGCTCGCCTGGCTGCCTGATTCGTTTGGTTTTGCGGCGGGTCTGCCGGCGATTGCCGGCGCCACCGGGGTGCGCTGGTTCTGCACCCACAAACTCGCCTGGAACGCCACCAACCCGTTCCCGCATCGTCTGTTTCGCTGGCGTAGCCGCTGCGGCGACGAGGTGCTGGCTCTGATGACTGCCGCCATCGGCACCGATGGCGACCCGGTCGCGATCGAGCGCTACCGGCGGCAGTGGCAGCACGCCACGGGCCTTGGCGAGGCGCTCTGGCTGCCTGGCGTGGGCGATCACGGCGGCGGTCCCACCGCCGAAATGCTCGAGCAGCTTGCCCTTTGGCAGGTGCAGGCCGAGCGTGGTGCGCCCCTGGCACCACAGCGCCACGGCAGCCTGCGCCAGTACCTCAGCGGCCTTGAGCCCCATGCCTCGGCCTTGCCGGTGTGGCGCGATGAGCTGTATCTGGAGCTGCATCGCGGCTGCGCCACCAGCCGGCCTGATCAGAAGCGCCACAACCGCACCCTCGAGCGGTTGCTGCGTGAGGCTGAGCTGGCTCAGATGCTGGCTGCCTGCAGCGCTCGCGCCGAGCTCGATCCAGCAGAACCCTCAGCGGGAGCTCCTGACTGGAGGCCGCTGCTGTTTCAGCAATTTCACGACATCCTCCCTGGGACCTCGATCCCTGAGGTGTTTGAGCAGGCGGAAGGGCAGTGGCGCTCGGCGCGGCGCCAGGCCCGCGCACAGCGTGATGCGGCGCTGCAGCAGTGGCTCTCCCCTCTGGCTGCCTCGGCTGAGCGCTGGGCGGTGGTCCAGCTGCAGCCGCTCGAGACTCAGGGCCGTTGTGTGCGTTTGCCTGCGGGGGCTTGGTCGCTTGGTGATGAGGGCCAGGCGCTACCTGCCCAGCCCGCTGCGGCTGGGGGCTGCTGGTTGCAGCTGCCCGCGCTCTCTGGCACCCAGGCGCTGCCGCTGCAGCGCCTGGGCTGTGAGGTGGCCAAACAGGCGGCAGCACCAGCGCCTGTGCATCCAGTCGTCTGTCAAGAGCTTGCTGGTGGTCGCTGGCGGCTCGGCAATGGGCTGCTGAGCGCCGAGATCGGCCCCGCCGGGCTTGAGCAGCTGAGCGATGCGGCGGGGCGCGCTTATCTGCTGGCGCCGGCCCAGCTGCGCCGCTACCGCGATGCCGGTGAGTTCTGGGATGCCTGGGATCTGGCGGCTGACTATGCAGCGCAGCCCTGTCCGATTGCGTGGCAACACAGTTTCGCCTGGATCGAGCGGGGCCCCTTGTGCGTTCAGCTGAGCTGGCGCGGCCGCCTGGGCAGCTCTGCCGTGCGGCTCGATGCGCGTCTGCAGGCCGCCAGTCCCTGGCTCGAGCTGCTGTTCAGCATCGACTGGAGGCAGCAGCATGAACTGCTGCGGTTTGAAGTGCCACTGGCCCAAGACGCCTGCCGCTGGGCCAGCGACACCAGCGGCGGCGTGATCGAGCGACCGGCACAATCGTTCACCGTCCGTGAACAGGCCCGATGGGAGGTCCCGGCGATCAGTTGGCTGGCCTCTGAGGCCGCTGCCCCTGGTGGTGGCCTTGGCGTTCTGCTCGATGGGCCCCAGGGTGTTTCGGCGAGCCCCAAGCAGCTGGGGGTGTCGCTGCTGCGCGCTCCCACCTGGCCTGACCCCTCAGCTGACAACGGCTGGCAGCGCCTACGGCTTGCACTGACGCCCTGCCCCGCTGGCTGGCGGCTGGCGGCTCTGCCGCAGCGCGCCGTGCAGTTTCGCGAGCCGCTGTGGTGCCGCCCGCTGCGCTTGGAACCCCGCCCCGACGCCGATCAAGTTGGCCGCGCAACGGCGCTTGTGACCTTGCCGGCGCTGGGCCCAGATCTGCTGCTGCTGGGCGCGCGCCATGGGGTGATCACGGTGCAGAACCTCTCGAGCTGCCGCCGGCACCTGGATCTGGGGCCCAGCTGGCAGCTGATCGAGCGCCTTGATGGGCTGGATCGCCGCCTCGACGGCGCAGAGGTTGATGGCTGGCTGCGGCCGTGGCAGATCGGTTGTTGGCGGATCGTCCCGGCTGGGCGCTGAAGGGCCCTCGCCTCAGTCGTCGTGGTCGTCGAAGGGGTCGCTGAGCTGTTTGGACGGTGGGCCGAAGGCGGTGTAAACCCCAAAGCCAGTGAGGCCCAGCAGGGCCACCAGCACGGCGATCGCGACGCTGAGGGCAGGTGAACCGGTGCTGCTGGGTTCCATGGTGGCGAGGACTTCCATCACAACGCTTGACAGCCCGGCGCGCCAAGGCAGGCAAGGCCCTTACAGTAACCAGACCGCTTCACTGCCCGAGAGGCACCCGCCGCCATGGCTCAACGCACCCGTCTTGGAGACCTGCTGCGCCCCCTGAACTCTGAGTACGGCAAGGTGGTTCCTGGCTGGGGCACCACACCCGTGATGGGCATCTTCATGGTGCTGTTCCTGGTGTTCCTGCTGGTGATCCTGCAGCTGTACAACAAGTCGCTGCTGCTCGAAGGCATCAACGTCAACTGGAACGGCATCGGCTGATTCCTTCTTCAGCTGGCAGCCCGCCATGAACATCTTCGGAATTGGTTTGCCAGAGATGGCGGTCATTGCCGCCATCGGGCTTCTGGTGTTCGGCCCCAAGCGCCTGCCCGAGTTGGGCAAGACGTTGGGGCGCACGCTCAAAGGCTTTCAGAGCGCTTCTCAGGACTTTGAGAAGGAATTTCGTAGTGCCATCGCTGAGGGCAGCAGCGATGGTGCTGGTGCCCAGGCACCCGCAGCACTGGACGCTTCAGCCGATGGCTCGTCTGCCAGCGACGCTGCAGCCGATGCCGGTTCGGGCAGTGCTCCAGGCGTCTGAGCCCTCAAGGCTTGGTTCAGGCTTTGACCTGAAGCTGGTGGTCGGCCTCGGCAATCCAGGCGATCAGTACAGACAAACGCGCCACAACGTCGGGTTCATGGCCTTGGAGCGGCTGGCGAGCCGTTCAGGTGCTGGCTTTCGCAACCAGGCGCGCCTGCATGGTCTGCTGGCCGAGGTGGGGGTGGGTGAGCAACGGCTGCGGCTGTTGATGCCCCAGACCTTCATGAACGACAGCGGCCGCTCGATTCGAGCTGCACTCGATTGGTTTGATCTCAAGCCCGATCAATTGCTCGTTGTGGTTGATGACATGGATCTGCCGCTGGGCAAGTTGCGCCTGCGCGCCTCAGGCAGCGCTGGCGGCCATAACGGCTTGCGCTCGACCATCAGCCATCTCGGTACGCAGGACTTTGCCCGGTTGCGCATCGGCATCGGAGCCCCTGCCGACAACCCTGCCGAGCGCAAGGCACGCACGGTGGGCCATGTGCTCGGCCGTTTTGCGGCGTCTGAGCAAGCGGTACTCGATCAGGTGCTCAGTGAAGTGGAGGCTGGCATCACCGTGATTCAGCGACTTGGCCTGGAGCGTGCTGGCAATCGTCTCAATGGCTTTGTGCCCGCATGAGCCGCTTGCCTGCCACGACGGCCCAATTGCGCGTGCTGCATCAGAGCTTCAGCCAGCGTTTGATGGAAGGTGAGGTCAGCGCCGGGGGGTTCCACTGGACCTTTCGCTGGGCCTTTGATCGCGGCACCCTTGAGGTGGAGCCGTCGCTGGGCCGGGCCTTGATTCAGGACGCCCTGCTGCGGTTTTTGCTCAAGGCCGATTACCAACTCGAACCGGGGGGCGATTACGCCTTCA
>Ga0194115_10007891_pt1 | contig 10438 bp, 8 predicted proteins | sample TA2MahsurfametaG_3_FD_148656 | JGI IMG/M metagenome (GOLD analysis project Ga0194115, IMG submission 148656) | Freshwater microbial communities from Lake Tanganyika, Tanzania - TA2015002 Mahale S4 surface | ecosystem: Environmental > Aquatic > Freshwater > Lake | place: Tanzania: Lake Tanganyika... | reverse complement strand
TACCATAACATTTTTTAAAAATAATTATATCTCTCCCGTAGGGTCTACAATCAGTGGACAGGAAGGAGCAAAAAGTAAATGAAACAAAGTCTCATAAAAAGTATTATCAGTAATTATAGGTGAGTAGTTATGTTTCAAAATAGTCGTTGTTAAACCATATTCTTTTAATATGGCTTTGAACATGCTCTTCTAAGATCCATCACCTTTCCAAACAGGGGAGCAAGGTACTTTTTCAACATCTTCAATAAACTTCGCAATTATTGCACGAATATCTATTCTTTCTTCACTTGAGAAAAATCCTAAAAAGCAAATACTTGCTGAAAGAATAATGCAGTCACCAGCTAGACAATTTAATCTCATATTGACTTTTTCAAGTTTATTTTCAATTTTATTTCCATATTCAATCACACTTTTTAAAATTTATTGTGTCCGCATATGTGATATTTCTGCAACTTCAATCTTCTTGCTCAGTTTGCCATCTCGTTGGCGCATTCGTACAATTTTATTCTCAAGAATAATGAGTTCCTCTGATTTTTCTCTAATAAAAGATTCAGAATAATTAATTGAAAATTCGTTTGATTATATTTGTCCTTCGACTTCTGTAATTTAAATGAATTGATTTTTCATTGCAAATTTAACATTACACTTTTTAAAAAACTCAACAATATATGAATAGATTACTTTAATTCCTTGAGTTTTTTCAAAGTCTTCAGACGAAGAATGTAAAACAAACTCTTTCAAATCTTTGAAAATCAGGATCGGTAGTTCATTTAGGTTGCGAATTTTTTCTAATTACTCTACAAGTTCATTTTAATCTTGGAATAGTAGACCATGGTCCTGTGGGTCAAAGTGGTCGGTGTTAATATCCATGTCAATTACAATTGCAAACTTTTTAAGCAGGATTTACTCATGCTGAGAAAAGTATTCAATAGATTGTTAAAAAATAGAACGCTCCTTTTCAGTCAATTTACTAAGCTATTGCATAATAAGATTTAAGTTCATATTTAAGTCTGAAAGCACTTTATCAACCTCTGTTCTTACTTTTTTAAGCTAAGATTACAAATCAATTATTTCTTACTTTCTTTAATTGATTGTAGCTTTCTTATCCATAACTTACCTCGTTATACGATTAATCTTATCTTAAATCATAGTAAGCTTAAAGTTAATATTGTGGGCTGTTGAATGAAGCTCTTTCTTTTTCGTATTTATCTCATCAAAAAATTAAGTAAATTATCTCGTTTTGTTTAAAAATGTTTCAAAGTAGTTTTTTCTAATTGATAAATTTAGTGAGAGGAAATCCCATAAAAATCTAAAAACTTCAAGGTATGTTTGGTAACGAGATTTCATAACCAAACTGATTTCAGCTCTCATATTGTAATTCACTTATTTTATCAATGGATCATATACTGAAAATAAACCATCTTCAAATAAATTGAAATGGCGCTTTTTATCTGAAGAATAAACTGTTTCTACACCCAGCCCATTTAAATATTCATCGTAACAGTGTCGGCGCTAACTTTCATATGAATAGAAAATAGAAAATATTTTTGTTTTAATAGCATCTTTCGCATAAACCATACTACGAACAAGATTATCACGTTCTTTATCCTCCATATCTTCATCAATTCTAGTTCTTTCGAGAAAGTTTTTAGAAAGTTATACATATCCAGTTGGTGCTAGGTCATCAAAAAACATCAATTCACACTTTGCCTCGAGACCTGGAAATAGAGAGAACCACTCATGATAGGTTTATAATTCATTTACTAAAAAAACTACATGACAGTATTTTATCAATTTTTTATTAACTTCTTCAAGACAAAGTTTTCTATCAGGTTTTTTATTTTTATCATATTTGAAATTTTCTTTGTTTTTCATAAAAATTTCGATCTCAATTTCTATTAATCTATTTGAAAATTCTGAATTCATCAAAATACAATTTTCTTATCTTCCGCAATTAGAAATGAAATTATGTACAAAGTCGATGTAAGTTGCATCTCTTACTTAACTTTCATTAATCACAACAAAACAATGAACATTATTTAAGCGAACAATCATTTCTAAAGCTTCACGAAAAGCCATTTCAAATTTAGTAGGTTCATTGAATTTTGGTGCATTAATTTCTAAAAGCACAATGTCATTCAGTAAAGTAACAATCTGAAGAACTTCGTATTTTGCAGAGCTAACTCCTCCACAAAGAATAAGGTGTTATTATTCTTTAAAAATAATCCTACTGATTCTAAAAATATCACGAATACCATTAGGAGTATCCAAAGTCATTTACAATAGATGATTATTTGATTTTTCTGAGATTTTTTAACTTATAATTTCCCTAACCTTTTCAAGTTTATTTTATTAGTTTACCAGCTTTATTAGTGCTTGAGTTGATCTTTCATGATAATTACCTAGGATTAATGCATCTATGGCTTCAGGACTTGTTTCTTTCATCTAGAACTCATTTCTGAATATCTCGACTGCTTTTTAAGCGAACATTTTCCTGTCAGCAGGTTTATAAATTCTATCAGAATAACTCCTAAAAACTTCATAGAGTACTATGTTTGCAACAATGTCTTCTTCTTTTTAGCCTTTCAGGCCTATCTAAATTGGATCTTCTGAGATGATAGTGTTTAATACAAGAGAGGAACAAAATTTTGATAGTAATTCAAAAGAAAAAAGACGAGTGAATGAAGAGCTGTGAAACTAATCAGTTCTTTTTACTTTCTCTAATAATGCAATGAGTCCATTTGTTATGATGATATAATATTTTTGTAAAAGTCTATTGGGTTCCCAAGCTTTACTTGTTAGCCAAAATTAAATGAATGTTGCATATTTTTAAATTGGAATTTCATCTGTATATTAGGTATTAATATAATATAAAAATCTGTTTTTCAAAGGTTCCTTTCCTTAAGCTTTACATTTAGTTATTCTATAACTTGAGTTTTAAGCCATAACAATTGAAAAATCAGTGATTCTTTTGAATAAACCAGCCCCAACATCAAAGTATCCTCTGCTTTGAGTCCAAGAACGCATAAATTCTAAAACATTCAAATTTAAATTACCTTGAAGATGTAAATCATCAATTATAATAGTAACTTTTTTATTTGGATCTCTTGGAGCATAGATCTTTTTTCTTTTTGCTACATAATGATTTTCAATAACTTTCTTTAATCTTTCAAATGATAAGTAGCTGCTCATAGGAACTACGATTGACTCAAATTATTCTTATGATCTTAAAATAAATGTACTAAGGATAACAGACTTACTGGAACCAGATGGCCCTAAAACTCTAAAATTTTTGTCTAAAGCACTATCTCTGCTAATATATCCAGTAAGTTATTCAAGAATAAAAAAGCTTAAAGAAATATCTGGAGTAGGAATAAGCAATGAACTCATTTCTGGGTACCAGCCCAATTTCAATTTGAATTCAAGTTTTTCTTGGATGATTTCCCAATTAAGTTTATCTACATCATAATAAATATCGAAAATGGTTGGTCTATTTTAACCAGAAGCATTCAATATTATTTTAAATTGAGATTTATATGTAGCAAATGAACCTTCAAAAGACCTTTACATTTCTTTATTTAAGCAAACCCCAAAAGTCATAACGAAAGAACATAATATAATCGAAAATATTGCATCTTTTCTTTCAAATTAAATTGGAAAGATCATTGGATCATCATTCGTGACATTTTTATCACAAGCATCATTAAGTTTAAAAGTTAATTAGTTTAAAATCCTGAAAAATTATTGAACAAGTGACTTTAGCTCCCAAAGAGGCCATGCCTTTATTGTAGGTATTTTGGTAAGATCTTTTATAATTTTTAGCAAAAATTTACTTTCACACTCTAAATAAGTTTAAATCAAATCAATTTTATGAGGAAGTTATTCTGAAAAAACTTTATGCTTTTCAAAATATCCTTCACGGAATTTGCGATAAATATCCATCCATTCAACATCACAATCTTATGTAATAACCAATCCTATTTGAGATAAAAATAATGGTGATGCATTACTTATATCTTAAGTTTCAAAAAAGAAATATAAATCGGATGGGAACATTACTATATTTCCATTAGGTAATACGATCGGTAAATGTTAAATCAAAGTCTCATGTGCAATCCCCTTACTCGCCAAATGCAATAAAAATTCTTGATCCTAATAGTATTATCTTTCTCTTAAGTTACTCATCTAAAAGAAATGAATTAAACTTTCCATAAAAGCTTCATCAACTCTATCCGTGTCAATGAGTATCGATTATAAAAATCTTGATTAGTCAACATCGCTCATACTTTGTTTGTCGTATTAATAACCATCGATAACAATTTAGAATATATTTTTTTTCTTCAATGCTTCATCTTTATCTTTTTTTATTTAACTTTCGAAAGAGTTTACGGGGCCAAAAAACTCCTCGGCTGTGAAAGTTAATGGATTGATAGCAGCTGTACGGAAATTGATGTCGAAAGCAACTTTTAAGGTCTGACTGACTATTTTTAAGATTTGAGTCTTTCCTGAGCATACTGGGCCGACTATAGCGATACCTTTTTTCTAACGCATATATTCTAGAACACCTAAACAATTGTAGCACTGACGCTCTTAAGGCTCGATTTTCATGGCCTCAATTACTTTATCCAATGCATCTTCAAGCTGAGCATTATAAATTTCTTCTTCATTTTGTCTTTTTGTAGCAAAATTCAAATCGATTGTAGAAGAGTGGGCCAACCTACGATGTTTCCTAACTTTGTTTTTTGGAGGTAGGGTTGCAGACTAACTAGAATAAGGATTTTTTTTTTCTTCCTCTTTACGTTTTGCTTCTTCTTCTTCCTCTTATTAACGAATAATTTCAGCTATTTTTTTGAAAGTTGAATTTATCAGTTTGTCGATGTCATCTTCCACCTTTTTTTCATCAATTAAGATGGTTGGATCAGTTTAGTTTTGTTTTTGTTGAAATGCTGCACGCCATTCATTGAAAAATTTATATTTCAAGATACATGTAAAACCTTTTTACATAGTATCAACTTCGATCGTTTCTTTCTGAAGTAAAACTTAACGCCTCATGTCTTCAAGTCGTTCATGAACAGCCATTTTTTCTGCTAAGGTTTTCTCATAAAGGAACAATTCAAATTTGTATGATTTCTTTTATATTTTTAAAAGACGTTCCATGTAGCCGTTAAATTCTTAATTCTTCAAAATATTTGATAATCAAATTGCATTTTTTACGTCTCTTATCACCAATCTTTCAGACATTTTGCCACTTTACTCAGCTTAATTATTATGACCATACAAAATATTATTCTTTTCCTTTTGGAATTCTTCAATGAATTGATAAGTTAGATTTGCTAACTTTTTGTAAGAGTAATATCCTTCAGCTTTAAAAATCATCGTCATAAGAGAAAGTAAATCTGGTTAAGCAAGAGAAATTGTTCTAAATGTTGACTGAGCTTGTAAAGTAAGTTGATCAGCTATTTTATTTTGATTTATAATAAATTTACTTGAAAGACTTGCAAAAATGCCTAAAGAAGGTCTCATAGCTTTCACAAACAATTCTTCATCACTTTTTTTTTTGTTTAATTGACTATCCAAAATTTTTTCTGAAAATTATCTATTACCACCAAGCTCTTCCTTTGCTCCAGCTAGATTTTTATCAATATGTAATGTCTTGCTCACATTATTTCCAAGTTTAAGTAATTCTTGATCGACTAACTCAGCAATTATATATTGCTATTAAACCATTTGTATTTCTTTAATAATAATTTAGAAGTTAACAACAGGTAAGATATCAATATGTTCGAAAAATATCCAAAATTTAGCCATAGCAGCTCCATTTATTATTTACATTAACTGGCCAACTTACATTTCAGCATGACAAAACAAAGACTTATGCGCCATATGACACAATGAAGCGAACTCTTCAAAGATATCTGTAGCATGCTAGTGACTCTGATTACATCTTAACAAAACACCAGATTTTTCTCTGAGTGCTGATGACATAAATACATAATATCGATCAGTTAAAGGACTAAGAGGAATACGTTATTTAGAGCCAAGATATTCATTTCCAAGTTACTGTTACCAGCCACCACATTATATGTATGGACCTAGCAACATAGGTTAAACAGGAGCTCCATTTTTGATTTTGCTGTCATCTTCTTAAAATTCATTCCACACTACTTTGATCTTTGATAGCCATTCAAAATCATTTTTGTCATTAATATCGAGTGTCATAATTTTGGCCAAATTGTCTCTTTAATAAAGCAAATAAAGTACTACATTTCTCATAACCATCTTTTAGACACCAGTTAATTGAAATTCAATAATTTTATCTTGCCAATCCATACGCCTATCATCAGACTATAATGACCTAATTAATTTATTGATCCAAAATTAAACTCTTAGGAAAATACCATAAAAAGTCTGCTGACCTAAAACTTCCATAACATGGTCTTTGAACATCATATTTGGGCCTTTTCTGCCAACTTTTGCTTAGTTTTATGTTATTCCTGCGTTAGCAGCATTCAATTTTTTCTAACGCAAATCTGCTTTTGCTTATTCAATTGAAGCTCGGAACTTATCATCTTATTTAAAGTCATCTCCAAAAAGGTCTCTTAAAATTTTGTTTTACTCAACATCAGCAGTTAATTTTATCGAGTTTTAATTTTTCTTTTTTTATTGCTCTGGCTCCTCAGCACCTTCGCTTAATGCATCATCGCCATCTTTAGCCTCTTTTTTATCACCATCTGCTTCAGCTGGTTGTTCAAAGTCTCCATGAGTCTCAATATCACGCATCAAGGGTATATCACCGTCAAGTTCACTACCTTCAGCCTCAGCAAGCTCTCTCTATCTTTACTTTTCATCTAAAATATCATTTATTTCATTTGTTAAGACAAGATTTATTGTAGTTAAAATGACTTATTGAGGGTAGTCAAGAACCCACTCATCCAAAGCTCGTGTAGCAAATGATCTGACTGCATACTAAATCTGCTTGCTCATTGTATTTTGCATCGCTTATTCGACTTTTAACAGCCATTTCTCTATGTTGCCAGTACCTGTGCCCGAAACTTCGAAACCTTCGATCTCTTTGATATTTTAGTCGTCATTAATAATTTTCACAGATTATTCAAACAGGAAAAGTTCTTTGTTTTGAGATATTATTCCTAAAACCTGATAATCACTAACACCTTCAATTGCCATTTTGCTGTTTTCCACACCTAAGTAATTATTTTTTGGTTTTTTTTAAGAATCTTCATCGTCACTAGCTGATTCACTCTCATCTGAAATATTTTTGTCTCCTTCGTGTTTTAATAGCTTGACCTGGTCGGCAGGTTAGATGTATAAGTTTTAAGCTCCAATAAAAAGTGTGTTAATGTAGGCACTAAAGTCTTAAGATGTATTTGCAAGCATAAAAAATTCAAGAAGCTGTGAATCATTTAAGAAAAAGAATCTACTAAAAGCAAGTCTTTTATCTTCTAAAAAGTCATGAACTTTATTTTACAAAATTTACAAATGTTTAGTCAGGTCCAAAAATATTTTGATTCTTGAATCAATCAATAAATTATAAATTGCTTTTGGGTTTTTGTAACTTGACCACATAATTCTCTAAAACTGTAGTCTTGTGTCAATGAAATTTTTTGTATTTTCATCAAACAAATTAGAGAACAGACCAGAATTATAAATGACATCCAAGTTGATCCAGTGTCTTTACGCTGTCACCCAGATATCTAAATTGTTATGCATGCTTTTGAGTTTTGTTATCCAAACCATAATTTCTGATTTTATGTGAATTGCGTATGAGCTTTTTAAAATTTATTCAAGTGCGAACAAATTTTCCTCAATTGCTAGATTAAGTGTGTCAGTATTTACTATGATGTAAGAATTTTGAGTATCCTTGAACGGAATAATTTTCATTTCTAAGTTTTCCCATTCTGAACAAATCTCTTTGAAAATTCCTTCATATTTAGCTTCTGTATTGGCATGCTTGATGATTTCTTAGATCTCTTCTCGAGAATTTTAAATATTGTACTCTCTAAGTTCAACAATCGTGAATCGATCTGACGATTTCAAATGAGGAGCTTTTATGAGTTCAAATATCTGCATCCAGTGACGCTTTTGAAGGCAATCTTTTCTTAAATCTTTCACAAAATCTATTATAAGATTTGTTTCCTTAACTTATAAAGAAATTATTTTTGAGAGACTTTTTGATTGTTTAAACACAAATTCATGTTATGGAAGTTTATCTTCTAAAAATCTCATCACTTTATGGATAGATTTTATAATCATCTAAGTGTCTAATTGAAGAAAAGGAGTATGATAGCAAATCTGTCTTCTTTTTTTCCAGTACAATAATATTTTCCATAGTCTAATTGTGTGTTTATGAATTTCCTACAACGAGTCAAAATCTTCAGCACATGAAAGCTTATTTTAAGCCATTTTTTCTTCAGGATTCGGTTCTTTTTCATACAGAAGTTTTAAAAATTCTCGATAAAGAATAACTTTTGAACGAATTTCATGGATAGCTTTTGATCTCTTAAACAGTTCTTCAAGAGTATCTCCGCAATCATCAAGCCTACTCTTATCATGTAGATAAGTCTCAACATACTTTTTTTCAAACGCTTTAATCTTTTTAGACAAAACTTGCGAAGAACTATTCATGATACGCTCCATTGTATCTTTATTCTGAGCTAGCTGCTCGGCTGAAGTTGCACAATGTTTTGGCAATTCAGTATATAGGTTCTTCACTTCTTCAATTTACATAGTTAAAGAGTAGTGAACTTTAATATTATCATTTTAACAATCTTTATAAAGTTGGTCAATTGTTTCATATTTTTATTTGAAATCCTCTTTTTTGAACTCAATATACTTTAAAGTATTTACTTGCTCAACGTAAGTATTCAAACTAGTAGGCAGCTGATCAAGAATTTCTGTAGTCTTGCTTAATTCTTCTTTTAGAGTGCGAGTTTCTTGCTCCATTGTACCAATAATGTTATGACGAATTGAATCTAAAACATCCTTAGGCATCTCTGATAGTTTTTTCTTTAAAGTAGTTGTTTCTAGGACTATTGATCCTACGGGCTTACTTCCTTATGGAATTTCTTTAATTTTTTCAGAGAATCTATTCATTTTTTACCAAGTTTCTTTATAAAAACCCATTTCCACTTAAGAAGAATTTCTTTCATTTTAAGTTTATTTCCAATTTGAACACACATCATAAATTTCTTATAAACCTTTATATGAATCAATTAGTTGTTTGCACTTATCACTATCTCTGTTTAAAGCGTTAAATATTGCTTGATGATCCTTTTAATATCCATTATTAGCTTTCAAAGTAATTGACATTTATTCAAAAATTTACTTAGTATATTTAGGCGAATTTGAAAAAAAAAGATCATTTAAATCATGAACAAAAAACTAAAGGAACTGATTTTTAAAAACAGCATTTTCCATCTGCTCAAAAACTCTGACAAACATTTATTTGTGCTCATCTAAACTTGGATCAGAGCTTAGTAAGCCAGTTTCTTGATCAAAGCAAAGACTTATTTCAAATTATGTTTGATTGCTTGGCTCAAGAAAAATCTCTGTAAATTGGTGTTTCGATTTTACAAGTAATTCTATCATCTTATTACTCCAATATCGAAAGATTAGTAATAGTAACTCATCATATTAATTCATTGTTATTCTATTTTATTTATCATTTTGATTTTGTTAAACAATAGAAGTATTCTTATCTGATCCTTTTGGTTTATTTTTATTTTTTAATATTTCTTCAACTCTTTGCTCTTTCAAAATTCCATCAAAATATTATTAATCTTCGATAATTTCCTTACGAAGTTTTGCTAGTTAATCTTTTAATTCAACCAATAATCCTTCTATTATTAAATTATTTTAATCCAAAACAGTTTTACATTTTTCATCAAGAGTTGAAGTTTATTTCTTGCCATAAACAATTTGTGGCTAAATTTCTATGAGAGAAAGCTCTCGAATATGGTTCATCATTTAAATTAATAATGAAAATCTTGATGAAAATATTGGTTTAGCACAAATGTAATTATTTGCTAATAGTTGCCGTTTCCTTTCATAAGCATTCTATCTCATCACATCTTTCCATTACCTAAAACAACTTAAAGCTTTAAACTTTTAAAAGAAAGGTACATCTTACAAAATTAAATTAGTTATGCCATCTTCAATAAACTAACTATTACTGGCATACCCTGTAATGCCATTTTTTGCTTTCTCTAAGCTCATGATACCATTTGAACACAAAACTAAAAAATCTTGTGCACTTTAAATTTATTTTTTCTCATTTAATGCCCATTAAGAATTCGGAATAATTTTAAATCTGCTTTGAAAATTATTCAGATGCTAGTCTACTAAAGAGGTTTTCAAACTTTTGTTATTATTTATTTTGTAAATTAGAGAAATTAACCGAGTTTGAGTAGGTGGTACTATT
>Ga0194115_10007889_pt1 | contig 10440 bp, 9 predicted proteins | sample TA2MahsurfametaG_3_FD_148656 | JGI IMG/M metagenome (GOLD analysis project Ga0194115, IMG submission 148656) | Freshwater microbial communities from Lake Tanganyika, Tanzania - TA2015002 Mahale S4 surface | ecosystem: Environmental > Aquatic > Freshwater > Lake | place: Tanzania: Lake Tanganyika... | reverse complement strand
CATCTGACATGTCAGCAGTATCTTTTGAAGACGAAGGAGGGAGGAGATCCATTTCGAGGCTGGGAAGAAAAGTGAGAGAGACAGAAGATAAAGACTGCAGAGAGATACAGAAGACGGAGGGGCTTTGAAAATGAGAGTATACCGTTTCTCTCCAGTTTGTGCACTATCGGGGATACCACGGCCGTTAATTGAAATTAATAGCTAACAAGCTCGACGTGCGGTCAATCGCGCAGAACAACTTGGATCGTCAGATCCGGTGTATTTTCGACGGTGAAATTACCGCCGCTTGGTCAGCGTTCGGACATACTTCCGTTCTTTGCAACTGAAGGAAGGGAACGTTTCCGAACCCCGTTCCATCACTTCCCCCAAAAGAGCGGGAAGCGGCATAATTGTGTAACTTTCATACTTATGCGCCACGGAAAGGTACGATTACTATATACGAAGTACCGCATATCTCATATGTATGTATACATGATACGATACTTACACTTACAGCACTGTTATGGAAGAAATGATACCTACGTACCAGTATCATATGTACGGTAGTCGCCTGGATATTTCGCTGTGACAGTGAACAAAACCGGTTGCTCGTCGGAGGCAATGAAAGCCTGCTCTGTTGCGAACTAGGGAGAGCATTCCGCGAATCCCAAAGGGTGCAATGCCATGGAAATGTTGAAAGGGAAGAAAACAGTTATGTGTGGCATCATGTACCGGGTTTCGTAAACGCTTCGTTAGCGTCGTGTGGCACTGTCGAAGGTAGGAGGAGATGAAGATTCTTCAAAGCTATGCACCCGGACTCTGTCAATCGAGGACATACATCGAACGCAAAAAGCGTGAGGGAAGTGATTGAAAGGGGAGAGAGGGCCACGGGAAGCAAAATCGATGGTCGATTCTTGCTCAGATATGCCTGAATATATTGCTCACTCAAAGGAAGGGTGACTTCCTCAGATGTCCATATCTACTTTTTGTGAATTCAAATATCCTCACTGCAAGCATGACGATTGATACACTGCCATCGTGTGTTTTCAACACATAAAGTGAAGTTCCTTCACGAACGTACCATTGATTTTCGTCGATAGTTTTTTTTGTCATGTCGACGGGAGGATGTGAGGTCCACGTGATTTATTCTCCCGAAATAGTCTATGAGCTTCATCCCATGATTGTAAAAAGTCTTTTGAAGCACCTGATCGACCACATTCTTCATCATCAAGAATAATTTCCTCGAACTGAAGGAGTGGTCGTTTCCACCAGACGAATAGTCCATGCATAGGTACTGCCTTGTGTAACGTCAACACGGCGAACCGTCGATTATCGGCAGTTGGATACCGTTCAATCAACCAATCTAAACTCTTCAAATCCTCAGATTCATCATCCTGTGACCAATGGACTGGATGAGGAAGGCTTCCTTCGAGGAGAGGTATAGATACATCATGGCTTGTAGATGGTAATTGCTTTCCGAACATGCAGAGTCTGGTCTTGATGGTACCTGTCGCACAGTGTCGATTGGAATATGGTAGGATTCCATCTACTGTAATTCGATCTATGGTCTCTGTACCCTTCAATTCTAATCGTAGTTGAACCACGTATCGATCTTGAGACCAGAAAAGCGCTCGATGGTCCGTCGTTTCTAAAGATCCACCTCGACGAGTCCAACCATTCAACGTGTCGTTGTGAGGTGTAGTATCTGTAGACGATGCGTTGGAGACGGAAGGTTCCACAGGAGGAGACGAGACTTGTAGAGATGCTTGTTGGTCTACGCTTCCATCGGGATGGGTCACAGCTGTTGCGGGCGTTGGAAGTCTTTCTTCGACCGTTGGATTGCTATTGTTGGATCCACCACCACCAAAGGTTATCCGACTAGGTTCCTCTAATCGAGTCACCCGAGGTGTCGTACTGGAAGACGAATATTCTTCCTCCTCTTCACTATCACTGAATTCCAAATGATCCCACTTGGAGTAATCAATGGGCATGACCACAAAGACGAAACGGCGAAGGTTCGAAAGCGATATGGTGGCTGGCACAAGTAATGTTGATGGCGGCTCTTTCTGCTCCCTCGGACGATGGATGGCCAAGGATTTTGCAGTGCTCCAATGATGTGGCGCGGAACAAAGTGTCATCCCATCATATGAAGATTGATCGTCTTTAGATATGCATAGTAGGTATCATACAATATTTGGGACTATGGGTGGCATTTTCCCCGTGCACTTTGTCACGACGACAGACGTCCGTTCGAGGGACAGTTTGGATCTTGGCACATACAAAACGGAGCGGGAGAACGATAGGCACACGTGGTACGCCACACCGAAACGGTTCATTTCATTGCTTTTTTGGGGATGCGCGTTCTTCCCAAAGCTCTGTACTGTATAGAGCCTACCCGGCTCGTTTACTTACAAGCTTTTCGGGGACGAACCGTAACGTTTGTCCTTAAATACATTGTTGATGTATAGATTCTTTAAGAGAATTTAACGTATTCTTCAAGATCGCCGACGTGTCAGAAAGTGGCATCAACCCTCTGTTTACGATAGTCCCGTTCAGAATGCTGACATATGTATGGTCTTCACGACTCCAATCACAACCCGGTTGACGCTTTTTTCCAATCCGAACGCGAACTTTTCCCACACGTGGCCCAGCCCGCTGGTCCTCTTTTTGAACAGAGGACTTTCTTCTTCTTTCTACCTGGGCGATATAATGTCCGAATGCCTTTCCTCTTACTGTCTCCGTTCATATAAAGCCAAACAATATGCATCAGAATTTTTATAAGCTAATGAATCAGTTGAGCAAACCGTCCAAGGTGGCTTCTACCTTGGACTGGAAACGCTTAACTGGTTCGACTTTATTAAGTTTGAATATTCACCGGAACAGGATTGGAATCGCAGTGGCATCACATCCCTCTCTTGGTGAGAAATGTCACGAATTGGAACCGTTACGCTTTGCGGATGATCATATTACGATTGATAAGAAATGTTTGGAACGATTCCAATCGATTATCCGTGATTACAAGGTGTGTGGGATCGTCGTGTCATGGCCACTTCAACATGAGACAGGACGAATGGGTGCGGCCTGTGGCCGAGTCCTTTACGCCTTAGAAGAGATTATCGATAAGAGTGGTGAGGTAGATGATACTATTCTGTCTTCGGGAAGACCATTATGTCTCTGGGATTCCGGTCATATAATACCAAAGCAACGAGCCAATCCACGTCTTAAGGTGGATTCCTTTGGTCGATGTGCACAGTACGGGAATACAAGTACGAAGCAAGAATATTGGGCGAGTAAAGAACAATACTATGAAGATGAACTCACGGTAGTACAACAGGTATGGGAAGATTTTTGTAAAGAACATTGGCCGGACCTTTCTTCGAAGGCAAACCAGAAAAGCCAAAGAGGCAACAATAACCACGGGGTGTCTTCCTTCGATGAATCAAAAGTACAAGGTAGAATAGATCAGGGGGACAAAGAAGAGGATCATCAATGTACAAGTGATCTCTCAGATCATGGGAATAAGGCGCCTGTCCGCCGAAACCTTATCCATATGGTACGGTAGAAATAGAGATGAAGCAATCATCGTGTGATACGAAGCCTGGAGGGTGACAACCCCGGCAGGAACGTAACCTAACATAGAGTAGAAGGAATTCATGTGACTTTATACCTAGCTTCTAAAGTAGTTACTATCAAGTAAATGATACTCGTTCTGTTCAGGAGGGGAACGTGACGTGTAGTCAAACTCACTTTATACCCAGCTTCTAAAGTAGTTACTATCAAGTAAATGATTCACGTTGTGTGCAGGGGAACATGACGTGTTTTCAAACTCAGGAGAATCTTTACCAACCGTGCGGTAATTCATGTGATTACCAAAGATGAATCACACCCTATCATCGTCTTCCTTCCGTTGACGTTCCGATGACTCTATCCGCACTTCAGCATTCTTAGACTATGGAACCGTCCAGGACGTGTCCGAATAGGGTATCGAAAGACTGTCAACGAGACCAATAACGATCATCCTGGAGTGGTCATCTGTGCTACGTACGTAAAAAAAAGTTCCTCGCCCGATGTTCAATGCATCTCTGTCTCTTCCAGCTTGATCTGGAGCAATTATTGTTCCTTTCCTAGGAATTCATCATTGTCTAAGCCATCTATCTTGATATCTCGTTTCATTCGTTCCTTTCGTACCATTTGGATATGTTCTTTCCGATACGTCGAATAGGATTCCTGTAGGATTTCTACCTCCGTCGTAACTAATGTCAAAAATTTCTTTTGCATATCTGCCTTCCTCATGACCTTTTCCTTTTGGGCTTTCGCAATTGCATCCTCGACAGCAATAGGCCGGTCGACTAAATCAGAGACTGGTTTTAATCTAGGTGAACTTTTCTTGGGTGGATAAATGAAATGTGGACCAAAATTGACAAGGACACATGCTCCCATGTACAATGAAACTGCCGGGTAGTACACTCCACTGGGAATCGTAAAGGCTATGGGGATGTCCTTTTTATTGTCTGACGTACCAAGGGGTTGTCCATTTTTGAAAAATCGAATAATACTTGGTTCTTCTGTCTGATCCTCTCGTTGTAATGAAATAGCACACCCAATCACATCACCAGGTCCAAAGGATTCTCCCCCCCAATGATCATCACGTTCACTCGCATGTAATCGACTTCCCCCAATATCCCGAATCCCATAGGACCATTTATCATACCCCACAGGTGCAGATAGGTCACCTGTACGATTAGAAAATCCTAATCGGACATGACCACCAAATCCAGACGACGGATTTGGTGGTTTCCCCTCCTTCTCCAATTGTATCGCCTCTTCCATTTCCTTTTGTAACTTCGGATGTAGTTGTAAGTACGGTGGGAATTGATTCGCCAATTCGGATGCCTTTGGTGGATCTTGGATTAAAACTTCATAATAATAATTCCCCTGTTGTATTCCATGGGATGAACGACTCATCCGATATCCTCTCATCCCTCCCTTAATCTGTAACCGTAATGGATCAATCTTCAATGCAGGTGCGGAATCCGTTTTTGACATATGTACGTATGGAGGATTTTCGGTGACACATTTTTCTGCCGCCTGTTGGACTTGAGGAATGGATGGTAGACTCGTCGTATTCGGTAGAGCAGCCGATATACTGAGTAGGGAATATAACCCATGCCATCCCATCGTCGCAGAAAGTTGGGCGGCGGCAGCTGCCGATGATGCCGAAACAGACGTAGCTGCTGCTGGTATTGTTGTTGTTGTTGTCGCTCTTTCTCCCTGTGGGGCGATCACAGTACAGGTAGCGGAGGATGATACCAAGGTTGCCGCAGCAGTCGATGAAGCCGATGTTTGGTCAGAGTTATCGCCGCTGCTACGTCGACGTTTGTGGGAGGGTCCCTCGTCTTCCATCTGCACTTCCTCTTCTTCCTCCGTGTCTACCTTTGAGTCGGTACTCATCTTTGATAAAATAAGGAGTCCAGCTACTTTCCAGGGAGACAGGAGTTCAAGACGACCGAGACAGTTAATTTATGCGGTTACTGTTAGCTGTAATATGGATTCTTCGGCGTACGATCGCATCGGCTATCGGTTCGCGCATTTTTTACGGGAAGGTAATAGTATGGATACATAGCGTACTTATGCAGTCTACTGTTGGCGAGCCATCCAAGATAGCATAGCTGTAGCTGTAGCTGTAACTGTAACTGGACCTGGAACTGGAACTGTAGCAGATAACTCTGCACAACTTCCTGAAAGAAATGCAAGATAGATGGCATACAGAGGGATTCAAGTCACATCACCCAGAATCAAGCTTTAAATTCTCTATTCAACTTCTATAGTTGTAGTCGTGCCCTTTCGTTCTTTCCAAAGACGAGCACATTCTTTCATCACTTCAGCCTGTGAGACCTTCTTGATGCCACCACTAGTAGTAGAAGCCTTTCGGGACAATTGCTCGCGTACGGCCTTGGACTGTTCCTTAACGAAAAGGTTGTATCCCGAGGGTGGTGCTCGCTTTTTAGGAGTCTTCTGTACGGCCTCGTGTATCGAAGTGGGAACCTCAACTTCGATCAGGCGACCACGACATCGTCCGCAGCACTGTCTTGATACATCTACGGAACGACTGTGTCTCTTGACTAGGAATTTGCAGTCCGGATTCGAACAGGCCCACGCATACTTGTATTCAATCTGATAGTCGTGTGTTGTGGTAATCTTGCTGCCAGGAATCCTGCGCATCGCATGATTCGCCCATTTTTGGAAGCATGCTCCATGTGGCGGTTTGCTAACGTTGTCTGGGCAGCGTTGGAGGGCAGGTTAGTATCCGTCTATCCATGCTACTGATCGTCGTATATCCCTAGAATCGCGACGTACCAATTATCCATGCTGCGGCATGCACCATTTCGTGAAGAAGGGTCGAGGCAAGACGATCCGTGTCATCTAGTACCTTCGTGCTGAGTTCGATCGTGGCCAACCTAGAAACAGAAGCCCCTGGAGTAAAATCAACTTGACGCCGCTTCAATCTCGTCAAGCCAGCCGTGGTTCGTAACTTCGTGGACCAAGTAATGTCAACCTTCCCTGCGAGTTTTCCTTCGAACGCAGCATCATCGTACTGTTGAAAATACTGCTGCGAAAGTGCGTCTCGATTCTTTTTGAATGTGGCCAGTGCGGTAATCTTTCTTAAAGACAACACGGGCCGATTTGGATTCCAATTTTCGTCATCCTGATTGAGTCTTGTAGGAGGTCTAGCAAGCTTGGAAATCGACTCACGTCTACCGATACCGAAATTTCCTTCACTGGAAGAATCAGTTTCGTCCCCGAATACGGACAGTGTAGCGTCCTCGATACTGTCATCTGAGTCACTCTCGGTGTATAGTGGTTGTTTTTTTCGGAGAGAACGTCTTCGGAGGACTCGACCACGGACACGAACAGAATTGTTGCTCGACTCGTCTTCGGACGAATCGACGAGATAGTCATGCTCATCGTTTCGGTCTGAGTGGGACGCAGTCTTCACGAGACGATCCCCATCGACCTCTTCATCCTCGTCAGTATCCACTAAATCAATGACGTCGTTTTGACTACTTCCGTTCTGTTTTCCGACTGTCAACCTGCCAAAGACACTCTCCAAGTCCGTTGGAGAGGGGGTTGCGGGGCCAGTACCTTCATCTACTGACGATTCGTCGTATGAATCAGCCGAGTCCGAGCTGGTTGTGCTAGATTCCTCCTCGGAAGTGATGTTATCATATGGCTTCCGTTGCTCTTCCAACTCCTCCAAAACGGGTGGTTGACATTCTTGGCACTCACAAGAACCATCTTCATCCTGTTTCAATCCACCAGATTGAACTACCCTGATGTGTGTAGGTCTCTTGGTCTGAATAACCTCCAAGAAATCAGTGGATGTCTTTTGGATCGTTGGGGTTATTGTGGAGGAAATCTTCTTGTCCATCGACGTTGCGCTCGTGCTACTCATTGTCGTCGTCGTCGTCGATAACATACTACGCCACAACGTTCCATATCGCGGTAAGAAGTCACGCTCAAATCGTCGGCGGATTCGATCGGCTCGTTGACTTCTTGGAGATGATAAGTCGGATGTTGATGACTGCATGGTATTGATTGCTATATCGGTTCTCTCTGTCGAACTCTCCTTGCCGGTTCACACAAACGTAAGTTCTTCCACCCCTCGAAGGTTTGGGGTCGATCGGCCATCACTGTTTTTAGAGTTATGATGCTTTCGTGGGGAGAGCCGTTTGTGTTTTCTGTTCGAGTCGGCCACGCTCGAATGGATGCGTGACGCGATGAGATTGTATATGCCCTTTTTCATATATGCGCCAGCAGAGATATACCTACTCATAGTCCTTACTACTGAATGATTACTACATACGATAGATACCATGCAGAATAGCTTGTAGTATGATATTTCTCAATGGGTTTCCAGCTACTTGACGGAAAGATTCCACATGATGTCGTTGTACCGTCGTTTACTCCCTTTACCCATCCCATGTAGTACCGGATACGGAAACTCTTAATGCGGCGGTGAGGAAGTTTGGTCGACACCCGATCGCAGATCCGACGATTTGAAAAAGGTGGAGCGTCCGATTCCATGCTAAAGGTTCCGTCAGCCTGACAGTCGTCCGTCTCAGGGTCATTCTTCAATGGCATCATTGGTCATCATGCCAATCGGTCCTCTTCGAGACCGTTGAGGAGAAAATGGTTAGGGCAAGATCCGTAGCTCTACCTTGTTAGGTACTGACAAGTTAACCTATCTCATTCGATTCATTGTTTTGCAAGACATCCAATCTCTCTGACCCGTGGCGCGTTCGTTGAGACATTCGGCAAGTCGATTGGTTTTGTATCTTGAAAGATAGAGAAAGTCATATAAAGAAGAAAAGAAGAAAGGAATCATGGCCAAACAATTAGATCCATTGCGTGACTTTTTCGAGGCAGTTGTTAGCCGAATCGAGGCCCTAGAGGCTCATTGTGGAATCTCTGCCTCAAAGTCAGCCCCATCGAGTGCATCTGGAGGTAATGCTCTACAAAAGACACCATCCGTCAAACATCTTACTGGAGCAGGTAGGTAGTTCACCGTTGGAGGTGGGAGTAGATGTGCCAACTACATCCTCGTTGCGATTGTTGGACGTGGTACCTAGAAAATCTAAATATGTATCTGTCGGCCCTCCCTCTTGGCCAATTTCTTGCATATTGCATGCGTTCAGGCGACACTCCCTCCTTGAAGGGGTTTGATAAGTTCATGACCGGTGCAGTCTACAAATTGTCCGATACATGCGATGACTTGGATATGGGGACACTTGGTTCATTATTGACTGAATTGTTTACTGGTGTCCGTTACGTCGTCCTGTTGGCATCGAAATCGAAAATTCCGTCGGATATGATGGAATTACAACCTCATCTCAAACCGATTACTGATGTGGTGGGGAAAATTCGTGCCCTCCGATTGAAACGAGACTTTGATAACCATTGCAAGGCGATCAATGAGATATTGCCCTGTGTTTCGTGGGTGACATGTCGGGCACCGACTCAACTACCAGCACCCTTTGTAAAGGAATGTATTGGTTCCTCTGACTTCTGGTCGAACCGGATCCGTAAGGAATTCAAGGGCAAGGAGGATGATGCGGCGAAATTGCAATTGGCCTTCTGCGATTCGATGAAGAAGTTATTGGAGGATTTGGCTGCCTACATAAATGAGTTCCATAAGACTGGATTGGAATTCAATCCTAAAGGTGTTAGTATTGCCGAGGCAGCCATTGTTCTGACCGATAATCCCCAAACTCTAGCTGCTGCCGCCGCCAATCGAAAGAACGATCAAAAGACTCATAAACTTGCTGTGGCAGTCGGAAATACTGTCAAGGGCGGAAACATGGCCGGTATGGTCGCCGAACTCGCTGGACGTCGTAATGACGATGGATCATCGGCGGCGACTGGTCTTAAGAAGGTAAGGCAACAACGGAAGGATTCGATTGCTTTCCTGAACTATCGCCAAGAGGCCCCATATGCATCGTATCAGTCCTTTCATGTACGCTCACTCTCTCGACCCTGTTTCTGTGGGCAAACTAGGTCACTAAAGATATGCAGACCTGGCGCAAGGAATACAACGAAACGAAGCCCCCGGTAGTCGTCAAGTCACCACCACCACAACCCAAGAAAGAAGAAAAGAAAAAGATGAAGAAGGGTTTACCCATTCTAGAATACCAAGAGCGCGGGACCAAGTGGGTCATCGAGAATCATGACAAAGAATCAGCAAAGAGTGATGGCGATAATGGAATTTTGATTGTGGAAGTCACTGATCCTAAGCAACAGGTTTACATTTTCAACTGCGAAGACGTCACGATCAAGATCAACGGTGGGAAGCTGAAATCTGTCGTCGTCGACTCTTGTAGTAAGGTCAACGTCATCTTTGATACCATCATTAGTGGTTGTGAGGTAGTCAACGGGAAGAGAATTGCCGTCCAGGCAGATGGTGTCTGTCCTGTCTTTACGATTGACAAGACTATCGGAGCGACTATCTGGTTGAGTGAGGAAAGTGCGAAGATTTCTGGATTTACCACCAGTATGAGTTCCGAAATGAATGTTAACATCCCCGAGGGAGACGATCGAAAGGAGATGCCTATCCCCGAACAATTCGTTCATAAGCTACAAGGTGGATCATTGACGAGTGAAGTTTCAGATCTATACCATTAGATGCCCCCCAAACGAAATGATTCGTCGTCTTTACGACATGGTATCCCTTCTTAATCTATTTTGTCGTAAAGTAAATCGCACCTTGCCAAGTCCATGTTGAGTACCCAATCGCGATCAGGAAACTAGCTTAGCTCACATTGAGATTCCAGAAATAGAAGCAAGAGAGATGCGTAGGGGTTTCACCTGAGGAACTTGTGGGTGTCGTGGTGACCGTAAAGACCGTCGAGAACGTATCAAGTGGGAAACCGCTCATCCACCGAACCCACTCACCAAAGGTATTCC
>Ga0194115_10007886_pt1 | contig 10445 bp, 10 predicted proteins | sample TA2MahsurfametaG_3_FD_148656 | JGI IMG/M metagenome (GOLD analysis project Ga0194115, IMG submission 148656) | Freshwater microbial communities from Lake Tanganyika, Tanzania - TA2015002 Mahale S4 surface | ecosystem: Environmental > Aquatic > Freshwater > Lake | place: Tanzania: Lake... | reverse complement strand
AAAAACATAGATTAGGATTGTTTCTGTTATAATAAAAATAAAGCTTTTATTTTGTTATAGACTAGAGGCAAGAATGCAAAATTACGATCCATATTTAAATACCTACAACTATCCTTATAATACCTCCAAGCCTTATAGCTTAGCTTCTGATGGCGATAATCAGATGCCTGATCCTCGTTATGAAGACGCGGGGTATGGTGATCCTTATATGTCTTACGGGAATGCTTACGATAATGACGGAGCACAGTATTCTTTTAAAGAAGGAGGTTCGGTCAAAGAGGAAGAGTTACCAAGACTTGCTGATCTGATTAGAAGACACGGAAGGAATGGCGATACTGAGCTTGCCCATATTAATCCTATTGAAGCTCATATATTAAAAAGTCTAGGAGGAAGCGGGACGATAAACCCTGATACGGGTCTTCGTGAGTACAGTTTTTGGAAAAAACCATGGAAAGCAATAAGAAGTGTAATAGGGGGTGGAGCGGGAGCAGTTATCGGTAATATGATTGCGCCCGGAATAGGCGGTATTATTGGCGGCGCTATTGGTCAAGGAGCACAACACGCAGCAAGAGGCAAGAGTGCTTTAAGTGGAGCTTTAAAAGGAGCAGGTATGGGGGCAGCTCTTCCTTCTGTTGCTTCAGGGCTTGGATGGGGAGCAAGCAAGCTAGGAGCTAGCGGCTTTGGTTCTAGTCTTAGCAATTATGGTAGTACTAATGCGATATTACCTGCTTTAGGCATGGGGAGTTCAAGTAGTAGTGGACTGTTCGGGCTTGGAGGAAGTAATCCTTATGTAAGTGGCGGTCTTAGTGCTGCGACTGCACTTTCTTCAGGCATGGGAGGAGTACCACCCCAGTATGGACAATATCCGCAAATGCAATATCCCGGTTATCCTTATGTAGATAATAGAGGTTTTTTAGAGAAGTTTGGTGATAATGCCAAAGACTATTTAACGCAACCAGGGAATTTACTAACACTTGGGACAGTAGCGGCACAGTATGCAGGTCGGCAGAAGCCAAAAAGTCCAGAGAAAATAGCAGAGGAAGAGCGAAGGTATCGCAACGCAAGTCGTAAGACTATTGCCGAGGTTGAAGCTGACGAGCTACTTGAGACTGCACGTGCCGATTTACAAAAAAAGCGAAAAAACAAGCAGCTGGAAGAAGATATAAAGAACATGGGTTCTGTCAGGAGGCGCGCGGTATCACCTGAGGAGTTTGCAAGAACAGGCCGCTGGCTTGAGTACACAGATGAGGAAGGGCGGCCGCTTAGAATGAAAGGCGGCGGGAGCGCACATAGTCCTTATGCTTACTTGATGGAAGAAACTTATTATCCTGCTAGTCCTATAGGTTATTTAAGCGGCGATAGCGGGGGTCAGGATGATTTAATTGATGCTAAGTTAAGCGACGGCGAATATGTGTTTGATGCATCGACAGTATCTGATTTAGGGGATGGTAATAATGCAGCAGGAGCACGCAAGCTTGATATGTTCCGTGAAAATATCCGCCGGCATAAGAGAGGAGGAAAAGTAAATCTTCCCCCAAAAGTAAAGTCTTTAGAGAGCTATTTGAGGGGATAATATGAAGAATTTAAATGACCTCAGAGAACAAGCCTTAGCCGTTATTAATCGTGATGTAGGGCGAATGGTAGCTAACCCGACGCCTGTATATAGGGGAAAGACCAGCGTTCCGATGTCTGCTTTAACGCAGAAGAAACGAATGCTGGAAGAGCAGTTTAATAATTCTCCCGCTCCTTATTCTGTGGAAGCAAATAGTGTTTTAAGTAGAACGCCACAAGGTTTTAATGAGGGACAGAAAAGCTCTTTACTAGATATACTTACGTCAGGTCAAAGACGGGTGGGCGATACCGGATGGAAGCTGATGGGAAAACAGTTTGGAGATAGAACCGGTAGTAGACAAACCGGTTTTTATAATAAGTTTGAGGCGAACCTAAATAAGGGGCTTCCATTATCCCGTGTCGGCACGGATGCCTTAAGTAATGATGCTTCAAGCCTTGATTCTGAATTTAATTCTGGCCTTGGCAATAGTTTAAATGTACTTGGTAACGCTGAGAAAGCAAAGAGAGCGGGATTAACTAATATGCTGGGGCAATTTGGCAATCAGCAGCATATATATTCACATCTAGCAAATTCGGCAGATAAGAATAAGTTTTACGAAGAATTAAATGCCCCAAAGCAAAAGATGAAGGCGTTATACAATATAGTAAATAGCGGGGGTAATCCTGATAACATGGGGCCTTACGGTGAAGCAGCAGCAGTTAAGGTACTTGAGAAGGGACTAAATCTTTATAATAGCCCGACTCCGAGATATAGTGGCGAGCAGCTTGCTAATGTGCCTGAAGAATTAGCGACCTCGCATCGCTTACTTGGAGATTTGAGTCATGATTATAATGATTCCTCAAGGGAAGCAAGAGATAAGCTTTACGGCTCGTTAATGGGGCGAGAGAATGTTGGCTCGCGGGCTATAGGCGATTTACCTACAATTTATGATCCGCAAGCAGATAAGCTCGACCAAGAGACAAAACGTCTTTTAAAGGCGGAGAAAGCCAGAATCAGTATGGATCATGAGCGAAAGGGTACGTATGGGTCACAGTCACATTTATCGCAAACCGAGGATGCTATAAATAGAATTGCTAAAAGTCGTTTTGGCAATAGAAACAATTTACTACAGGATGTACTTCGGGGGAGAATGAGCAGTTTAAATAAAAGCGACATGAATGATTTAAACCAGTTAAATAGTTTAGGTCAGCAAGGATTATCTGAATATCAGGATGTACTTGGCAAGATTAGCGGAATGAACCAACTTGGAGTAGACAAATGGTTAAATGCGCAGGATGAGTTAAATCAAAAACGTGAGCGATTTGAAGAAGAGAGGAATCAGGAATGGCCGCAAGGTTCTGGTAGTGATATTGTCAAATACAATGTAAGCCCTGAAATCAGCAGTATATTTGCCAATCCCAATATCAGTAGTAATCCATCTGTTTATACGCCGTCTTTAAGGCCTAATATTCATGCCCTTGCTAATTACGCCCAAACTGTGCCAGTCAGTCATAGTGAGACGGAGCTTGAGAGCAACCTAAATCAGGATATGGGTAGCATTAAGAATTATGCTGATTTTGAAAATACTAAGCTCCAAAGAAAGAGAGAAGAAGAGCTAAGGCGGCAGGAAGAAGAAAGGCAAAGAGTTTTAAAAAAAATAGCAGAAGGTAAAAAAGTAGAAGAACTCAACAAATTATACCTTGAAAGAAAAAAGCAACATATAGAAGCGGCGGCAAAAAGAGATGATTTATATAATAGTTCTAATGTCAATGGTGTTAATGCTTTTTCATGGTACAAGTCCAATCCGACCCGTGATTTTTATACGTTTTTTAGAGATGGTTTGAATATCCCAGATAGAGAACAGAAATTACCGGATAATGTTAGAATAATTAAAAACTTATATAAAAACCTACCTAAATATTTAGAAGAAGCAAAAAGAAGTGATTATTATTTGGATCAATATAATAAATACTATCAGGATATGATGCAATTAAAAGGGCAATTAAATAGTTAAATTTTAGTTTGTTTTTATAAATGTAATATCAATTATGATTATGGAAGAAGAAATATTAAATCAGGTAGCAGCTCTCCCGGAGAGAAAAAATCCTTTTGACGAAGGAATAGCAAAAGCGATTAGCAGCACCCGAAGCAATTTAGGGATGAACCGTGATCAGGAGCATAGAGCGATAAATAATGCATTACTTGCTCTTGGTAATGGTTTAGCAAAAGAACCTATCCAGCGTGGATTTAAAAACAATTTAGGAGTTATAGGGAGGGCGATGAATCCTGCGCTTAGTGCTTATAATACTAGCGAGGATACAGCTATTGCCGAAAATGAACGAATGGCTAATCAAATATTGCAGCATCAAAGAGCGGAGCAAGCTTTAGTTGATAAAAGAGAAGAAAATGCTTGGAATCGTAAATTCAAGGAGAGGGCATTGGAGGAGAAGAAGAGGTATAATAATCGGTCTTTATTGGCAAAATTTGCAAAAGCTACAGAGAAAAAAGAAACTCCTTTTGATAAAAAACACAAATTAGGATTGGAAGGACTAAAACGTACAATTGATGATGCAGTAACTACTATTAATAAAAATCAGGCTTTAGCCAAAGCTACAGGCGAGGATTCTAAAGGAGAAGCAGGTTTGATTAAAAGATTTTCAAAAGGCATTGGGTTAACACAACTTACACCTGAACAGGAGGAAATAGAAACTTTAGGTTCATTGCTAGCAGGTTATTCTAATAAGTTAATGAATTATACCAATCAAGTTGAATTTGAATCACTACCGCATATCTCACCATACAAATCAGATGCAAATAATTTAGCTATATTGCAGAAAATGCAGAAAATCATGCTTAGAGACGCAGAAGAAGCAGGACTAGATTCGGGAGAAACAAATAAAAATGATACGCCTAAAGTGAGATTATATGATCCTAATACTAATCAATATTTTGGTGTTCCTGCTGATGAAGTAGAGCTAGCTATAAAAGATCATCCACATTTAATTAGGAAATAGAATGGCAAAATTTGATCTCTCTAAATATAAAATTCAGAATCCCCAAGAAAATGAGATACCTATTGTTAAAAAATTTGATCTCTCTAAATATGAAATATCAGCTCCTAAAGAATATGAACGCAAAACCCAAGGAGATGACTGGTCATCATTCTTAAGCAAAAAGGGAGCTACTGTATTATCTGAATTGCCTGATATACCCGCTAATCTTGCTAACCTTGGTGAAGCAGGTATAAGATGGGCAGCAGGAAGACTTGCCGGTAATAATAATCCTTATAGAGACCCAGAAACAACAAAATCGCTACAACATTTTAGCGAGCAACCGAATTATTTTAGAGAAGAGAATGTAGATCGTCCATCTAAATGGATAAAAGAGGGATTAGCAAAATACGATATTGATATTACGCCGCAACCAAGAGATGGATTACAAAGAATAGTAGGTCATGGTATGGAGTGGGCAGCTCCCGGTGGATTACTTGGAAAATTTAGTAAAGTTAACAAATTAGGTAAAAGTGCTGCTATAGAGGGGCTTCTTGGTGGTTTAAGTGGCACTGCTATCGAAGCGGGAGTTGACCCTTTAGTAGCCGACTTATCTACTCTTGGTATTCAAGGCGGTACTTCTAAAGCTCGGAATTTATTAGATAGATTCTCTAAATCTGGAAGAACTCGTGCTAAAGAAGAAAAAGTCGCAAGCTTATTGAAAGATACTACTAAAGAAGAAGGTCTTGATAAGTTAATGGATTTTAATCCCGAGAATCTTGATGTTATTCCTGTTACGGCAGAAGTAGCTTTAAATAAGGATATATCAAATTTACATAATGCTTATGCTCCAAATTTTACCGGCATACAGAGTAAAATGACTGCTAATGATGAGATTTTACGAAAGAAACTAAATAACATCGGCGGTGAGTCAAATCCGACACCGATAGAAGTTGGAGAAGCAGGGAGAGAAGTAATTGGTAAAAAACTGAGTAAACTAGAAAAGGCAAGGGAAAAAGCGGCGAGTCCATTGTATGCGAAACTGGAAGAATCACCTAATTTATATCCTACTGAAAATTTAAATAGTTATACGGAGCAGGCTATAGCCAAAGAGCTCGGTGATATAGAAAAGGGCTTAAATAAGAATAAATCCTTGTTACCTGATAAATATAAAAGGCTAGCAGAAAAACCTAAAGCTGAACTTATAGAGCTTGAAAAAGAAGTAAATAAAATAATTGCGCAGGTAGAAAAGGAGTATCCTGGTTTAAGTTTTCAAGCTAAAGATCAGATACTAAATGAATTAATGCCTGGTTTTCGCAAAAAAATTGCAAAAATTAGTGGTTTAAAAGAGAAAATCGCTAGTTTAGAAAGCGGACATTATAGTCCCGGTCATATTGATAAGGCAATTACAGAGATCGGCAATAATATTACGGAGTTGAAAAGGTCTGTAAAGGGTGGTAATGATTCGCTAATTAGGCATAATACACAACAGAAAAAAGCTTTAGAAGCAGATTTGGAAGCAACGCCCGAAGGATTAGCTCATCGACAAGTTTACAGGGAGCATTCACCAGAGATTAATAAAATCAATAGAGATAGACTACTTAAAAAATTTGTATCAAAGGATGAATGGGATGCATATAGAGTTCCTGTTGATGATTTAGCTCGCAATATCATGTCATCACCTAAGGCTAGTGTGGCTAATTATATGGGGCAGGTAAAAGGAACACCGGCAGAAAAACTAACTAAAGCTTATTTTAGGGATAAATATCTTGATAAAGCAGTTGATTTTGAAGGAGGGCTACCGACTTATGATAAATCGAGTCGTTTTTTAAGAGAGCGAGGGCATAAACTTGATGCTATCTATTCTCCTGAAGAACTAGAGGTATTTAAGCAAATTAATGAATACTTGAAAAATAGAGCATCAGTTAGCAGGGGTAACTCTGCTTTTGGTTCTGCTACGATGCCGAAACAACAACTGCAAGAGATGGTAAGAGCTTATTTAGGTTCTGAAGTATCCCAGCCATTAGCACTAGCAAAATATGTTCCAGGGCTTCCATTTAAGAATCATATAGCAGGGCTTACTCGGCCAAATACAACTTATAACATACTAGAGCAAGCATTGACTGATCCTGTTTATGCTAGAGATTTATTAACAAGAAAACCGGTTGTTTATAGTAAACCTAATTATCTACCAACTTTATATAACATTTTAAATGGCAATCAGGAATAAAAAATGTTATTTTAAGTTGAATATTTAATAACTTTGGATTGTGTTCATGAAAAGAGGAATTGTTAAATTTTATTCTACCGATAGTAAATATGGATTTATTAAACCTGATGATGGTTCAAAAGACGTATTTTTTCATGAAAACGACCTTAAAAAGTCTGGTATACAAGAAATTACAAAGGATCAGAAAGTAGAGTATCTACCCGCTACAAAAGGCGAAAAGGTATACGCAACTAGTATCAAATATTTAGACTAAACAATCCACAAAAAACCTTGATAACTTTGTGAATTAAGTCACTAAAGGCTAGAGTTTAAAGCTTCTATTAACTGCCTAAAAAATAGGCAGTCTTAGTTTGAGTCCTCTTCCTCTATAAGAGATACATCACCGCTTAATAATACGGATGTGGTAATGTGCATATTCTCAAACTGCAAAAGAGGGTTTGTTTGGGGATTGGCATTTACAATCGGTTGAGGATTAATAATATTATCTAAATCCAGTGATTCCAGTATTTTACTGTCGGAAATTTCAAAGACAGGAGCTTTTTGACTTTTTAGCAATTCAATAATTAAATTTTTGTCTGCTAGTTGTTCTTTTAAAAAAAGCAGTTCAGAGTTTATAGGAGAAACAGTTTTGATTTCAGAAATTGCTAATTTATTTTCTAATTCTTGAACAATTAGGTCTTTCTTGAGTAAGGTATTTTCTATTTCTTTTATAACCAACTCTTTTTTATGATTATTTTCTTCAAGATTTTTTATAAAATCCTCTCTCTCAAGGATGGTAGTTTTGAATTGCTCGCAAAAGGAATTTAAAATATTCACCCTTTCTTCAAACCTGTTAATTGATAAAGCTTGATCACGATTAAGATTTTCTAACTCTCTTAAGCTACTTTCTTTTACAAGCACGAGGGACTTTTGAACTTCTAATTGATCTCGGAGCTCTGTTATGGATTTTTGATGATTTTCTACGAGTAAATCTTTTGCGCAAGTAACTGTAACGATAAGAGCTTCTTTTTCTTCAATACGCAAACGCTCTGCAGATATTTGATTTTGCAGCTGGGTAATGGTGTTTTGTTTTTCAGATATAATTAAATCCTTAGTAACGATTCTTTCATTTAAAGTATTACACTCTGAAATTCTTGAATTTAAAGTTTGTTCTGTATTTACAAGACTTGTACTACTTTGTGCCAACAGGTTAGTTTGGATAGATAACTGATTTTGCAATTCTGTAATAGTATTATTTTTTGAAGCAATGATGTTATCTTTTTGAAGTAACGCAGCTTTTAATTGCTCTATCTCAATAAGTAAATTATCACGTTGTATCTGAATAGGAGCTTTCGGTAATTCTTTTAACTTCATATTGCAAACCTTAATCCTGCGGTAATATTATGAACGCCGTAATTGCGGTTGCCGATATTTTTAAGGCCGCCGATTATTCTTGCTTTATTACTTCCTAGATTAAAATAATTATAACTTACATCTAGCGTAGCCGTCTCGCTAATTTTTAAATCTACACCGCCAGTTAGTTTATAAGCAAATTTATAAAATGTCTTTTTTTGAGACTTTGCTAAAGGGACATAGACTCTATCTTCTGCTGAGAGAGCAAAACCTTTGCCAACTTCTTTTAATGTAGCAACTCCGACTCCCCCGCCAATAAAAGGAGTTATTTTACCAAGTTTAAATACATCTTTATATACATTAAGCATTAAACTATCTGCCTTTGTTGTAACTAATATTTTAAAAATATCTTTGTTCGAATTAGATGAAATTTCATGAGTATGAAATTGAAAATAATAATCAAAAAGTAGTTCAGTCCGAATAGAATCGGTTAATTTACACCCAACTCCGAATTCAATTAATGGAAAGCTGTTTGTAAGTCTAATTTTACCTTCAAAATCATGATTACTGAATTTAACTGTATGAATATGATTTATTCCTATTCCGGCTTTTACATAATATTTATTATTTGCTAAGACTGCCCCTGAAAATAATAAGCTAGTAACAGCAATTAATTTGATGAGTTTTTTTAACATTTTAAATCCCTTTATTATCGTTAGTTAATACAAAATCAAGTAAGGCAAGACTATCGGCCTCATTATCGTCTACAGGATTAAATCCCTTGTTTTTAATGGCCGTTATTACGGACTGCTTATCGGCATTTCCTTTACCGGTAATATGTTTCTTTATCGTACCGACAGGTATGCCGGAGTAGGGTATTCCGTGATGTTCGCACCATGCAGTCAAATGGGCAACGAATCCCCCGTATTTATGGGCAGCGTCTATCCCCTTATGGGCCCTTACTTCCTCAAAATAAATCACATCAATAGCTCCAAGTGTTTGTTTAAAATCGGTAAGCCATCGTTTAAAACGTAAGTATGGCATGCCGCCCCCTTCAAATCTTCCGGTTTTAAAACTGGCAGTTCCTGAAGTGATTTTGCCGGAGTTATCGCACGTAGCGAAGCCGGTAGTAGTACCAAGGTCTAGAGCTATGATAATTGATTGCCTCATTTCCCAAGCTCTTTATCAATTTCTAATTCTTTCTCAATTATTTCTTTGGCAATTTCTTCTAAAGGATTATAAAAACCAAACCAGTATATCAAGCCGATGCCTAGTAGAGCGACAAAAAGAAGGACTATGTTACGCATAATTTTTTCTTTTTAATTATAGCACGTAATAGTTAGAACCTTAAAAAATCGTAATTATTTACAAATTATTATTTTCTTGTGCAAGCATTACTAAATAGGCTTTCTTTGCCCATTCTTCCCAGCTTTTAAAGGCAAGTTCTCCATCCTTTTTACGAACGTCTTTATAGGGACTTGGTACTCCGGCAGTCATAAATGGCTCGAATCCGATTAAGTTTTGCGCCCATGCTGCCCATTTTGTTTCATCATGGAGGATAGGAAGAGGGAAATCCGAGTAATCATCACAAACAGTAGCTGCCCAGTATTTAATGCTAATATATTTGGGATAAACGCTAATCATGGCCTACCGTCATCTATTTCAGCTAAAACAAAGGTAGTTCCCATCTGATAACCGGAACCGATACCTTCTGATTTGAAGGTAAAATTAATGTTTCTTCCCTGTATACGTTCGTTAATAGCAGGTCTAATAATATTCTCTAGTTCTCTGTCCTCAGTAAGGTTATAAGTAGCTGTTACAGGAGTACTTGCAGGATATTCATATGTATTAATGCTAACAGTCATTTTTATTTTTTTTGTACCTACAATATTAGGCTCTATTCTCTGTATAGATATGTTATAATCAATACCCGCTACCTGTTTTTGTGGATTAAAAGTAGCATAAGAAATTATAGGCGTGGTGAAGAAAGAAGGAATAGCTTTAACCTGCTGATCTACTTCCTTATAAAGATTGACCTGATCATTTCCGACTTCATGTTCCCAGACGTAACTGTTATTATCACCTTCGTAAGGAGTCAAATTTTTGCCTACAGTGTACATATTACCGCCGGTATTATCGAAATAACCTGCTGCCCGTTCTATGCCGGTATCATACCAGGTATTATCTACAACATTGTAAATAACGGCTCTGGTACATCCAACATTAGCATCTTTCCCTTTTTCAGGATAGAACCACCATATTTCATCTCTGCTTACGTTTTTGACGCCAAAGACCCTCTGACGTTTACTCATATCGATAGTATCGAAAAAAGTCTGACGAT
>Ga0194115_10007882_pt1 | contig 10449 bp, 8 predicted proteins | sample TA2MahsurfametaG_3_FD_148656 | JGI IMG/M metagenome (GOLD analysis project Ga0194115, IMG submission 148656) | Freshwater microbial communities from Lake Tanganyika, Tanzania - TA2015002 Mahale S4 surface | ecosystem: Environmental > Aquatic > Freshwater > Lake | place: Tanzania: Lake Tanganyika... | reverse complement strand
GATCGGAAGTAGATGGTCTCAGGTTGGAGATGACTTGAAGGGAATATCAGCTCATGATTGGTTTGGTCGAGCCGTTGCGTTCTCCGCGGACGGGAATCGACTGGCTGTAGGAGCACCGTCGTGGAAAAGCGACGCCAAAATCGGATTCGTCCAGGTATTCGAGTGGACGGAATCTACATGGTCTCTAGTCGGAAATGACTTGAACGCAACCATGGCTGCTGATGAGTTTGGTTCGATCCTTGCCTTCTCCTCCGACGGCTGGCGTCTTGCCGTGGCAGCACCGTTGTGGAACTCCACGGAAAATGGCGTTATGGCCGGACTTGTCAGGGTATTCGAGTGGAATGGAAGTATATGGTCCCAGCTCGGAGACGACTTGACGGGGACTGCGGCGAATGATCGTTTCGGTCGTGCCCTAGCGTACTCGTCCGACGGGACTCGTCTGGCTGTTGGAGCACCCTGGAACGACGCTGAGGCCGGACTCGTCCAAGTATTCGAATTGAAAGGAGGTACCTGGTCGCAAGTCGGAGATGACTTGAAGGGATCTACGACTGGTGATTACTTTGGTTGTGCAATTGCATTCTCCGCCGATGGTACTCGATTGGCGGTTGGGGCATATGGGACCGACAATGAGAACGGTGATTTAGCGGGTCTTGTTCAAGTCTTCGACTGGACAGGAAGCGTATGGTCCAGAGTCGGAAACGACTTGAAGGGACTTGAAGCTGTTGGTCTGTTTGGTTCTACTATTGAGTTCTCCTTCGACGGCAACCTTCTCGCAGTGGCTGCACCATCATGGAACGACGATGCCGTTCTCCCTGGACTTGTGCAAGTAATTGACCTGAACAGCACAACTTGTCCATAACTCTAGAGAAAGGCCACTTCAAAGACCACCAAATAGGAAGAGACTGTAAACAATACGCTATGTCGTAGCTGAAATTAATGTCAAATCGTTGGTCGGATCAAGAAGACACCTTCTTCGGGATCATTTTTCTATCCCATCGACAATTCCAACATAGTTCGATGTCGCTTCGAACCAAACATCAATGGATTCTATGTTGTCTATTTTCATTCGAGTATCTGGTGGTATGTGTGCCAGCGATCTTTATCGTCACAGTTCGGATGAGCCATGTAACTGATAGTATCGTGCAAGTAGTGTGGAGGAATAGTATAGTCGAAACGCATAGCGCCCGATGGAGCCTTGAGAGGTTGCGTTGTAACTGTAACTGTAGACTGATCTACGAACTACAGTATCCGGCCGGTCGTATGACATGTACGTATGCTATCAACTCATGTATCACAAACCAAATTCCGCCGCATTGGCACGTGGTACGGTTGGTCGTGGCGATTCTTGCGCCATTATGAACATTTAAAGACACATCACTGTCAGGCTTTCGGATCTAAGGGGTAAAACCAGTCATGTTTTAGAAGGAATAACTTTTGGCAGGGTAATGGTTTGTCTTCCATTCAGACATTCTTGTCGCGGCGGGCCTATCTCGGTTCGACCATGTGCTTGTGATGTTTTTATTTAGAATAACGCACGTAACGACTATGGGCGGACTTTCGACAGTACGATCTTGCCCGGGCAAACTTTTTGGATAGCACGAGTCAAAATGGACCCGCCGACACCCCGAATATCCAATTTCACCCTAGAACCTCATGCAAATAGGATTTCGCTCTAGGGTAATGTAGTTCCTTTGCTTCATCGATTCCTCTTTCCTTTAAATCAGCATCTCGGACCACCATGGAAGTCATCTCGTCGATACCGGTGGCAATTGAGATTGCTGTCAGTATTTGTGAAATGGTCGGAGCAGACCGAGAAAAGAAAGGAAGCTTAAGGGAGGTCGAAAACAAGATCGCTATTGTCAAAACAGTCCTTGACATGATTGACCCATCGACTGCAATTGCTCAGGTTGACACCCTCAAGCTGATTGTTCAAACGCTGAAGCAGCTTTCCGATGAAGTCACGAGCGTGAAGAAAATGACGAGATTCGTGTATATCTTTCAAGCGAAGGGATGTCAAGATAGGCTCCGCCATATCGTAGATACTTTACAGTTTTACTTGAATTCCCTTCAAGTCGCTCAGACGAGTGAGATTTCGAAGTTCTTACGCGAAAGCTGGTCGACAGCAGTAGATGGTGACGCTGGTCTACTTCAACAGTTGGAGGAGGAACGTTGTCAAGCCGACGAGCTTAGGCGTCAAGTTGATGCCAAGTCTCTCGAGGTAGAGCAGCTCAAGCAGATGGGACTCCATACTAAAGAAGACCTCCGAGGGTCGCTTTCTCAAGCAGAGGATGTCCGACGATCCCTTGAACACCAAATGAACGCCAAAAGCCAACAAGAAGCTACATACCTAAAGCAAGTGATCTATTTGATCCAACAAGAAGAACAGTTGTTGCAGCTCATCCAAGAACCGGAAGAGAACATTGTTGTTCATCCTGTTACTCCTTCCCAAGAAGAGGATTTAGCTGTAATCCGGCTTCCGCCCATTCCCGACTGTCCGATTACAGGCGAACTAATTAGAGATCCTGTGATTCTGGATTGTGCATGTCGGCCAACTGTCGACAGAGAAAGTTTTCAAGTATGGCTCCGCCATCAAACCTCGTTGGAGGTGATCAGTTCGAACGGTCCTCCGAGATGTCCTTGTTGTAGCTCGCCACTATCATCTATGAATGTCCATCCCAATGTCCTCCTTCGTGATATGATTGAAGCGACAGCACGATTGGAAAAGGAAATCTCTAACAGCAAGATCTTCCAAGAAAGCCCATTGAAACACGAGGGAGACCCCGTCATGATTCTTACCGATGTTGAAAGGGGAAGCTCAAAGATGAACTTCCAAGAAAATTCATCAAAACATACCGATAAAGATTGTTGGAATCACCCGGCGATCACGGGTGCTTCCGATGTGGAAGGAACCGCATTGCATCGACACTGGGATGAATCAATTCCTCACGGAGAAACTGAGGAAAGCGGATCAGAAGAGGACATGGTTGGTGATGAGGATGAAGCTGACGACCAAGGATCATCGGGTGCTGAGAATGTAGCAAAGCTTTGTACAATTACGCGAAGACATTGGCCGGTCGCCTTGCCAGCCTTTGTGCTGATGGCAGTAGTCATCGGTCTCGCGTTTCTCCCGAAAAATGACCCTGTCCGTAAGTACCGGGAACCATCGTCCTACAGTTTCGTGGACGATTGCTGCTCACAGTATACTCAGAACCAATTAGCTCACCGAATCTCTTTGGACCCTTTAGTACCGTTGCCGACACGAGGAAATTGCAGGATGACCTTGGAGGGGTCAATGGCAGGAGAAGAATTTGGTCGTACCGTTGCCTTCTCCTCAAACGGGACTCGAGTGGCTATTGGATCAAAATACAACGATAATCAGAGCGGCGAACATGCTGGTCTTGTCCAAGTATTCGATTTGGTAGGCAGTACATTCACCAAAGTCGGAGACGGCTTGATCGGGACTGAGGAGGATGATCGGTTTGGGCGTGGACTTGCGATTTCCGCGGATGGTACTCGATTGGCCATTGGAGCATATGGGAATAACAATGAAAACTCTACTGATGCCGGGCATGTTCAAGTATACGAGTGGATCGGAAGTAGATGGTCCCAAGTCGGAGATGACTTGAAGGGAACTGGAGTTCATGATTGGTTCGGTCGTGCCGTAGCGTTCTCCGCTGATTGGAATCGACTAGCTGTCGGAGCCCCATCGTGGAAAAGCGACATTCCGATCGGATTCGTCCAAGTATTCGAGTGGACAGGACTTGAATGGTCTCAAGTCGGAAAAGACTTGGACGGGCTAACGGCTGCCGATGAATTCGGTTCTACCCTTGCCTTCTCCTCTGACGGCATGCGTCTTGCCGTAGCAGCACCATCATGGAATGATATTGACAAAGGTAAGATGGCCGGACTTGTTCAAGTATTTGAATGGAATGGAAGTGGTCCCAGCTCGGAGACGACTTGACTGGGACCGGAGAAGATGACCGGTTCGGTCGTGCCCTTGCGTTCTCGTCCGACGGGAGTCGACTTGCCGTGGGAGCACCGTGGAACGGTATTGAGACTGGACTCGTCCAAGTATTCGAATGGACAGGAGGCACATGGTCGCAAATCGGAGACGACTTGAAGGGAGCTACGGCTGGAGATTTCTTTGGATGTGCCGTCACGTTCTCCTCGGACGGTACTCGATTGGCGATTGGAGCATATGGGAGCGGCCATGAGAACGGCGACTTTGTGGGCCTTGTCCAAATATTCGAGTGGAGGGAAAGTACATGGTCCCAAATCGGAGATGACTTGGTGGGAATTGCAGCTGTGGATCTCTTTGGCTCTCAATTGGCGTTGTCGTCAGACGGCACCCGTCTTGCCGTGGGGGCACCATCATTGAACGACGATGAAAAGGGTGTTCTACCCGGGTTTGTTCAAGTAATCGACATGAACAGATCCACGTGTTCCGGATAACTATAAAGATACCTCACTTCCATATAGGAACTGATTGTAAATGATACGGGACTCGTGACGCAAAACACGCCGGATACTAAACTGCTATTACCTGATAAACCCGACCATGCTACTTTCAGAGCTAAACCTGCAACGGACGACAGACCATTGCGCGCCAAGGAATCATACGTTTTGCAAACATTGGCTCAGAAGGCCTGATTTCATCGTACATAGTCGTCGACGATTACATGACCTTCATATAGCCGCTAGTAGTCAATCGATTTCCTGATTTGGTAGACCCTGACTCCGAGTTCCCTATTGCATATCATTTCTTCGACGAGCACAGATTCGATATCAGTCTCAACAACGAAGCTACAAATTCAGCGATCGATGGAGTTGTTGATCCGAATCAAAACTCATCTGTGCAGCGAACGGTGTAAAGATTCGCCATGTCGTTTTTTGTTTCATTGTTTCATGCTTTTCGAGAGGGTCGCTTATTCTTTCGTCCTTTCACAGGGGCTCAAAGTCACTTTCCACAACTCGCATGCCAAAAGCAACGCTCGTATTGAATCTTCTTCATGGAGGGAGGTTGTCTTCCTATTGGCATGCCGTTGTTTTTCATCATCACTGCCTGATCCGTCTCGTGATCCGGAAATCTCAAGGATGACAAGCAGGTGGATAATTTTTTCGGGGACGACGACGAGACTGCTGGCGGGAAGGTGAGGGAAGTTCAACATTTCTTTTTTGTTTTGCAGAGAAAGCTGTTGTAAGTTACACTTATGGAAGGAAAGGAGAACCGGCTATCGTACGAATACCCATTCTCCTTTTCGAGCAGCATTATATATGATAAGGACACGCGACTGGATACACCGCTTACACCGCTTACCACTTCAACGCACACCGCATTGAAATCTACAGGGTACGAAATGGGACATCCTGCAGGGAATTTTTGGATTGCTTGGGAATGAAAGACGACGCGTTTATGCCGAATTCCCAGAGGGCATTGCTCCTTGCCCTCCCCTACAGATGGTTTGTTTTCCCCTTTCTTCCCCATTTCGGTTTTCCGACCTGACATTTTCAACTAACCGTTTCAACCATCATGGAAGTCATCACGTCGATACCGGTGGCGATCAATATCGCTGTCGAGATCTATGGGATGGTCCGAGCGGATCGCGAAAAGAAAGGGGCCTTGAAAGAGGTCGAAAACAAGATCATGATCGTCAAGACAGTGCTGGACATGATTGACCCTCCGACAGTGGACGGTCAGGTTGACATAATCAGGCACATTGTCCAAAGGCTGAAGCAGCTATCTGAGGAGGTCATGAACGTGAAGAAAATGAAGAGATTCGTATACCTCCTTCAAGCTAAGGGAAGTCAAGAAAGGCTCCGATACAATGTGGACACCGTGCAGTTCTACTTGAAGTCTCTCCATATCGCTCAGACCAGTGAGATTTCGAAGCTTTTGCGCGACGACTGGTCAACAGCTGTGGAGGATGACGCTGGTCTACTGCAGCAGCTGGAGGACGAACGTTGGCGAGCAGCACAGCTTCGACGCCAAGTTGGTGCGAGGTCTCTCGAAGTTGAGCAATTCAAGAGGATGGGGATCCTTACCAGAGAAGATCTCCGAGAATCGCTTGCCCAAGCAGATGCAATTCGACGATCCCTTGAGCATCAAGCGGCTGCCAAGAGTCAACAGGAAGCGGCATACATGGAACAGATGATCTACTTGATTCAACAAGAAGAACAGTGGTTGCAACTTGTCCAATCAGAAGACAGCGTTAGCATTCCATCCATCGCGCCTTCCCGAGAAGATGAGCCAACTGTGATAAGGCTTCCTCCCATTCCGGAATGTCCGATTTCATTCGAACGCATTAACGATCCTGTCATTCTGGATTGTAAATGTCGACCTACAGTCGACAGAAAAAGTTTCGAAGTATGGCTTTGCCATCAAACCTCAACGGAGGCAATCAATTCCAATGGTCCCCCGAAATGCCCATGTTGTAGCTCAACACTGTTGTCTATGAATGTGAATCCCAACGTCTTCCTTCGTGATATGATTGCAGCGACGGAAAGATTGGAACAACAGATTCTACAGACGAAACAATCGAAGCAGGAGGAGGATCCTTTGAATAGTCAAGCTGTCATAGTTCCGACGGATGCGGAAGGGGGGATTGTCAAGAAGAGCCTTGAAAAAAGTGAAACAAAAAACGAGGACCATCCTTGGAATAGCCAAGCGGTCAGGGTTCCTACGGATGTAGATCAGGAGACCGTAAAGATTTTCCAAGAAGATGAATTTAAATTTGACGAAAGTCTTGTGACGGGACAAGCGATCCTTGTTGGATGGGTTGGATTGCAAGAAGAGTTCTCGGAAAATCAATCGAAACCTGAGCAGGAAGATCCTTGGGTAGGCGAGGCGGTCGGTGCCGAGATCGACAAGGAAAATCCATCGAAAAACAGGGAAGTTCCTTGGATTAACCACGATACCAGGGTTCCTACCGATACCTGCCACGAAAATCAATCGAAACTTCAGGAAGAAACTTTGGCTCGCCAAGCGACCAGATTTGCTATCGACATAGAAGAAGGGATCCCCAACAAGACCTTCGAAGAAAAGCCATCGAAACATGAGGAAACTTTCAAATCGAAATATGAGGAAACTCCTTCACATCGCCCAATGGCCACTGTCTCCTCGTATCTTGAAGAAGGAGCATTCCAAGAACTATGCGTTGAATCGATTCAGTACCCAAAAATTGGGGTAACTGGACCAGAAGCTATCGTAGTTGCTGATTGTCGGCGAGTGAATCCATGCTCTGGTATAGGCGAAACTGACGACGAACGATCGCCGGCAGAGTCTCATGAGACTGCATCAAAGCATTGTACAATGAAGCGAGGACTTTGGTCGGTCGTTCTTTTAGTCTTTGTGGTGATGACAACAGTGATCGCTCTCTACCTTCTCAAGAATGACGACCGTGACCGTAAGTGATGAAGCCATTGCCGTTCCGTTTCTTGAAGGATTGGTGCTCGTAGGATGTTCCGGATGAATAACCTCACAGATTAACTGCTGCCACGTCGTTTCTCTACATCAGCTGCCCAACAAGCGCTCCCAACCTTAGCAGTCCCGCCCGAACCTACAGTTCAAGAACTAGATCCAACTGAAGGGCCTTGGCCTACGTCAGCGGCTCAAGAAGAATTTCCAACTTTAGCACCCTCGCCGACAACTGCAGTGACTTCGCCTACATTACCGGCACAAGAAATCTTTTCAACTTTGGCACCCTTGCCGACACGGACAAGTTGTAGGATAACCTTGGAGAGTCCTGCAGCCGCTGCTGGTGACCAGTTTGGTCGTGCAGTTGCGTTCTCTTCCAATGGGACTCGACTGGCCATTGGATCAAAACGCAACGACAATCAGAGTGACGCGCATGATGGACTTGTTCAAGTGTTCGAGTGGACAGGCATTACATTCACTCAAGTCGGACACGACTTGACGGGAACTGCTGGGGAGAATGATCGGTTTGGTCGTGACCTTGCGATCTCCGCCGATGGTAGTCGACTGGCCGTTGGAGCGCCTGTGAATGACAATGAGAATGGCGAGGATTCTGGACTTGTTTAAGTTCTCGAGTGGACAGGCAGTACACGGTCTCAAGTCGGTACCGATTTGAAGGGAAGTGCAGCTCATGATTGGTTCGGTCGTGCTGTGGCGTTCTCCGCCGATGGCAATCGACTGGCCGTTGGAGCCCCATCATTTAAAGCCGACGACAAGATCGGATTCGTCCAAGTATTCGAGTGGACAGGATTGGCATGGTCTCAAGTTGGAAACGACTACAACGGACTTACGGCGGCTGATAAATTCGGTTCTAAACTTGTATTCTCCTCTGACGGCATCCGCCTTGCCGTGGCAGCACCGTCATGGAACGACACTGAAAAAGGAGTTCTGGTCGGACTTGTTCAAGTATTTGAGTGGACTGGAAGTGTATGGTCCCAAGTGAGTGACGACTTGACCGGAACTGCGACGAATGATCAGTTTGGTCATGCCCTTGCGTTCTCGTCCGACGGGACTCGACTAGCCGTGGGAGCATACGGGAATCACAACGACAAAGGTGTTGAGGTCGGACTTGTCCAGGTATTCGAATGGACAGGAAGTAGTAGAACATGGTCGCAAATCGGAGACGACTTGAAGGGAACTACAGCTCATGATTGGTTCGGTCGTGGTGTGGCGCTTTCGGCCAACGGCACTCGACTGGCCATTGGAGCACCATCATTTAAGGGTGCCGTGCAGATTGGCTTCGTCCAAATATTCGAGTGGACGGGACTTGTATGGTCCCAAGTCGGAAAGGACTTGAACGGAATTACGGCTGCTGATGAGTTTGGTTCGACCCTTGCATTCTCGTCTGATGGTAGCCGTCTTGTCGTGGCAGCAGCAGAATGTAACGGCGATGGCATCCTGCCCGGACTTGTGCAAGTTATAGACCTAGACGGAACAACTTGTTCGTAACTGTTGGGAAAGGTCACCACTTTCTGTACCCATGTACGAATTGAGTACAAACATTACGTACTGTCGTAGACGACATACATCTTCGCAAGTCGACCACCAACAGACGTCGGCCAACGATCAAGCTTGTGCCGGCGATAGTGGAGTCGAAGCATTTCACATCATGGAAACGACGCCGCTGGGTTAGATCGCTAAAATCACGTCGGGGATAGGATATTTTCATATTGGCTTTTTAGCATGTTGACAGAGACCATAACATTCGTCGATAGTCTGATCCGTAGTGTTCTCCAACAGCTGTGGTTGTCGTCGGGTTGGAAAAGCTCTTCCATCCATCAATAACTACGTGAAGAGGACACCGATTCGAAGCATCCCATTGTCAGTTATCTTGACGAAAATGTCGTAGACATGTTTGCCAACAATGTCATAGCAATTAGTACAGTTGTTCAAGAGACCATGTCGAAGTTCGGATTCGACCTGCAACGATGCGCTAGTAGTCAGTCGATTCCGATGACTCAATCGCCTTCAGGTGACTAAATGGATTTAAATCCAACTATCACCGCATAGGTATGATATGGTATATACCGGTATCTTTGGTTTGGGTGCTTCAAGAAGAAGCCGGACGAATGACCGAAGGCGGGTTAAGACCGGAGAAATTGCATCCCCAAAACCCAAAACCCCACCAAAAGGTTCCACTTGGAAGAATTTGGTCGCCATTAGGGAAGGCACTTGTCGTTCTCAACGATTGCTTCAATACCGGCGGTTGAAAAGCTATTTCGTGGTAGAAAGACGTCTCCCAGCGCTTTTTGAGCTCGGTAGGAGTAGTAAAGTAACTGCAATGTCAATTCTTGTTTGTACCAGTCGCTTTCGTCATAATGTCGGCCGGTTCCGTATCGTTGGGACGAGAAGAAAAACGAAGCCCACTTCATCGAGGGCGGGTGTATTCTCGCGATAAACAGGGATTGCACTCTCCAACGAATAGTCGCGATTTCTATCGTTTGCGGAGAAAAAGACGCAATCTTAGTCCCAACCTTGTGACGAGGGATAGACTTCGCATATCGGCACGTGAAGACGGATGACATACGAATCATCCGACTAGCGGCCGGACATTACGTACTAGATCATCTACGATACGTATGTATGACGGGGCAGGACTCGGCTTCCGGACATGGAAGCAGCAATCGAAACCTTGGGAAACTCCTTCGAATAGCGAAGCCGTCGAGGTGACTACCGATCTCGAGAAGGGGATACAGAAGAATCAATCAAAACCTGAGAAGGAAGAACCTTGGAGTGGGCAAGCGGGCTTGGTAGGCTTGCAGCAGGAAATTCCCACGACGATCTTTCTCGAACATGAGGAAGATCCTTGGAATGGGCAAGCGGCCGGGTATGAATTGCAACAGGAGATCCCGACAACGACCTTCCAAGAAAATCAACCGGGACATGGCCTACCGGCCAGGGTTTCGACCGATGTGGAACAAGTAGTATTGGGGAGGCTCCGCATTGACTCGATCGAAAATCAGGATAGTGTATTGGCA
>Ga0194115_10007880_pt1 | contig 10450 bp, 12 predicted proteins | sample TA2MahsurfametaG_3_FD_148656 | JGI IMG/M metagenome (GOLD analysis project Ga0194115, IMG submission 148656) | Freshwater microbial communities from Lake Tanganyika, Tanzania - TA2015002 Mahale S4 surface | ecosystem: Environmental > Aquatic > Freshwater > Lake | place: Tanzania: Lake... | reverse complement strand
CCTCAAAGCGATCGTCACTGTCATTACATAGCGCAATCGAACATCACTGTCACCACCACACCAACATCTTCAAGCTTCGTGCTCAACGAAAAAGCCACCCTCTCCGGACACCGAATGCACCAAAATACCCCCTTAATCGACGTTATTCGGCCTACTACTCCAGAAACGAGGACCAAGAAATTCACCACCAGGGATTATCAGGAAAGCTCGGTTCCGCAATCAGTTCACTCAAGATGCGATGGACAGTCCACAAGGATCAACGCTGAGTGATATGGAAAACTTCTTACGGACCCGGTGGCTTGTCATACAGGAGGGAGGGCGTATGTGGACAGGGCAGACCGGTTCAGCCCGACTACTACTACTGCTTCTGGTGCCAATATATTCATGTTCTTCCATCAAGAAAGTCTAATGCCGCTCATGACATATGTTCTTCCATCAAGAAAGTCTAATGCCGCTCATGACATTGTCTTCGTCTCTCGATCCGTCTGCACCAAAAATATGTGGGTGCTCAAGCGAACGGATGTTGTGGAAGAGAAACCATGTTCGTCAAAAAAGAAAAGGGAACCGGATGACTCTATCTCTGAAGAATTGACAGAAAAACAGTAATGTAGATAACGATAGGAGCTGTGCTCTGACTATCGTATCGTAGATGAATGTAGATGTAGTGTATGTGGGTGATAACTCTACGGCAATCCACGAGGATTGACGCAATTACGAAGTAAATGTAGGTAAACGAGGAATTATGAGTTATCTACGCTTGAATTTTCATCTGCCTCTCTCGCTTCCTCCTGAATATGGAAGATCTCCATCAAAGATTCACTCAAACGTGTTCCCCGTGTAGAGATATACTTGTTACTAGTATAGTCTTGGACGTCTGTGACGTGCCTATCGTAGGTAGGGATCATCCTCCCTTCATACGTACCAGTGTACGACTCATTCGAGGCTAAGTACCTCTTGTACATACCCACGTATGGTATGTACCCATCGGAAACTCCTGCCGATCGTCTAATAAGAATGCGGTCCCTTCATCTTCCCGTTCGGCATTAGACCACCACATCCAGCGGTCCTCGGCCAGCCTGAGGTCGCTCCCTCGCGATCTGGAGATGCAACGGCTGGAGGAAGACCAACAGGAAGAACTGGAGTCTAGACTTCCACGTGGGGGAGGCCATGGATTCGATTCGCGATGACGACGACGTTCCTGGCCTTGAACTCCCATCATTCTCCTCGTCGTCGGACAGGAGAAGACTGCTTTTCAGGTGAATCTTTTCGATGGTGCATGCTTACCAGAGTTGTCTCTTCTCGACTTAGGACGATGCGACGGCGTATGGGTGTTCGACTCGATTGTGGAGAGACAAATCATACCATGAATTGGCGGTCCGGAATGCCTTTCGGTGCATTCGTGCAAATAGGGTTTTTCGCGCAACAAAAGGAAACGACGTAGTGAACTCATTGCAGTTCTGTTAATTGTGCAAGGATTGTATATAGGTGAGAAACAATTGTCGCGCCTTATATCGCGTTGATGCCCATGAATGAGAAGCGACAACAGTGTTATATGCCCAGAATAGTGCGAGGAAAAAACCGGTGCTGATTTTCGCGAAACTTCAGCTGGTCATTCTCCGCATAAATGGATTTCGCCGAGAAATTGAGGACATCGTTAACTGTAAAGTGTAGTTCTTCCATATATACAAGCGGCTACCCTTGGCATCGGAGATTCGCGTGGCATCGGAGATTCGCGAGTAATAATACCGTTACTGGTAGAACTGCCCCGTTTTTCTTCTGGTCGTTTTTCCTTTACAAAAAGTGAGTTTAAAACCAACATACTCACTTTCAGTGTGAACTTCACCAACATGCTTACGTGTTCCGACTTCTCGACCAAGATCGAAAGTTTCAACAATTTAGAATGCAGAATACAAGGACGAAACATTGCATCACAGGACGCTGTTCGAGTCATCGCCACTGAAGAAACAACCACAATATTATACACTCAGCATGAGCACCACGATTCTTCTTCGTGCCTCGAAGTTTCAAGGGACGCGTTTCGTAGTCAACGATTCTCATCATCGAGTGATCTGGAAGCCTTCTTGCAGACTCCGGCGGCTTGTCGTAAGGGAGGAAGAGCATCATCTGCTGTGGACACGACAGAGTGGTTGAATCAAAGTACCGGGTGTATCTACCAAAGTCCAAGAACAATGTCGCCGCTCCTCGCATCAACCTCGTCTCTCGAAGAACGGTCTGCGCCCAAGTCGTGTGGCTTCTCAAACAATCGGATGTTGTGCTGGAAGAGATCGTACATTCGTCAAAGACGAAGAGAGAATCAGATGACTCTACTATCACCGAGCTCCTCGTTGGATCAAACCATCCAGCGATCTTCGGTCAGCCTGAGATCGCTCCCTCGTGATCTGGAGATGCAACGACTGGAAGACGACAAACAGGAAGAACAAAAATCCCGACTTCTTGTGAAAGACACGAAGGAAGTGTGTTGTACTAGTAGCTGCATTACTACTGCTAGTAGGAAAAGGGACGATGAGGGATTGGATGCGTTGAAAGGAGGATTCTGGCATATCTTGTCGACAGAGCTTTCCTCGCTCAATGAATGGGACCATGGACGGTGATACGATTACCTTGTATTGATCGGTTTTTGGATGATCGGTAGCGATGAGATCAGTATTATGATCCGACTAGTACAATGGCTTCTTGCAACAGGAATTTTCTATTGGTCTACTATATGCCATGATGCACAAACTGAGCTATCACATACACTAACGGTGCGGCAAGCCGTTGAAGTACCGCGGGTAGTAGGAACGGTAAATTGATAGGAATAAGGGCGCCCATGAGGCTGCTGTGTTGGCGCTACTGATGAACCCGATGTAGGGAATGATGAAGGGTCGGTTGAGTCCTTAGACGGATGTTGCGAGTATGTTAGTCAAAGGAGTCCATTTCGCAGATTCTACGTCACATTCCGCGAGAAAATGACGTTCTCGCAACATCTCTGACTGCCGTCCATTCGCATTCTTACGGTTATATCAAAACGAAACAACGAAAGCAGCATGAATCTGAAACATGCTCCTCTGACACTTCTGATACCGACCTTTGGTCTCGTATCGTCTTGGATAACACCCAAGGATGCAATAACTCGTCGAGATTACCTGATTGGGACTTCATCAACATCGGTGGCTTGGTTCCTTGGGACTTCTTCGGTTCAGGCTGCAGAAAGTGTCAATGGTCGTCTGGACCAAGAGATTCTGAGTCTTCCACCTCCATCCTACGCCAGTGAACTGAATGGCGTAGACAACACATACTATCCACCCTTTCTACTTGGAGACTGGGAGGTGACACAAACCTTGGTTTCCACTACAGCTCCACTCGGTCTAAAGTTCATTGGAGGACCCAACGCTGACTTGGCCATTGCAGAGAAAACCATGACGGAAGCAAGCTCCAAGACTGGTATCCCAGTCAAGTTTCAGCTACGGTATGTTCAAACCAGGTGGGGGATTGCCGAAGATCGTTTGTTCAATGTCCGATCCAGATTGGATGCCTTTGCTGGGAAACCAGTCGTTTCGACTGTCGCCTATGCCGATGTGGGTGGATCGAATCGAAGATCGGTCGTAGCCCTGGGGGGTACCGAAAATGATCCCCTTCAGACGACAATCACCTACTTCAAGGGACCTGCCGCGCAAAAAAGCTTCCTCGTCTCTCACAGCGGAGAAAAACTGGGAGATACCTCCTGGATAGGGAATGAGGTCCAACGGTCCATTTTCGCACTCACCAATCAAAATACGGCACCACCCATCACGACAGATGTCGAGTATATTTGGAAATTTGACAAAGTCGATGACGACATAGTGAAGGGACGCCTGAGGATAGCAGAATATCTCAATGCTCAGCAAGACAAACTGTACTTTGATGCTCGGAACCGAGCAGTATCAGTTCAAGACTATTCGCTAGACATGGTCCGAGCTAAGTAGTTCATGGCAGTTGGTCATTTAAGAAGCCACGACGAGGTGTGTCATTCATCATCTTCGCCGTCGAACTCCACCCTCGATGTAAGAACCCCCTACATCTTCATCTTCATCAAATCGGTGATTTTGTCCGACTGGGTATCCTCGTCGCCGCCTTCACCTGCCATAGCATCACGCAGCCCTTCCAACGCGTTCATATTCCATCTTCTTCAATATGACAGAAACAATATACTCGCGACTCCACCAGAGTTCCATCGAAAGGTGATGTCCGAACTCGACTAGTCTGAGTGCGGCGATCCCTCGTAGTCATAAAACCTTTAGCACTAATACTAAGATGAATCGTCGAAAGGACGTGCGGGGACAGAAAGAGTAGCTCAGTGGCCAACGGGACAAACAGGTCGAAGCTCGGGACTGAGCAGTGTCTTTTCAAGACTACAAAGTAGACATGGTCTGGGCTAAGTAGCGCATGGTAGTTGATCAGTACAACAATCGTAACTCTTCTTTACTCTTCATCCTCCTCGCCTTCGGAATCATCCTCAATATCCGAAACCCCCAAATCCTCAGCGTCATCAATCTGCTCATCATCTGAGTTGCTATCTTCATCGCTGCCTTCACCAGCTGCAGTGTTACGAAGCTCTTCCAACGCGTTCTTCTCTCTTTCCTCCTTCCGTTGCTTCTTTGCGATTCGCTTTTCTTCTTTCGCCGTCTGTTTGCGCTCAACATTTCGTTCCTGTTCGTCTCGGCGCTTCTTCTTCAATAAGGCGTTTTCTTCGGCTTTCTGCTGAATGGCCTTGACTTCCTCTTGTGTCTTTCGCACATGGGCATGAAACATGACGTTCCCATCTCCCAATCCTTGCTCGACCTTTATTAATTCCATCGAAAGCCGAGGTCCAAGTTCGACTAGTTTCAGTGCCGATTTAGATTTGCTCCTGTTTCCACGGCCAGCATAGTTCTGTGGAAGTTCGACAACTGCAGCATTCCCGTCTTCGGGTTCTGAATCACTAGCTATGTCGACATTTGACGAGGCATTTGCATTCCCGGTGATATAGTCGGCGATGTCTTGGACCTTATTCAGGTTTGGTATCTTGGTCTCAATCAAGCGTCGGACTTTCTTATTCACTCCAACTGGTGTTGCCTTGATCGCATAATGCCTGACTTCTATCCGCTGTTTTTTCTTGCCGCTCTCGTCTTCCTCACTGCCTTCGATGAGATGAAATAGGACAACTCTTCGACACTCCTTCAGTCGTACCGTTGCAACGTTGATGGCTGGAAACATGTTCTGAAATGTGATGCGCATCAGCTTAATCTGTGGCGGGGCAGTTGTATCGCCAAAGTTGTTTGTGACTACAATCGGAGGGTTGTCGACGAGCCCCTTGGTACTGACCGGCCTTCGTTGGAGCCTTTGAATATGCCTTGACAAAGAAAACTGATGAACTCGAAAGGTAAGGGTAGGGCCCTGGGGTGTTTTCGCTATTCGAAGAACTAGACGCTCTTGATTCTGAGAAAACGCTAGCATATGTGTGATTCCAAGTGGAAGACATGCATGCTGACAATACTTTTGAAGTGTCAACTTTCGTTGGTTGGCATCTTCCTTAAAGTTGGCAGCTGTGTATGGCATCATGATCTTTCTCACATCCTGTACCAAGTCTGCGACCACCATTTCACATTTTCCTCGCCGAATCTGCCGATGAGGAGAAGGTATGAGATTGTATTGTCGACATCAGGGTTCAAGGAAATAGCTGTTGACCTCTCTGTAACTTACTACCAAAGATTTCGGGATCTTCGTCGCTGTTTCCAAAGAACTCGCAGCCGTCTCACTCTCTGTAGTATGAGTACGAGTCTTTTTTCGCTTTCGTCCCTGGCGAGGCATCCTCAATTATGCGTGGTGTAGTCCTGGTTCTTCACTGATCGTGAGGAATGGATAGTTACAAAGAAACAGGTTAGGAGTCTCACTGTCAACCCAAACAGGTGAAAAGAAAATCCATTTTCATTCTTTTTCGTGGTTCCAGCGTTACCCACGCCGAACCGACGGGCCAAGCCCAGACGACGCTGATCGATCTGGTCGAATTATTCGAATTGATCGATTCGAACAGAAATTTGGAACTACGGTACGACAAGGTCGACCTAAAACCTAGATCCTACCTACGATAGCTACGGTATTGTAAAGGTACTGGGGCCTATGATATAGGGCTCTAGAAAAATTAGGCACATGCGGCACCCTCAGGGTGAAGGATTGCGAAACCATACAGATGGAACCCTGAGAGACGTAGTTCATCTAGGTTTCGTCCAGCTCGAGTCATAATGCGAGCTGCCTCTGACATTCGCTCAACAACAGCTGATGTGTTCCCACTCTGAAGATATACATTTGAGATACTGTTCAGGGTTCGGGCAACAGTCGGATCGTCTTCCTTGATATTTCGTCGTTGGATTCTCAGTACTTCGTTGAAGCACTCCATTGCCTGGTCTAATTCTCCCCTTTGTTGATGTACTTGAGCGGTATACTGTAACGTCAGAACGACGTCGCTATGATCGGGACCGAGAGCGGCCCGTTCAACTCGAAGTGTCTCCTGGTAGCATTTCAATGCTTCATCGTCATCACCTCGCTCCAAATGAATCGTTGCGATGTTGTATAGGATGATGGCAACGTCTCGATGAGCGGGACCAAGAAGATCTCGTCTGATTTTCAGACTCTCCAAGAAACTTTTCATGGCCAACTCATGTACTCCGAGTTTGAAAAGCACAAGGCCTAATGAATTCAATGAGGAGGCAACATCTAAGTGGCTCTCCCCATACGCATCTCGGCGGATGCGTAGAGCCTCTTGATAGATGTCTAGGGACTTGGTGTACGACTTGTTTTGGTAGTGAATCAATGCCATATTCGATAGTGTCACGGCAATGTTCGGGTGTGCTTCGCCAAGAGACTGAACCTGTATATCCAGAGCTTGCTTGTACCTGCAAAAAGTACAGTGTCAGTTTTTTTCAGTGAAACATACTGGAGCGTAAAGTAGGGGGAAGGACTTACAACTTGAGGGCAGTATGGAATTCTCCTCGTTGCTTGTGGATTTGGCCGATGTTCGTAAGCGTGACCGTAATGTTCGGATGCAGGGCGTGCAACACTCTCTTTTCCAATTCTAATCCCTTCATGTACTGCTGAAGAGCTTCCTCAAAGTCTCCCTTCTCGTAGTATAGATTTCCCATCTTGTTCAAGATTGAGGCGACCTCTGCATGCACACCAATACCATCTTGGGCGACAGTAAGTGCTTCTGTATATAGTTTGAGTGCATGTTCATACTCTCGTCGCTCATGGTGGATTTGAGCCATACACTTTAACATAATGGCGACATCTCGGTGGTTCTGTCCAAGCTTTGGGACAGTTATTCTCATGAACTCTTGATAGTACTTCAATGCCTTATCAAGTTCACCTTGTTGATGGAATGTTTGGCCTGCATTGTACACTGTCGCAGCGACATCCAAGTGGTCCTTACCAAGTAATCGTCTTCGGATGCGAAGTGCCTCAAGGTACTTGAGAAGAGCATGGTCGTATTCTCCCTTGATGTAATGCACGCGGCCAATGTTGTTTAGCGCGGTGGCTACATCGATATGACTATCACCCAGGGATTGTTTTCGGAGTTGGAGGGCATCCGAAAAGTAATCCATGGCTCGGGAGGTATCTGCCTGAGGCATGTGGAAGCAAACTACGCCCATACAATTCAAGGTCGCAGCCAGTTCAAGATCATTCTTGACGAAACGGAACATGTGTAGGGCGTCATTGAAGGTTCGGAGAGAATTCCCAAGTTCCCCATTCCTGTACTGGATGTATCCAATATTGTGTAGAATAGCTACAGGAGCCACGAGACTTGGTCGATGAAGTGTTCGAGCAAGGTACAATGCCATCATGAAGCATTCGGTTGCCTCATTTTCTCTTTGCTTTCGGAGGCACACTTGTCCAATATTATACAGGAGGACGACAGCTGCCGAATCTTGTGGACATAGGTGTTCCAGATTTTTTTCCTCTACACGTACAGGTGTGGAGAAGTATTGCATCCCTTCATCATATTCTCGCTTGTGAAATAAATATGCGTCCTTGGTGATGTTGTTATTCGTGCTGGAGGGATTTTCTTGAATCATTTGTACTTCTTCCTTTTCGATAGAGAAAGTAAGGACACGGGATGTGTCTAGTTGACAATCAAGTCGACTAAGGGACACCCGAAAGCACTTTAAGGCATCATCATATCGAGAGCAGGCAACATGGTCAACACCAAGGTTATTCATGGCCACGATGGACTCGGCGGGGTCATCCACCAAAGGACCACAGGGTATCTTATCCTGCGAAAGAAGTTCAAGCACATCATTCTGAAACAAATGGACTGGCTGCATGATTATTGATCTTGTTGTTGTTGAATTCAAAGGCAGTGAACTGAAAACGTATTGAAAAAGAGTGAACGAAGGCAGGGGAGCAAAACTCTGGAAGACTTGGGTTGAGATCGTGATCCGGGGTTCTACGACCAGAACGAGGACTCTCTAGGTTCAATCTACTTAATGAAAGCTAGAACGAGCGAAGGCTTTTGCATATAAAGGATGTCAACGACGATTCGAACGACAAAATGACCTGCGTTAAATAATCGGGGACATCGGTAAAAAATCACGAGCAGCTTGAAGCCGGTGAATATCCTTCCCCCCATCATACCTACGTAGCTGTATATGATTACCCTACTAGATCTTCTCGCCGTCATAGAGATCTAACTCTTCTGCAACACGGTATAGACAGGGTGTACCACAGCCAGAATCAGCCCAGAGACAATCTCGTTTCTTCGGTGGATTCTTCACACCCGTGGATATACAGGGAAAGGTCGCATTCTTCAGGCATTCCGTTTCGGCGTACGCCATGGCATGTCGAAATCGTTTCAGAGCATGGTCGAAACGTGATTTCCCCAGTTGTTCGATAGTCATGCCCAAGCTTCGGTTGGCTGCCTGATGAAGGAGGGTATCAAAAGCAGTCAAGTTTTGCCATTCTGCCGATTGAAAGAAGGCCTTCATTCCTGGAGACACAAAGGAGGGGACAATGTAGACACAGCCAAGTCCTGGACTAGCACCATCGTCAAAACCTCCACTCGATTTAGCATTTAGATATAGAACATCCCCCTTTTGACATCCAACAATAACTGAAGAGCTACAATCGACTCGTCCATCCGCTCTGTGATACCAATGAAGTCATACTCTTGCATAATTTCGTTGGCAGCAGTGATTGGGAAATTTTTCACGAACGAGACATTATCACTGGTAGACAACGAATTGAGATAGTAGTTGTCCAGGTGCTTGTATTCTCGAATCCAATTAATAAAGGCCTTATCGGTCGGTTCGACCTTGTTTCGTGAGACTTCAAAGTGGAAAAATTGACTAATGGCCCTCGTTGTAGGATCCCTAAGCAGCGTCCATATGAAGCTCCTCTCTTTATCTCTCATTCCATATTTTAAGGCTCCTGCCCGTGTATGGGAATTCCGAACCCTACAGGTAGGATGTTCGGGTGCCAAACCCTGCCGGATAGCTTCCATCCTTGCGATCCGAAGATGGACGCCAGCTGCGGTACTTCCACCAACCTTCATTTCCTTTAGATAAAAGAATCCATACTTCGTCGGTCTACGATGAGCCGTTGATAATTTCCAATCTTTCCCTGGCGGGTGACAGGGAACCTTTCTTCCTTGTTGTGGTCGTTGCGATGTGTTGCTGACTATATCGTTCTTGTTGTCGACGTCACGTATCGTTATTGCCTTCTCTGGTCCATACTTTGCTGTCACAAACGACCGTGACCAGACTCCATCAGATGACATTGGCTGTACAGTGGGTGACGATATGGCAGCAATAGCACCCACCATACGATTGAGAAAATTGTCACCCATCGAGACTGAATCCATAGCAACCGATGGTGTGACGGCCGGTGATGGTGGAATCACATCCTGTATGATGTGTACCCAAACAGCCTTTGTGGTCAACCATATCTGCGAGATAGATAGGTAAACAATACACACCACAAATAAGACACTCGTCCACCATCGTTGTTGGGGAGGAGATTGAGATACTAATCTTCGCGGTAGCGGCATCCGAGGTTTGGCGGGAAATCCACCCACCACCCCAAAAGGCTTATGATATCACAACACCACTCCAAACCCATTTCCCGTCCTCCGTCCCTCGCTTTCTCCCTTAATCTTTACCTATTTACGTTTGTGATTCTGGAGGAAAGGGTTGGGATCTCGTTGTGCTGGATAAGGATATAACAGACATGGTCTGTCTCGTCTGTCATGTTACAAAGCGAGATTGGGAAACCCTCATCTTCAAATGTACATACCTACCTTGCTGGGTCGGCAATCCAATGACATGTCTATCATATCATAGACAGGAGCAGCGCCAGAGATACCCCGAAGCCGGAAAAAAGCACCTTCTGAATTTTTCCGGCTGAACTTGGTTTTTCCGCGTCAACGGACTGAAATCGTCAC
>Ga0194115_10007879_pt1 | contig 10450 bp, 11 predicted proteins | sample TA2MahsurfametaG_3_FD_148656 | JGI IMG/M metagenome (GOLD analysis project Ga0194115, IMG submission 148656) | Freshwater microbial communities from Lake Tanganyika, Tanzania - TA2015002 Mahale S4 surface | ecosystem: Environmental > Aquatic > Freshwater > Lake | place: Tanzania: Lake... | reverse complement strand
CTCGAGATGTACGATCTGAGACAGCTTAAGTTAAAAAGTTATTGATCATCGTTGTCGTAATCACCCAGAATTGTATCCTTGTCCGTAGTCAGAACAATCCATGGCGTGGACATGATGGCAGCTCTCGGTGGATGCTGCGAATAATCTGTGGTTGTTGACCCATATGAGGTACCTTACCCCACTAAAGATGTACCAAGATCGCAATGGCATCCAAAAGCCATTGACTGATTGTTATGTTGCAACCCTCCAGAAAATGGAACCTTGGCTTGTTTTTTCTGTGTCACAACCTGTGTGGTTGGCAATAAAGATTTTGTCCGCCTTGTTGGACGCTAGCTCTAGTGCCTTTTGATGGTAGTGGGCATATGTTCTTGGCGATCGGACGCCGACAGGGCTTTACCATCCCTTGACGACGCAATAAAAACTGCGATCACAGCTCATGGGAGGCAGGCATTATTGTGGAGGGAAATTATCATTCCCAATATTTCGTCTTCATTACGCCCCCTTCGAGGAGCCCCTGTTACACAGATATCTGTATGGATATGGTTGCTCTAATTCTCCAACATGATGATGATGGATCCGATTGTGCAGGGGTGTAAGTATTCCTCCTCCTGCTCTCTCGTCAAAAAGTGTCTTTCTTTTTCTTTTGTTGGCACAACGCCATGTCGAGTCCTTGCGAGGAGTGGGTGGACCAACAGGACGGTGAATCGCTACGTATTGGCATCAATGAATCGAGTACTCCATCGTATTCTTTTGGGATATCGGTCATATTCCCTGTCGGCTCATCCATATCCTATGCATTGCATGATTTTGATGCTCAGACCATTGGGACAAGTATTCTAAGCTTTTCTTGGTGGCGGGGAAAGAAAGAGTTTGTACTACCCATGGAGAGTGTTCGACATGGGACCAAGATGGTTGGGATCAAGGAAACGTCATGTCAGACGATACTATGACGTTCATGTCGAACAAAACACGAGGGACCAGACGTCCCCATAGACGGCATCGGTTGAGAACAAGAGACGAAGGATCACAATGAAGAAAGAAAAACAAGGAAACTGCGTGATTGGGATTACGACTATGCAACCTGAAGTAGAATAAAGTTAACTACTACTTCGACAGACAAAAAAGCTAGAATACGGATTCAAGAATCACAGAATCAGACAAGCCAACTATTCCTGAAGTATGTGCTTCGACCCTTAACCGATTCACTCTTGACCACATACATACTTACAAAACCTCGATTGTCTACAGGTAATAGCGAAAAACCTTCCATTTTTGTCATTGTCATTTCTTTGTGTCCCTGTTCGGTTCAAGTTGCCAGCGGGGGCGTTTGGTTAGGTTCCTTCTTCTTTCTTCCTGTCAAAAAACACAATGTCGGACCATTCCTTTGCCAGTCGATTGTAGTCTGCCCTGTGAATCGTTGTCCCTAACCAATGCGAACCTTGATGGTCATGGTGGGAGACCCGCTGGGTAGTGGCATCATCATGGGATGACGACGACGACGATGATGAAAATGCTGCCCTCTTCCTGAGAGCCGCTGCCATCGCCACACCCTCTTCGTGAAGAGGATCACCGGCATTGGTCGTATTGATAATCTTCGAACCATAACCATCCTCCCAAATATTACTAGGTACATCCACGGCCGGTTCCACAAGTCGTCGCCAATTGCCCTTGTACCATTTAGATTCCTCCCATGCCTGACGATTGGAATCCCGACGCAGTAGTCCATCATCCTCAATATCGTCCCCTGTTGTCGTCGTCGTCGTCTTCTTTCTGACTTGATCAGATGGTGGCAATTCCAAATAGATACGATAACACCATCTTAAAAAGGGAATCGGGAGGAGATGCGATGATGCTCCATTTTGGTAGATACTGAGGGAATCACAAGCTGGATTGAGCATGGGACATCCTGCACAAATGGAACGAATGTTGGATTTCCGTTCATGTCCTCCTCGGATTGCCTCCAGGCCACTCACCAATGCAAGATATCCACCACATGAGACACCCAGTATATGCAATCGTTCAAACCCTTGATTCAACAGACTGTCCACGACCGAGCATGCTTCCATAGGTGCCGCGGGGAATGGATGTTCCGGGGCTAGACTATACCGTACACTCATGAATATAACGTCCTTCGATTCTTTGTCTTTTCGGCATTCCAAGGCATGACCATCTAAATCTATAGTACCCTCCACAGTTTGTGGACTTCCGAGCGTCATCCCTCCACCGTGAAAGAATAGGATGGTAGGAAGATGCTTATCGAGCTTTGTGAGGATATCCTCATCTTCGAGGATAAGACAACAAAATTTATTCTTCTCAGTGGGGACCTTGACACTCAGGGGGAGGAGCCTCACAGAGAATATAACATGGATTGGAATTAGATCCTCTTCGGGCAAACGAATCGATTCTGCCATTTCGGATGAGGGTATGATCCCCCACTTCTCAAAGATAGAATCATTTCGTTTGATCTTAATCGTTGCTTCGACCAGGTCACATCCCACAATTTCGACCAATTACGAACGCATTGAGGAAGGGCACCGCTGGCGATGATAGCCGTGGATTTTCGTAGTTTCTGGGCATGAATAGAGTGGTGTGATTCCTCCGTTTCAAGGGCGGTACCACTAGCGTCCTTCTCGATGCGAGGTGGCAGAGGGGGTACTAACGGGATAAACAAAGAACAAATGAAACCAATAAAGATATCCGTCCATGATTTGAATGGATGCCAAGACCATGAATAGACTCGCGGGGGCGGACGGTCCATTGCCATCGCTTCTGTCTGTTTGTTGTTTCGTGGTTTTTCGTCAAACGGAATCTCTTGGTCCTTGCAAATGAGAGTCGAATGCTCGACACTGGTTGTTTCTTACGAGTGGCATGATTTACAGTTCGTAGATTTTACGTGGTGGGACTCACAATGTGAAAATCGCTATCAGGCCCGTTCCGCTCAAATCCGCCACCCCGGAATTCAGCGGATAATAGCGGAAACGCCAAAGCGGGGAGCCGTTGTCCGTTCCGCTCTAGCGGGTGGTGGCGGCTGGCGGCAAAGCAGACCCTCCTAGGTATAATACATAATCGCTTTTCCGTATGTATGCATATACTCACGAAGTCTATGGGTACTGAATACATATATACATAGGATACATAGGATGGATAGCTCGTGTTGGAATCACAGTCATGCTGACTGTGACGATGACGTGCAACGCAATCTTTGATTGACAGTGATCCAACATCGTTGCCATCGAAGTGTCAACGTAGAATGAAGAAATATGTGACCAAAAGCTTAGGTCTCATTGTCGATCTATTCTTGGTACATCCTTTGTAAAGGCTTTGCAAAGGCTTTGCTTCATAATCATGATGATGCAAGACAAGCTGCGGGCAATTTTCCTGTGTGGCCTTTTGATTCTGATTCAGCTTCCGTCATCGGCTGGTTTTTTGCCGCAAAAGAGTGCCACGCGGCAATTGTCTCATCTACCACCCCGAGGCGGAGAAATCACAACAGTAACAACCTCGAGTACCTCATTACAAAATAGCATCATCCCTGCTGCAATGTCCTCAATGTCCTCAATGCTACAATCTGGACCGTGGGGTGTCATCGCTCTTTCGGGAGTCGCCTCCTCTGTCGTACTTCCACTTACAATGTATCGTCAGGGGTATTCCTTTAGTGTCGGATATGGATTCAGTGTCGCGACGATGGGATGGTTCATTGCCAAGACATTCCGGATCTCTTTGGTCAGTACTACCTCGCCGGTTTCCCTCTTGGCACTAGGTGTCATCTTTTATGGTGCGCGACTGGGTTCCTTCCTGTTAATTCGGGAATGGACGGTCGAGTCGAAGCGACAGCAGATCAAGGCATTTGACAAGAGTCCACTACTGCAACGGATTCCTCTGGCTGTGAGTGTATCCCTTTTTTATGCATTCCTTACTCTACCGCTTTTGTACGCCGCACGAACGGCCATAGAAGACAGTTTGATCCTCAAGATTGGTACCGGTCTGGCTTGGTTGGGAGCTGTTATGGAAGCAGTCACCGATGGACAAAAATTCCTAGTAAAGCGTCAAGCCAGTGATGAATCGACCTTTGTTGGACCCACGGGTGGATTCTACAAACTTTGTCGTCATCCAAATTACTTGGGTGAACTCATTTGGTGGTTCGGACTAGCTATGGCCGGTGCACCCTCCTACGGGAAGGACCCCATTCCTTGGGTCTGCTCAATCTTGGGTTTGTATGGTATCTATGGTATCATGTCGGGTGCGACCAAACGTCTTGATGGAAAGCAACAAGAAAAATATGGTGGTCAAGAGAACTATGACGCCTATCGTAACGAAGTTCCAGCTTCCCTCTGGCCTGGGACTAGTTCCTAGTAGTTAGAATCCACGAATACTGAGAAAAAAGAAGCAGTCAAAATTACTATCCGTCGGTTGTCGTTTGTCGTCCTATGCATTTGCGAAAACTATTGACAGCGACTGTTACGTTGCGTTCACTGTCAGCACGTATGCTCCCAATGGGTACCGTACATACCTATCGTAGAAAGGAGACTGGCAAGTTGGCTGTGACTGTGGCTGTGATGACGCGCCTTCGCCATTTCGGCACTATAGAAATACTCTTGAGTTCTCATATTCTGGAAAGAGGTCTTGGAATATGAAAAATGGATCTCCTGTCGTTGACACCAATTTTCTTCGTCCCATGATTTTCTCTCCTGTTGGTGTTCTCTCCTCCCGTCTCACGACGAAGCCTCTTGCCGTTTGCCACTGTAGTGCATTTCGCCACCCCAACGACCACCCACTACATTTCATCACAACAATGTTGTCTTCTTCCTCATCTCTTCACATTCCACTTCGAAGACTTGCTACGACTGTTTCGTCTCGATGCGCTTCTACATTGGTTGTCAGTGAACCTTTGGTGGAAGGCGTCACACCTCCCGGAACGCAATCTACAGTCACAGCTGCAGCGAAACTGGGACAGCCCATTTCGCTCTTGGTCGTCGGTGAAAGTGCCCCATCGAAGATCCCTGTGGGTGTCACCAAGATTTATCATGTCAAGAATGGAGATAAACTTTCGGAATCGGTAGCCAGCGCTATCGAAGCGGCTGTCCAAGCCAGTGGTGATACTACAGTCGTCGTGGGAACGTCTTCCAAATTTGGAAGTACAGTCATTCCTCGTGCAGCAGCCTTGTTGAATGCTTCACCCATTACGGATATTCTTGAAATTGAAAATGAAAGTAAGTCGTGAACGCGTCGCTTTGGTTTGCTTTCAATAGTGGTATGGAAATTTGGGATCTGCTTCCCGTTTCACGGATTTTGTTCTCGATCCATGTGTTCGCCCTACCTAACAATTCTTCTTCTTTTTCCAATTTGCCAAATTTAGAAACATTTGTGCGACCCATGTATGCTGGAAATGTCCTAGCAAGGGTCGTTTCGAAGGATTCTGGACTCAAAGTTTTGAGTGTCCGTCCCACTTCCTTTGACAAAGCAGAATTGGCCGAGGTGGCTGATACGGCCGTTGAAGCTCTTGAGGTTGCAGCCTTTGGTAAGGCGACGTGGAAATCAGAACAGGTATCGAAATCGGATCGTCCCGATCTAGGCAGTGCGACGACGGTCGTTAGTGGTGGACGTGGAATTAAGAGTGGAGACAACTTTCCCATTTTGGAGAAATTGGCGGACAAACTGGGTGCCGCCGTCGGAGCATCAAGAGCAGCTGTCGATGCAGGATTTTGTCCTAATGATTGGCAAGTAGGACAAACGGGGAAAGTCGTCGCTCCTGATTTGTATATTGCATGTGGTATTTCCGGAGCTATCCAACATTTAAGTGGGATGAAGGATTCCAAGTGCATCGTCGCCATCAACACAGATCCTGAAGCACCTATCTTTCAAGTCGCTGATTATGGATTGAAACAAGATTTGTTCACCGCCGTCCCAGAGTTGACTGAAAAGCTATAATCATCATTAGGTATCTCCATTGGCAATCCGCTTGCAATCGGGTTTTTCATATCCATTAGGATTGTCTCGATCGTAACGACGTCACAGACAACGTTGGGCAACATGATGTCGCCCAGCGCAACCGTCCCCTTACATAATCATTGAAGAATCTGTAGAAGCAGCTATCATAGCGAACGGTCGGAGACAGTGACTACCGGGCAAACTTAGAGGTGTACATGGCAACGATGACGTATTGTCTCGAATACAGTATCGTGCACGTCGCTATGCATACAAACGATGCCATCACAGTGCTTGAGTCATAATATGAAAAACGCAAATAACGAAATTTGTGGACAACGGGAATCATTTTGGCCATGTTACGATTGGAGAAAACAACGTGATTCTCAACAAATGCTCTCTAGGGTAGCTTAGAAGTAGTTCCGATCTTCCTTCAAAAGCATCCAAGTAACTTGCGAATACGGTCTTCTATTTTCTTGCCTTCTACTCCAGTCGATGACCCTAAACGATTCACACGGCCTCGAGTTTTATATCCAGTGTTGTGAGACTTGCCCGATCGGAATCTGGAAAAATCATGGAATGCACATACGACGACAGTCGGTTAGAACTGTTGCCATTAGGGCATCAACGAACCGCGACCATACTCAGCAGCGCGATCTTTTGTTTTGCTCTCCCCAGGTGAATATGATACGTACCGCTTGATAGAGCCACTCCCTCGTTCTCGAAATCGTTTCTTAACACCTGATGTCGTTTTGAGGCCAGATTTTAACCGAAGACACGTAAACGAAAATTGAGGACTTAGTGGAGCTAGTTGGATCACTGGCCGAACCAAATATCTCGAAAATGCATTCAATAACAACGACATCGTTTGGATCAATCAGCGCAACGGTTTGAAAAGTTCTCGAAGAGAAGTGTGTCACCTTTGGAAGGTGTTGGATTGTGAGGTAGCGAGTCCTCGCTACTTCGATTATTGCGGATGCAGAAGTGACGGGTGTTGTGATCGAATCGGTCGACCCGGTGCCGGTCGAAGTAGCGGTGACGTAAGACTGCGCCTAGTTAAAGCCAAAGGATTTTTCCTCGTACATCTGAATGCTAACAGTAGTAGTAAGGCGACAACACACGTAATGGTAACATTCTTCTTTGTGCCGAAAACTTCTTTAAATGAAGCAGCCATTCGTGATTACCCTGACCGTACGTCGCTATACCTACCAGGAAACGTCAAGTGATGGAGGCTTCCATGTTTCCCATGAATCTTTCCATCTGAAAATCGTCCACATTTCATCCAGGCTCCAAACCACGAACTCCTCAACCGCCCTTGACTGTCGAAACCAGCTGTTGTCGTAGAAGATAGCTCAACATAGAAGACCTCTTTCGCTACGTTGTCGTCGAGAACTTTCGTACCCACCAAATCGCCTGATACCATATTCCAGATGCCTAAACAGGGCTGGTGAAGACTGTTGACGTACGGCGAGACCAAGGTCTGCTGGGTATTCGGGTCGATCATGAAGCCATTGCAGTTCGCTGATAGCAATTTGTGTAACGAACACTTGGGTTGAGAGAATTCGGGTGCTTGAAAGGTATGAACCAAGGATTTAGGACATGGGGACAACATTCGAAGATCGTGTAGCTCACAGGGTCCGAAGGAACGCTTAACCATGAGTTGTTTCTGGTTTGAAAGGAATATCAAGTCTGTGGCCGAGCCTAGGTCAGTGGGGGCAGCTCCTTGAATTATTGAACAGATTGAGCTGGACTGCCTCAAGTCAACCAGAGACACCTGACCGTTACGATGTCCAAAGGCTATATACTTCTCCTTTTCGCAGCTCATCTCTACCCGTAGGGCATCCGACTGAGGAAGATTCTGGATATTCAAGCTTCTAAGTATTCCACTGGGTTGATCCAATCGCAAAAACAGCGGCATTGAAGTTGACGACGCATGACGTCCTTGGCCACCGAATCGGGGGCAGGAGAAGATGGCCAAGTCGGTCCCAAAACAAAAATCATGAACTGAAGTTAGCAGATCGGCTTCGATGTAGTTGGTAGCATGAGGTAGTGAGTAAAAATGGAACTTATAGGAAGTCGAACTCGTACCGGTTCGGACTACAGTTCCTAGCCGCTGAGACTTTTCGTGAAGTCGGATGGCATAGACAGGTTTGCTGTACGGAACAACATGACGAAATAGTCGTTAGGCGGAAGCTTCTCAACCAAAGCCCACGGCCTTTCATCCTATCGTGGTCGTGGCACTCACCATCTTGAAGTATGGATTCGGGAATCGCGATAACTTGTACGGGGTTGGAAAATGCCCCAGCCACCCTGCAACGCCGTTGCGACGGTAGGCAACATCCCAGCGTCTGCATCGTTAGGATAGGCCACGTCCAAGGTCCGAGCCGATGAATGGAGATAATGCTTACAGGCCATATCCCATGAACAGTACATATCGCCCGGCAATACTTGATCGGTCCACTTGTACTCGTCCGAATATAGAAGTGATGCTCGTCGATTACATTGAAGATTGCCAAAGAGATATTTTGATGACATCCACCGTCCAAGCCGAGTCCTTTTTCGGGTGTTTAATCCTGGAGACTGTTGTTGTATAGCAAGGCCATATAGATAGGAAAATTCGGGCGCGAAATTTGGCCATGGAACGATCCCACCGTTGGATATTAGGTGAAGAGGAAGTCGGCAAGAACTCATGGAGGGAACTGTAGGTTCCAGACCAAGGTCATCATCCAAGGTCGTCTCGTCGCCATTGTCAATTTCAGAATCTTTCTCAACGGTCCGCTGAGGGTCGTGGGCCGATTTTTCTTTTTGTCGAAGACGTTGCAGCCTCAAGTCTTCTTCCAAACTCGTCGAAGCAAGGCTTACCTCGTGGGAAGGTCCCTTTTGACGCTTCCACTTATTCTGTCGTTTTCGAGTCATCTTGCCTGTGAGGAGATGACAAATCACAACAGGTCGGGAGGTGGAATGTGGGTATCTTGTGCTATTCTTTCGTCGTTCTGACAGTGTGCTTTCTGAGGAATTCTTGACATGCCAAACCTTTCGCAAAGGGGGGAGAGCCAAATCGTGCAATCTTGCTTCGGTGTATGTTCAAACCTGCGCAGCACGGACTCTCTATTTTGCCACGCAATGAGACTTACGCACGGTGATGGCAAACGGAAGCAGAATCCTACTTCCGAAATTTTGGTGCCGAACAAGTTCACCGTACTATGGCCAGACGAAGAGGAATAATTCCACCATAGTTTCTATCTCGCTTGTCACATGTACATATCAGTGGAGGAGCATATCTGGAGTGCTTTGAAGGGCTACCATATGGATGTGACAGTGAATGCAAATATGAAAAGTTCGTTGTCGCTGTGGATGTAACTGTAACCTCGTGTTGGTATGAGGCCCTATCATAGATCATACATATCATAGCCCAGTCTCTATATGTATCTCATGATACATACGTACAGTTACAGTTACTCCCATACATATAAATATAAATATGCATGCATAGTATGTACCATCTGGCCATCACGTCAGCTGGGTTCTTTTATGTCATATGGATTGAAAGGTCATCGCGCCAGCCGAGCGAGACATTTTCTGCGACGAAGCCGGCACCGACACCACTGTCCCCTGAGCCACTGTCGACTCAAATGTGGCAATACTTTTAAAATTCGACATCCGGGGTGCAGTGGAGTTTGAAGGACCCCTTTTTTGAACCGCTCCACTGATCCCAGTTCGAACAAACATGCGGTGAAAACCAGTGAAATGAGTGGACTAACTGCGAAAAGAACTTATCTGTAGCATACCTTGTAACCATTGGGATCTCTCTAGTAGGACCATCTCACTAAGTTGCGCGTTCCTCAAGGCCTCAAGGCACCATGGCGACTCGACTGCAGCTGTCGTTGAGCGCCAAGTCTCTGAAAAACTTGGCAGGAATGTTGTCACTGTCTGACCCCTTTGCTGTTGTCACGGTGAGAGGGGACAATCCCGACAACAAGCCGGAGGTTGTGGGTCGCACCGATATGTGAGTATGGAACGGTATATGTTTTTGCAATTGGATTCTTTGGTTGGGTCTGCGACTCTCACTCACCTTTGCCACCCCCGTCTTGCACAGTGTGTTCAATAATCTCAATCCAGTGTGGTCTACTATCGTTTATCTCGAGGAGTACAAATTCGGAGTTCCGTTTTACATCGAAGTCGGCGTCTTTGATTTCAACGCCAAACAGTCCGGAACGTCCGAACGGCAGTTGCAGCTTAATGACGCTCATACGAACTTGAATATTGTCAGTGATGCGTCTAGCCGGCATTTACTGCGGAACGGAAAGTTCCCGCATCGAGTCATGGGAACCGCCTTATTCGAGGTCGGAGAGATTCTAGGCAGTCGGGGAAATGTCGGAAGCAAAAGTTTGCAGACGGGAGGTGCAGTCTATGCCCATATTGAGCGTTGCCGAGAAGATGGAGCATCGGGGAAGTTTCAATTTCAGTTACGGGCCTTTCGGCTTCAAAATTTGCAATTGATCGGAAAGACGAGCTGCCCCTTCTT
>Ga0194115_10007877_pt1 | contig 10451 bp, 15 predicted proteins | sample TA2MahsurfametaG_3_FD_148656 | JGI IMG/M metagenome (GOLD analysis project Ga0194115, IMG submission 148656) | Freshwater microbial communities from Lake Tanganyika, Tanzania - TA2015002 Mahale S4 surface | ecosystem: Environmental > Aquatic > Freshwater > Lake | place: Tanzania: Lake... | reverse complement strand
CACGTTTGTAAAACTGGATATCCTTACGCTTTACCTTAACAAGTTCGCCAGTTCTCATACCACTATTAGCGAGAAAGAAAAGCATCTGGTAGGCGACGAAAGCACTCCAATACATTTCAGGACTTCTGCCTTCAACGGATTTCAACCATTCACGCACCTTTCTGGCAAACGAGTTCCACTCCGCTGCTTCCCACGTGTCGCGAGAAACCTTATCATCAGTAATAAGGTTTTCATCTTGAAAAGGAAGTTTTGGACTAAAGGGAATGAAGGAATGTTCCATCGCCCACTTCCAGAACTCTCTAATCATTCCCATCTCGTTCTGGATGGTGACTGCTTTTGGTTTTCCGTTCCTAACTTGCTCTCTCCTCCACGCCTCCCATTCCAACCACTTACCAACAGGGATGGTTCTTATGTCTGTCCGTGCGCCTAAGAATGGAATGAGGTAGTTACGGAGTTTGCCCTCAATCAATCCATACCGCTCACTGGTGATGCTCTTACGTCCTGCTTCACCCTTACCTTCCCAGTGACCTCGCACACGGGACTTCTTATGCCTTAGGAACTTCGCAACAACTTCCTCCACAGGCAAACGGGTAAGCGTGACGCCCTGCTTCAACTGAACCCGTAACTCCACCACTGCCTCTTCTGCCCTTTCAAGCGCCTCCAGTCGCGATGAAACGCGGAGAGACACTCTTCTACCTCTGGTGCTGGGAACGGGAATGTGAAGGTAGTAGTTCCTCGCCTCAAGCGGTTTATCCAGTTCTACGTCCAGACGTTTGTAGATGGCAGCGGGGTTCGCGGTGCCTTCCACACGGAGATGCTTCACCTCCTCCCAAAGCACAAGATGCTTGCTGCCTGCGCCCCTTTTGCCTTTGTTCTTGCTGTGCTCCATTCGCCCTATCAGTTCAACTGACTAAAAGACGTTTTCTCTACGCCAAAGATTTCGTAGAACGATTTCTCCGTAGAGAAGGTGACGAGGTGACAAGGGGTAATCACGGGGTAGTCACCCAGCAAGAACCTGCGTCACGTCGTCACTGAAATCCTACGGGGTAATCACGGGGTAGTCACTGCTTGTGTCAGGGACTAGGTTTATTGCCCCTGAACTACTCCCACTCAGTTATCGCCCTCCAAATCCGTGAGTGAGGGAGGGGTTTCTCAGGGTTTTTCTCTCACGGGGTAGTCACGGGGTAGTGCTTTATCCCTGTGCGGCAAACGGATTTCAAGGTCATACGCAGATTTCACGGAGAGAAATCAGGCAAAAATCACTTTGCCTGCCTCAGCGCGTCCGCAAGGTTCTCCTTAGCGATTGCGAGTGCTTCCTCGCACGTCTCCCTGTCTTCAGGGTCAATCTCCCCCTGCTCCCCCCTAAGACGCGCCTCAAGGAAATCAATCTCATCCTCCCAGTGCTCCACGCCCATCTCAATGTCCGTTTGATTGAACTGGAAATCGTCATCGGTTGGCACGGCAGGGACACAGCAGAACTCAATGACCTATTGAAATAGACGCCCAAAGCAATGCCAATACCAAAACCGCACACTGGTTCTCTACGGGGAGAAGTCGTCCTTAGTGTGCCAGTTGAGGTTCTGTCACGTCGTCACCGCTTAGAGGCAAGTTCTCTGCGCTGAGAACTCGTAGTATTGTCCTATCTCAAACGGACGTTTCGTGAGAGGACATCAGTAATGACAAGAACATTTGTTCTCTACTGCCGCGTTTCAACCCACGAGCAAGGGAAGAGCGGACTGGGACTGGAGGCGCAGGAGAGGGATATCCAAATCTTTCTCTCCAACTACGCCGAGACGCCTTATGAGGTGCTGGAGCAGTTCGTGGAGGTTCATACGGGCAAAGACAACGAGCGCCCGCTACTGAATGCTGCTATCACGCTTGCGAAGAGAGAGAAGGCGGTGCTCGTGGTTTCCAAACTGGATAGGTTGTCCCGCCGTGTGTCTTTCATTGCCACACTGATGGAAGACAGGGACTTGGATTTCAAGGTGGCGCAGATGCCACACGCCGATAAGTTCCAACTCCACATCTATGCCTGCTTGGCAGAGCAGGAAAGAGATTTCATCTCCCAGAGAACAAAGGCAGCACTACAAGCAGCGAAGGAGCGAGGAACGCGTCTGGGCGCACCCACGCACCACCTTGAGGCGCTATCAAAGGCGAGAACGCTGAAGGCACAGGAAGAGGCAGCACAAGTGGCAGGTCTCATCGTTCCACTGAGAAGGTCGGGCGCTTCACTTAGAAACATCTGTGACGCACTTAATGCCAGTGGGGCAAGAACCTCAAGAGGCACCCACTACCACCCCTCGCTGGTGTCACGGATGTTACTGACATTAAAGGCAGCATAAGATGGAAAAACCAACCACCGAAGAGATAGTCGCCCACATAAGAGAGTGGAGTATCAATAGGATTAAGTATGGAATGGCGAGTAGTGAGGACGCGTTATCAATAATCGCAGAGTTTGAGGAATGGATAGAACCTGAGGAAGACCAACTGGAAATCCTTTCGCTTGAGGAAAGACACTAAAGTAAAGGTGACGAGGTGACAAAGTGCTGTGAAAATATGAGTATCTATTTGTAAAACCGAAGAAGAATACATTAGAACAAATAAAAAGGCAGGTTTTGCCTGCCTTGTATGCCGTTGGAGAGAGTATGAACGCTTAGTTCGCTACCTCCTGTAAGAGTGTCTCCTCCTCTTCCTTCATCGCAAAGTTAGGAGTAAAGAAGGACTTGGGAGACGAAAGACGCAGAGCACTAAAGGTTCTTACCCTGTCACCGATAACAAACTTCTCTCCAGTTGGTTTTGTGTGGTGCTCCAATCCAGCATCAACCCACGCCTGCCAGTTGTCCTGAGTAAGGCGGCATTGGCGTTGGGCGCCATTTGATGCCTTATTTGGATATATCTTGAAGGCGGCACCTACCTCCTTGAGGTGGCGATAGAGGCGCTCATCGTTCCACTCTTTAGGCAGTGTTGGGAAAGCACTTCTAACTTTGTTGTAGAAAGCAGGAACATAGACCTCCTCTCCACTATCAGCAATGGCATTCAGGAAATCAAGATAAAAATCAAGTAACTCCTCTGCGTTATCGCAGTTAAACCCAGCAATAAGTTGAGAACGCTTAAAGTTCTCACTTGTATCTTCACTGGCAGGAAAACCTTTTGAGAGATAAGTGCTGATACACTCCCAGACGAAACGATAATACTCGCTCCAATCTGTGTCGTTCCAACCGCCGCCTTCGTCAGCAATCATCTTGCCCCCGTGTATATCGCAGGGAGTGTGCCCGTATTGCTCGCGGGCATCCTTGTAGAAACTACTTACTTCAATCACAAACTGACGACGGAGTGTTGAGGCATCGTTGTTTCCAAGTGGATAGTTGGATGTGATAACCAACTTAGGCGCACGTTTTGCCTCAATAGAGAAAGGGTTTTGCCTCATCTCACGAACGTGGAAATCGCCTGTAGTGCGGGAGTAGAGACGTTGTATGTCAAACTTCTCGTCCGCATCGTCAAAGAAGACGATTTCAGTAGAAGGTTTAACACCAGCAAACGCAAAGGTGTCACTCTTTCCTTTACGGAACTCTTTACCATCAAGCGTCGTAACTCTCATCACGTGCTTTAGTGAGTTGATAAGGAGGGACTTTCCATTGCCACCATTAGCGGATTTGCGAGAAACATCAAAGTCCCTATCTACAATCTCAATCCAACGCCGTCTGTCCGCAAAATGATAACGATGGCAGAGATACCCAACGCCGATTTTTATGCGTTCAAGAACTTTGGGACAGACTTCCCCTTCTTCGTTCATCGCAAGATTAAAAACGAAGTCACGGAAATGAGTGTCACGTGGCGTATCACGCTGCTCCTTCTCCTTCTCCTTATACTCCTTAGTGAGAGCAGTAAGTTCTTTTTTATCATTTACATATTCACCTGTATGTGGATGAATACGATTGACAAGAAGGTTGTGAAGTGACGCAGTGACATCCTCAACAAAGAGATAGTCACGCTCAATCACAGCATCATTCCAAATGATAGTGTCGGTCGGCAGTTCATCATATGAACGAAGATTTGATACTCCGTCTTTAGTAATCTCCAACCATCCGTTCTTGAAAAAACGGAAAGCACTGGCAGGAGTGTCAGTCATTATGGTTTTGTCATCCAAATCCCTAATACTGCGAAGATTGTTACTATCAAATAGAGTTTTCTTAAACCCCAACGCAGTGCGAACAAAGGCAGGCGTTTTGGTGTCTCCACAAAGAGCGCCCCAGAAATCCAAAACTTTGTATGTGATGGACTTCAGGATATCTCCATTGATTTCCTCTACACGATTACCGCGAACAAAGACAGGCATAATACTTTCAAGTCCTTTAGCAGATTTGCCAAGCACAAGATTGCGAACACCCATTGCGGGGAAGAAATCGTTAATAAGAATATGAGGATTAACCTCAACAATCTCATTGCCTTGTTTGTCCTCAGTGTCATACCAGAACTGAAGGTTATCCTCAGCACTGGTAGAAGTGGCACTCTGTAGCACACGTCGCGCGAATGACTTTAGATAATCGTCATTCCACAATGTCTTAAATGAAGTAGTCATAGTTAAAAGTAACTTTGTTAATGTGTATTTGCGGCAGGTGTTCCTTCCACTCTCATAATATAAGACGTTTTCTCTACGTTGTAAAGTCGTCCAGTTGTAAGAAGTGTTTGGTTCTCTGCGGTTTCTCTACGCCTGTAGAGAGAGAGGTAGCAGCGCCCCCAAAGGGGCGCAGGTGACGGAGTGACGTCACTCCGTCACGAACCAAATCCAGTTCCTGTAGAAAAAGGAGCAGACGCGCCCTTGATGGTTTTAATCTGCTTGCTGGTGAGGAACATTCTCCACTCACCTCCGTCCTTAAGACGAGGCAGAATGGGTAGGCAGAAGGAAATATCAAACCCACACCTGCCTAAACCACAAAGCAACTGAAGTTTGGTAAGACGAGTTCCTTCAAGATGATATACATCATCATTTTCCTTAAGAACAATGACGACGTGGTTAGGAGGTGTTAAGCACGATTGAGGCATAGGTTTAGTCCTTTGCTTGATTACCTTCTAACTATAGGACGTTTTCTCTGCGCCTTACTCTCGTAGTATGCTCTTTGGAAGGCAACTTTCTCTCTACGCTTTCTCTGCGCCTGCCTCTATACTGCTTTTACGTGTTGGAGGAGTGACGGCGTGACGCAGACGCTTAAGGCATTTAGAGAGTTCGTAGCAGCAAATCCACACACAGGCACAACGGAGCAAGTTGTCACGTTGTCACTGGGACTGGCAGAGGCAGCAGAGCAACTGGATAAGACCACTTACATCAACTACAGACAAGCAACGGGCATAAACGAAAAGGTGCTGTCAAAGTTGAAGGTAATAGGAGAGACACTCCGCAAGATTGAGGAGAAGAAACGTAAGGACGTCATCAAACGCCTCCCCTCCTCCTACAGCACTATCCACAAACTCTGCGCCCTGAAACCTGAAGAACTGGTGACGGCGGCAAAGAGTGGGGTAGTGACACCATCCCTCTCTTCAAGGGACGCGGACACCTACGTCAAGCAGGTTCGCTACCCACGCCAGTTCCTACAAGGCGACAAGGGGCGCTGGGGAACGAAGGAGGAACACCTCTACAGCGTTCTGCGCCCTGAGGGAACAGATATGGGTGGGGAGACGCTTGTGGCATTTGAGAAGGCGCTACGACGCCTCTGCGGAGAGTTTGGACTTGGTGTCAGGAGGTCAGGGGAAACCAGCAATGACACCCTGAGGAAGCAGGAGCGCGCAGAGCGTGAGGTGTTTTGGCGAGGGGTCTTGGAAAAGGAACTGACGAACAAGTGGTTTGGTGAGACAGGGGACGAGGTAAGAAAGCAGTTCAACATCAGGACGAGGGATGAACTGGTAGAGACGCCACTGCGCTCCTTCACAGGTTTTCTCATCAAGGCATCAGGGGGACGTGATGCCTTTTGGGAACGGCACGGACAGGCATACGTCGCAAAAGTCCATCTGCTTCAGGAGAAGACAGAAGACAACGCACAGAGATACAACCTCAAGAGAAGGTTGGAAGAAGTGTTTGCGATGAGAGGAGCACTGGCGATATGGAGAAACATATTGGTAAAAGAGAACGGATTTATTTACTAAGTAGAGATTTAAGGCAAAAGTCCAATCATTTATCACTAAAATAAATGGTGATAAAAATAGGTTTTATCTTTCAATAAAGCGCACGTGACAAAGTGACAAATGATGTTATCAATGTGTTCTTAGATAGCAATCATACGATTGTTTCCAAATCGTAACAATCACGAACGTCAAAGGTATAACTTTGCTAAATAAAAATGTGATATTCGTATGAAACGGAAGCATTCATATCAAACACATTAAAACCTTGTTGGATTAAGCAAATGATAGAAATAATGTCACCCCGTCACTCCAATAGCAGAAGCATTCATATTGCTACCTCTAAAAGGAAAACGACTGAAGAATGGTTACAGGAACTGATTACTGAAAAGAAGTTTCACTTTAGATACTTTCTAACCTTATCATTCAGCAAGCAACAAACCTGCGTAATCAACCAATACCTTGAAAATAGACATATTAAAAACGTTTTACTTGACTTCTTCTATCCCAATAGGAAACCAGCAGATAGAATACGAATGTGGTTTTTTGTAGAACGTCATCTATCAGGAGGACTTCACCTACACATACTGCTTGAAGGAATAAATGGTCTTAAGTGGATGAGCGAGAACAATAGGAAGGTGACACTAAAGAAATCAACATTGTTTGCGTTAGTGGCAGGTGATATTGCTTTTGATAAGGTAATAGGTGAAACCCTCACAAATCACCTCCAGATGTATATCAGGAGATTAGGGAAAGGGAGGCAAGCAGTAGATATGAGAGGTATTGGAAACGTAGAGACAAGAATACAATACGTTAATAAATCATTATCAAGTATTGAGTTCTCAAACTGGGAACATATTGATTTCCAAAGCAGCGATTTATAGAGGTAATAGTAATGCCACAACATAGACATCTAACAGGAGATATCGCAGAAGTCCTGACACTAAGCGAATACTATATCAATCAAATGGAGGCAGCATTAGCAGGCACTGAGACATATGAAAGATTAGCATCATCCAGAAAGGAACTACAAGACGCGCGATGGAAATGTATAAACAAAGGATACTATGACGTAGAGAGTGGATGGCACAAGAGGAAGGATAAATGAAATATGTAAAGTTCAGTGGAAAGAGTTGGGTATTCTCAACAAAAGACTTTTCGCTATACCAGAGGATGATGGCAATCGCTGGCAGCAACTTAACCAATGAAAAGGTTCAAGCGTTATTTGAGATGCTAATAATCTACGCCTATGAAAACGATTTAGGCGACCTTAGAAACGCATTTTACCAATCGTATTTGAGGGAGAAATGAACGAAGAACAAACGTTTGATGACTACATAGTAATGGACGCAAAAAAGAAAGATAAGGGAGAGATGGGCGCTCAGCGTAAGGAGAAAGAACAAGTCCTTTTTAATAGAAGAATGGATGAGTTATTTGGGATTAAGCAACGTGTCACTCTGTCACTAAAGGAGCACAACTTATGACAGCACCAACAAAACAAATATCAGTAACATTTGGAAGAGATGAACTTCAACTTTTGGAACTTCTTGATGAAAAGAGAAAGGATGTTTATATGACACGCTCAGCGTGGATTAAAAACCAGATTAGGAAAGAGTATGCGGCAACAAGACATCAAAGGTTCCAACGTGTATAAGCAGAGGGAGAGGTATGAACGTAAGCGTAAAACTAAACAAGGACGAAGAAGTTATGATGAGCGCCCTACTTATCAAGATGCCAAAGTTTCGCAAGAAAAAGGAACTCGTATTGGTGGAAGCACTTCGCACCTATTACCAGAACCAAGAGCGAACGGGATATCGGGGATAAGCAGATATGAAACACCACCAGCGGCAATGGAAGAGGCAATGAGAACACAAGAAGAAGCAGCAGCAATGGCAATCTATGAAAGGACGCTAAGTCATCTTGTAAAGGCAACTGGAGATGGCAAACGTTACAGACAAGGCAATACGGCATTAAATCCAATCATCAAACCCAATGAGGTTTATGCCGTGAGATGCGCTGATAACAAAGATTACTTCCGTTCAGTGATGCTTAAGAGAAATGCGCTGACAGGTGGATACACCACATTGATATCCAATGCTATCTACGGAGAGATACCCATCTGGATTGGGGAAGTTTCCCAAGAGCAGGTATTTAAGAAAGCGCGGGATATGAACGCTACTCTAACCATCAAAGATTTCCAAGCATTTCCATACACAGGAGTTACCAATGAAAACGTTTAGGCAGTTCCGCGAGGAAGCGGCATTCCATATTGAAAACCTTATGCTTGAGGCGAAGGGGTTCGGGGAAATCGCCAGTAAGCGCAGGAAGAGAAAGAAGGACTATGTGAGTAAGAGAGGTGCCAAAATAAACTTACTCAAAAGAAGAACAGGTGGCGCAAACGAACTCTGGAAAGGACTTGAATAAATAGGTATGTCGTTATGATATGATGACTACCATTCATCAAATACTTTTTTTACCATCTCTCTGTTATTATTCTTCTAACCTGTAATACGAACCACTTCCCCAGAGGTGGTTTTTTTGTGTAGAGTTGAGTGGCGCCAGAACCTCCCTTCGGCGTTTGATTTTCTGTGCCTCACCTGATGTTCCTGACGTATGGCACCTGTTGATGCTGGGTTTTTACTTTTCATCTACTTATTGATTACGCCTGCGCTGTTGCTCTTGAGCGTTTGGTTTCCACGCCAATACCACTTGACATCAAAGAGGGTGATGGCATTCGTTCGTATGCCAAAGATAGCGGCGGATGTATTGGGGTTTATCTTTCTACTGAGTAACGTCGCTGGGGCGCTTGTCTTTATTCCGTATGGTCTTGAGGGATATTTCTGGCGACAAACAAAATGTCCTCATCTCTTTAGCAATACTGCTTGCGTAAAATGGGTGGATGAGAAGTGTAAAAAAGAACCTTATAAATGTCCGTCAGGCGCGTCACTAAAAAGCATAGCGAACGAGGAATGAAGTCACGGGTTACCGCGTATCCTTACCAGTATGCGAATACTCAAAGTTCATCTCCAAAACAAAGAAACAACTTTCCCTCCCAACCCAAAGACCTCATTCTCACAATCCACGCTTCTTCCATTTGATGCGTCCAGTCATCGTTCTTTGATTGGTTCTCCAAACCCCACATCGGTTGATAGTTTCGCCAGTTGAAGGCGACCTGCTGGACTTCCAGTTCGGTATCAATCTGGTTTTGACGGAAACTCATTACGGGGCGAACGTGGTCTAAGTGCCATCCTCTATAACCATAGTTTTCCATCGTCATCCCCTCAGTCAGTTGGTTGGCAATCCACTGGTGGAAATCTTCGTAGGAACAACCCAGCAACACTTCTGTTTTGCCAAGTTTTCCTGTGCTTACTCGTCCAGTAAAGAACCTTGTAATACGAACGGATAGATTTACCCTTAACTTGAATACTGGGTCGTCTTGGAGCACCTGTTTTCTATATTCGTTTTCCTTCTCCCTTACGTGGTCTTGTTTTCTATATGTCCGTTTCCATTCCTTGCGTGCCTCGTCTTGGTTGACGACTATGGCGTTTTCTCTGTTACAGGCAAGGCATCTGCGATGGTTTGTGCCTCTTATGTCTATGTGACCTCTCTCACAAGTAAGTCCAGTGAAGAAGTAATCAGCACTCAACCTTTGCGCTTCTTCCTGAGATGGGGGCAACTCAAACCACTCATCTGGCACATTTCCACGATGGATTTCACGACCCTGCTTGTTGCGGGTGATTGTGTTTTGCTTGCGTATGGTGTCTCTGGTCTTCATATCAATCGTAAGTTTTAAAACGGACAGCATTCGCTTTTCAACACTTCGTGCTGTTCTTCCTAACGCTTGTGCCATCTGCGCCTTACTCTGCGTGAGGTAGTTTTGCCGTATATATTCATCCTCATCTTCTGTGTAGGATTTGATGGTATCTGGTATATTCATATACCCCGCGCATTCTAAGCACCTGCTGCTGGCGCTCCATCGCAGGGCGATATGCCCCTTCCCACAGGGGTCGCCAGTGAAGTAATAGGTTTGTCCTGCTTTTTTTGCTTCTACCTTCGTAAGTGGGAAATCTAACCATTCATCTGGAACCAGTCCCCTATGACGCTCGCGTTTTTCAGCGAGTTTATTTAAATCCTCGTTTGAGCGTCTTGCCATATCCAAAACATAACTCGGGCACCAGCACCAGCGTCAGCAGCACTCACAGCACCAGAGGCACCAGCACCAGAGGCACCAGCAGCACCCAGAGACCAGCAGGTGCCTCTGTAAGACCCTCACGCCCTCTGGGTCAGGCAATTCCAGCACTCACAGGCACCAGAGTGGGCACAGGGGAGAGGGGTGC
>Ga0194115_10007876_pt1 | contig 10452 bp, 19 predicted proteins | sample TA2MahsurfametaG_3_FD_148656 | JGI IMG/M metagenome (GOLD analysis project Ga0194115, IMG submission 148656) | Freshwater microbial communities from Lake Tanganyika, Tanzania - TA2015002 Mahale S4 surface | ecosystem: Environmental > Aquatic > Freshwater > Lake | place: Tanzania: Lake... | reverse complement strand
TTAATGATAACCTACAGGGGAAAGGCTATTAATGCGTAACTTTATTGTAATGGACTTTGACACATGGGTTGAAACTTATAAGCCTATGAAAAACCCTATTGACCCATATGCTTCATTTGACGGCTATATGTTTGAGACCTATGGTCATGAGGTAGCCCTAGTCAAGAATCAAGACCCTAATCGTATTTGGATGTATGGAGACGGGGATGACGGAGAAGGGCATATCTGGAGTGGCTGGGGATACATTAATCGTCTTGGATATTTCATAACTACAATTCCATTTGCTGACGATACAGATGTTCAGGTAAATATGAATGATTATTACTATACCTGCGAAGAATGTAATACAGAATATGAGGGTGAATTAGGCCATCGTGTTAATGATACATTAGGTTTAATCTATAAGTGCCCTGCTTGTGCTACCCCTGAAGAAATTCAGGAATATCAATATGTCGGAGCACAGTAATATGGACTGGGTCACTGACCTGCTTCGCAAGTTACCTGTACCAAAGCCGATTCCTGAAGACATTTCGAAGCAATTAGATAAATTTCGATCAATGTTGACAAATCAAGACGGTAACGGTAAAATATATATACAACTACAACTATGGGAGGATAGCAATGGGTGATAGAACTAACTTTCACTTTAAAGTCAATGAAGACATGTTGACACTATATAGTCACTGGGGTGGCTATTCACGTAAACAAGATTTGGCTCGTGCATTGAATGCAGCAATGCCGCGAATCCAGATGGGAGATATGGACTATGCTTTGCGTATTTGTGTCTCACAATTAGTTGCATCAGACTGGACCTCAGAAACAGGTTTTGGTCTCATGATTAATAACCCGCAGGGTGCTGAGGAAGAATATGGCTATCTTGAAGTAGACTTTAACAATGGAACTGTCCAGGAGGATGACATTGTTAAACCTATCCAGGAATTTATTTCCTACCACTTGACACCAGCAACTTCTGGTGCTACAATTGAAGTGCAATAACCCTAACCGAAAGGAGCCAGAAATGGCAGGCAAGAAAAGCAAACCAAAGACCTACCCATACCTTGAGACTTGGAACACACGGTATGGCCTCTCCCAACGTGTGGTCCTACGTAAGAACGGCAAGTTTGTAGACAATGTCTCTCTTGACGCTCTTAAGCGAGGCCAGCGGGTAGGCTCTCGCTAAATCAGTGAGGAATGGGTTCCCTCACTAACTGGAGGAGCGTAGGGTCAGGCCTTGCGAAAAACCGATGGCCTTGCGCTCTTCCTTACTTTTTGGTACACTTGTGTAAGGAGATGATATGCCTAGATATTTAAGACACAGTATTAGACAAACCGATGAAGAAAAAGCAGCCAATAAGATTGGTGAGATATTCTCTGATTTCAGACTAGATTTAGAATCAATTGGATACTACTTGTCTAGGGTGCTTCCTTATGGTATATTTACTAGAGCAATGATTACTTTCGATGCCGCTGACTTTTACAAGGCTGGCGGGGACATAGAAGAATTCGGATACGAAGATAAGGGGATGTAATGAGTTTCAAGGAAGATGTTGCAATGTTCAGAGATGGTTTGGTGCTATCTAGAAATATTCTAGTTGAGTATATCTATGCCATACAAGAAAATACCAGCACTGATACACCAGTACTAAATATAATTACAGATGACCTTGCTGAGGAAAATCGTACCTATGGCACTTTCGACAACTCTCACCTAATGTCTGACCTCAGTTACTTGCGTGGTATCCTAGATGTATATGATTCACATATTGCTCAACTTGATGAGATTAGCGAGGGTATTTGGTAATGACTGAGTTTGAAATTGAATGTCAGATCCTATCAGAACTATGGATGAACTACAGGGACGAGGAAGCCTTTCAGGAGTTCATAGAGTACAACGATATTGGCCTCCCACTGGCCCACTACGTGGCTGATGGATTGATTCGTAAGAGCGCCCTAGAGGCGGTAGCGATCACGTATATCTCTGATACCTATAACCTTTTATTTGAAATGCTAGGGATGATAGTAACTCACGAGTATACATCGTTTGAGGATCTATTAGCAGCGGCAGATTCAGAATAACCACTATGGGTAAACTATACTAAAACATATCAAACAATAACAAACAGGATATATCAGACACTCCTTTAGATCCATATTACGAAGGAGTGTTTTTTTTGCAGGTTCATAGAGATTACGAAACATTTCAAAAAATCGCTGAACTTTGATGATATAATTGTTTTATGAGTCCAAGAAACTTTGCCAAGAATATGATTAGTCCTTATTTCCTTAGTGATCCACATTATAAGAATGATCTACCTAAGAAGGTTAGTCGTATACGTAGGTTTATTACTCTTCTTCGTACCCCCGCCAAAATGCAATTTGAAGCCATGCCTTACCAGGCCAGCCCAGAGGTGCCAGAGGCTGAGATTGATCTACGTGCATTGCGGGAGCAGAGGAAGGTAAGCAAGCCAGCCACACAGGAAGAGATTGACGCCTACAATTTACGGCGGGAACAACGCAAACAATCCAATCAATAATACCCCTATATAAAACATTACGAAATAATTAATTTTTTCCCTGATTATCAAACATTATCAAACCTTTTTACATTTTATTACGAAATTTGTCAAAAAATCCCAGAAATAAAGTTATCAAATTGTTATGTTTGTTTGGTGATTTGACAAACATTCAAACATATGGTATAGGGTGTTTGGGGATATATGGTGTTTGAAGATACAAGATATAGTGTTTGGACATTACGAACGCCACTAGAAAAAGTGCTCCATTCTCCATATCTCTCCACTTTCCTCCACTATACACCAAACAATTTTATCTCAGTAACATTTATTTTCTCCAAACACCCCTATACAGATACCTTTTAAAGCCTCTATACGCCTATTTGCGAGGGGTATAAAAGATCCCACATCATACTTCTTGGCCAACATTACGATATACTTATCATATGAAAATAGAAGAAAGCGCAATTAGCAAGATAGCATCGCTTATCAAAGATTCTCAAATTGCTATTCCAGATCATGATTTATTTTTAAGGATATCCGTTATGCCTGGTGGTTGTTCTGGATTACGATATCAAACATATTTTGACTATGAGGAAAAAGATGGAGATGAGATATTTTTCTATGATGGGTTTAACTTACATATAGATAGAATGAGTGTGCCTTATCTTTTAGGCTCTACCCTGGATTTTGTAGACACAATAGAAAAACAAGGTTTTACAATAGACAATCCAAACGCTGCAGGATCTTGTGCTTGCGGAGATAGTTTTCATTAAACAATTATATAATTACATTTATGTCCGACTTTTTATTTGATGAATTAAAGCCTATACTTGACTATTATCCAATACAGTATGGTAATGCTAAGATAGTGAGTAGTTCTGATATCCCCGCAAATTTTAGATTAACCGTAAATGATTTACAATGGTGTGTTTTAAGAAATGACAATAGAGAAATGAGACAGTTATTTTTAGAACTTAATCGATCAAGTGGTGATGTTGTAACAACTGGACTAGGATTTGGTATTGTTCAATCATATTTACTTACAAAAAAAGATATAACTAGTTTGACTGTTTTTGAGAAAAGTTTAGACGTTATTGAGATTTTTAAAGAGACCTGTAAAATGAATGACTTTGACATTACCCGACTAAACATAATCAATGACGATGCTAATAATATGAAAAATATCACCTGTGACTGGCTTATTATGGATCACTTTGAAGGAATACATCAACCAGCATGGGAAATTATAGATAGTGTAAGAACAATAACATCAAATAATAATGCAAAAAATGTATGGTTTTGGTCCATTATAAAAACTTATGATAATTTTTGTAAAATGAAACAATTAAACATAAATGTTGAGTCTTTTAATATATTTGTTAATGTTTTAAATATTAAAAAAATATATATAGTTTCAAATGAAGAAATAGAATATATTAAAAAAGTAATATTAGAAAGTTAGGTTTAATAATTGTCGTATAATTATCTCTATGTCTGATTTTCTATGTGATATCTGTGATCGAAACTTGGCCAAATTCGTTACTACAAGGAGAGCCTATTGCTCTTCCTGCTACAATGATTCACTAATATCAGGAGATGATGACCTTGATTAATTTTAAGTCATATGAGTTTATATGTGTATGTGTTTGTTTAACGCTTATTACTATACTAGTGGTTATTGCTTCTTGACTTCCCCCGAATTTTTGATATGATTGTTTGATGAAATACTTAAAGCCAGTTGAACCAACATTTATTAGATGTTCTGCTGCTAAGACAAATGGACAAAGATGCAAGACTCATGCTGTTTTACCTAAAACTCTTTGCCATGTCCATGATCCAGATGGTAAGTTTCAACAACAACAAAAAAATAAAGGACATAATGTAAGACCTGTAAAAATTGCAGAATGTCAGCATAAATACTATATGCGAGATGCAGGTATTCAATGTATTAAATGTGGGGATGTTTGGCAATCCCAGAATACTAACACATAGTGCTCGTGTAGAGCATAGGGGTGTTTGTTGTTCTATTTACCGCCGAACTCTAACTGCCTATCTTAGATATCTGAGTGTTAGCAAACTTTAATATTTCGCCCGTCAGCGGAGAGTATTCTAACTTTACCGCATGTTTTTTAGAACACGGCCCGACTACATATTTAAAGAAATCTTTTACCGCTAGATTTGTTTCATTGTTTGCCGTCCATGCAAGGCCATACGAAAATGTAGATATATTATAAGCCTTTGGATTAGGGTTATTGTAGTTAGATAGAATTGATCCGTCATCAAGTATTGTAAATTTACTTAAAAACTCTGATGCCCCAGTAACTGTTGGCTGCATAAATTTACCAGCATTGTTTTCAATTGATGCCTTGCGAAGTTTCTGGTTGGTTGCAAACGATGATTCCATGTAGCCAATAGCGCCATCTGTTCTTGCTACTGAACTTGCAACTAAGTTAGTACCAGGTGCAGAAATAAAATTGAAAGGAAGGCTAGGCTTTGGAAAGGCTTGAGCAAAAGATTTATTAGGTAGTTTGTTCCATATCTTTGCATTGGTTGCCCATAAATACTCTGTAAATACCTGTGTTGTTCCAGAACTATCTGATCTATAAATAACCATAATTGGTTTGTTAGGTAATGCTGGCTTTACTTTCTTTATAGTGTTATCAGATACTATTGCTGGGTCATTCCATTTTGTTATATCCCCTGCAAAAATTTTTGCTAATGTTGCTTTCTTTAATTTTATTGGCTTGTCATATCCATTAATATTATATGCAATTGCAATTGGTCCTGCAGCAAGGGGCACATAAACAAATTTGTCTTGTACTTTCATTCCTGGAGGCAATGCCACATCTGTTCCAGCAAAATCTACAGTTTTCTTTATAAACATATTAATGCCAGAACCAGAACCAAGCGGATTATAATTTATATTATTTCCAGTTTCCTTTGAATAGTCTGCTTTGCAGGTATTTAAAAAGTTATAAATAAAACTAGATCCAGCACCATTTAAACTAGATGCGTTGGCTGGAATTGATAGAAACAGCGTAAGAAAAGCCACTATTGTGGCTACTAATTTGAACTTTGTCATACTTTAATTTTATCAGCAGTATTAGAATTTTTGGTTAACTTGTTATTAATTATTGATGAATATTAGCGCCGAACTTTAAAGTCTTATATTCCTTTACAAATGAAATGATTTTTTCATTTTCTGTTTCAACAGGCCAGCCGTAAAGCAAAACACCTTCAAACCCCTTTAAATATAAATTATCTAAAAATAACATAAACTCATCTTTTGTAAAAAATTCGGAATCCATAGGAGCGTGTCCTATAAAGCACGAAGAGTTGTTTATTTTATCAACACTGTTATCTTTTAATATAGGCCCAATAGATACTATTGTTTTATTTTGTATAACATCATACTCACCAGTTTTATATTTTGAATATGGAAGGATAACTTTTTTGCCATGCTCTTTTGCAGCATTGAATACAAACTTATTTGTACAGGAAACATATAAATCTGGACAACGCAACACCTCCATTTTGCTAATTGTTTCTAAAAATTTAATCATGTAATTTGATTTATCAATAGTGTCAGAAAGATCATTAATATCACCTACAATACCACCAACATTTTTTTCATCATCTTTTATCCATCCAGTCAATAAGTTAATTTGTATTTTATTTGGTGATATTTCATCAATAGAGTTACAAATCATTGACAAATACTGTGGTGAAATTGTATATGATCTTATGGCAACCATATACTTAAATTCTTTATTATTATCAATATGTCTGGCTATCTTGGTAAAATCATCATTTTTATTAATACCAGCCAAAAATAGATTGCCATCAAAACCATTTTGGTGCAACATATCAACCATGTCAATAGTTCCACCAAAATAGTATATTTTCATCTATATATTATAACCCGTTCCCAATTATAATAGTTTCTTCACCTGTGTTAATATCTCGGATTACCATTTTTACCGTGTAATTTGCAGTTGCTGATAGGTCAGATACATTTACTGTACCGCCGTTGCCATCAATTCCAATATATGTAGTAGATCCATTTGGACCAACAACCATGATAGAAGCCATAGTCTTTGATGAATCAAAGTTTGTTATGGGTGCAAAAGATATACTTGCAGACTTAGAATCCCCATTAACTACTGCCTGAGTTTGAGGTGCAGAAATTACAGCCTTATCTTCAACTGAATCTCTAGCATTAACCAACACTGGAATATTTGCATCTGCAGTAATTACTGGCACTTGTTGATATGTGGCTGATTGACCAGTCGTTGTATCTCTGACTACAGTTTGAACCGTTACATATTCATTAGATGGCAAGTTGTTTATTGTAATAGGATTTGAACTATTGTCTGTTGCTATGCTTGTAAATGAAATGCCGTTTGTAATAACTTGAACCTCAACCGTTTGATTAGGGTTAGTATTTACAGGGGGTGCAAGGGTAATTGAAGTAGAGTAATCTGAATTAACAGATGTAGATACTACTTGTGTGGTTGTAGGAATTTCAATATCTTGATTAGCCAATGGATTTGGATCAAGTGATTCAACTACCGCAACAACATCGCCTTGATTAATCGCATCTGCCTTTACTGCTCCAGAAACAGATGTATAGTTAACTTTTAACGTTTGAGGAACCTCAGCCAAAAAGGTTACATCTTTGAATGTATCAACAGACAATGATGATGCTGGAACATATTGTATAATATAAGAATTGTGTGAATTCGCATTCCATAACACAATCTTGGCTACAACACCATATTCAATATAAGCATATGTCTTATTGTCTTGTGGTGTTTCTACTGCTTCGTCAATGGACATTACGAAAGCATTGTTCTGTCCCTGACGTTCTACAACGCTCCAATGTGCTTGGACTGGCAGGGCAGAAAATAACGCAATTAATCCTGATGCTATAATAGATTTGAACTTAAACATTTATATCCTTTGTTAGTAGTTATGTATAAAGTATATCAGTAATGCCTTTAATCGTCAAGTTGGTGTATAATTGTAGCATGGACACTATAGAGAAAAAGGACACTTGTGCTTATTGCAATTGCCCTGCCACCTATACTGATCTAGGATTAAATGATAAGGGTATGTTTGCTGTATTAGATGTATGTAAATGTCATCTAAAAACATACGCACCATAAAATGGACAATATATTATTGTTTATAGGATATGGCTTTGTCATTGGTATTTTTATTGGAATAATGTTTAAGTTATGGTAAATAATGCTAAGAGGCCTCAACTTCCCCGTCAAAATAGCAAACGGCGTGGATTAAAAATAAACATTACGATGAATTACTCTTTTCGCAGATTCGCATTAGGATTTGAAATTAGCAAACATTACACAACAATTGATTTTGGTTTTTGTTGGATTGCTTTACATTATTAATTTGATATACTTTTAAAAAGGAAGGTGTTTATTGAATCATATAAATGTTATTAAAAATTTTCTTGAACCTGAAGATATTGATAACTTAATATTATTTATTAACAAAAATATTAAAAATTTTTTAGTTTATCAAAATAATACTAGATATGTGTGGAGATTTGGTCATGATAATTTTTGGGAAGATTGTAAAAAAGATTTAACACCTCTTAATGATATTATACAAATTCTTGAAACAAAAATTTTTAACAATGTGTTAAAAAAAATAAAAGAACTTTATAATAAAGATTTGACTATTTCTAGTTTTTGGCTATCAAAACATGAGCCAGGATCTAAAGTATCAATGCATAATGATACAGATTCTGGAAGAAACTCTCATTTTGATTTTAGTGCTGTTTTATATTTAAATTCTCTTCAGTCTAAAGATGAAGGTAGCATTAATTTTCCATTTTTAAATTTTACCTACACGCCAATTGCTGGAGAATTACTTTTGTTTCCTTCAAAAGACATAGATTTTAATCAACAATTTCTTCATGAGGTAAAAGAAATTAAAAATACAAGATACAGCATTGCTCTTTGGGCATCTACAAAAGAATATTCTCTATATAAATAAATTTATAGCATTAAAGTGTAGTATTGACACAGATGTTCTTTTACGATATACTTAACGTATGGAATCAGTATTATTAGCAATATCATTGTTCTTATCATCCCCCGCTGGGCAAGATCCAAACAGGGAACCAATGTGGTTTGATAACTGCATTAACATTCAAGAAACACGAATAAGTAGAGATACCTGGATTTATTATTGTGCAGATGAAGATCCAAATGAATTAGATCCATTCTTTAGTGCCCCTCGTTGGACAAATGAAGAATCGCAAGACGATTGGGTTGATGAAGAAACTACAACAGAAGAGGAAGAGCCAAATGAAGAAATCGAACAACTTAGTTTCAAAAAACAAACAAAAGCGTTACCTAAAAAACAAAAAGCGCCTACAATCAAAGCCAAACCTGTCAAAGCAACAAAGACGGGAACAAAGAATAAGAGAGTTAATGCTTCTAAATTATCTAAGTCAAACAGCAAAGCCAAGCCACGAATCAGTTTCTACTGATGAGAACAAATAAAATAAGTGGTCCTGATGACGAGGGCTACACTCTTTACGCTAACTCAAATAGGCTGCTAGGATTTTGGGGCAACCTATGTGGAATGATGGCTACATTTTTTATTAATCAATCTATAAAACATGGAGATTACTTCGAATAGTCAGAGCAAAGTTAATTCTATGGTGGTTTTTTTAAGTTCTTCTTCTGTCCAAAGTCCAGCCTTAGAATTTCCACCATATGATTTTGCCAAGCCAGCCTTTATAAGTTGATCATTAACGCTTATATCTGACTTTAAATATATCTTACCAAGATATCTTCCATACTTGTCAGGCTTAGATACTTCTAGTTTTACAAGTTTACCCTCTAAGTTTTTAATCAAAAACTCTTTAAGTGCTTTACCAAGTGGGGTATTTTTTTCTGCGGTATCAATACCAACAAGTCTAATTCTTTCTTTATGCCATACTCTAAACCCAAGATCAATAAATACATCACAGGTGTCACCATCAACTACCTTGTCAATTTTTGTGTAATAGGTATACATAGACATCTTGACAATTATAACACCCTTTGGTACAATTGAACTATGAAAACATGTACAAAATGTAAACAAGAGTTTCCTAAGACTTTAGAGTATTTTTATAAAGCAGGAAAATATTTAGTCTCTAATTGTAAGCAGTGTTCTCGTGCAAAATTTTCTGCCTGGTATGAAGCAAATAAAGAAAAAGTAAAAGCAAGGAATAAGGCTTGGCATAAAGCAAATCCAGAAAAAGCAAAAGCAATGAAGAAGGCTTGGCATAAAGCAAATCCAGAAAAAGCAAAAGCAATGAAGAAGGCCTGGCATGAAGCAAATCCAGAAAAATCAAAAGCAATAAACAAGGCCTGGCATGAAGCAAATCCAGAAAAAGCAAATGCTGGGTCTAGAAAACGTAGAGCCAAAAAACGGGACAATGGATTTGAAACATACACAGAGCAACAAATGTTTGACACTTATGGAACTAATTGTTATTTATGTGACATGCCAATAGATCTTGATGCACCAAGAAGAGCAGGATTTCCTCCAAAGAAGGTAAAAGGTATGTGGCATTTTTGGAGATCTGGTCTACATGTAGAACATTTTATTCCTATTACTCTTGGCGGTTCTGATACACTAGAGAATGTACGACCATCACACGCTTGGTGTAATCTAGCAAAGGGGGCGCAATGAATCCATTTTCAATTATTAAAAACATGCTATGGGATGATTATGGATATACATTACCAGATGATCCATCATATCTCGCAAACAAAATCATTGAAGAGTTGGATTATCACGGATATAAGATAGAATCATACATACTAGATGATAATCCAAAAAATATGTTTGGACGAGAATCTAAGGAGATAAATGGCACTACATAACCAACTATTAATTAATGGCTATT
>Ga0194115_10007874_pt1 | contig 10453 bp, 14 predicted proteins | sample TA2MahsurfametaG_3_FD_148656 | JGI IMG/M metagenome (GOLD analysis project Ga0194115, IMG submission 148656) | Freshwater microbial communities from Lake Tanganyika, Tanzania - TA2015002 Mahale S4 surface | ecosystem: Environmental > Aquatic > Freshwater > Lake | place: Tanzania: Lake... | reverse complement strand
GTCTAGCCTGGATTTGATATATGCAAGTATGAATAACTGCCTCTCTCTATTGGTTATCATGTTTTAACTAAAGTACATGAATATTTATATCTTATGATTATATTACAATAACTTATGAAGAAATACACCTCACTCAATGTTCGTGCTGAAACGGCTCAGAGGCTTAAATCGCACATGAAGTACGGTCAGTCTGTGGACCGTATGCTGAATCTTCTACTGGATAACTATCATCCAAATCCTTAAAATTTTTTTGAAAGTGAAAGCCTGTCGGCTTTCAAACCTATAACAGAAAGAACGGCTTTTGCCTGTTTGTATAGGACAGTATGTGTTGCTTGTGTGTTTTGTAGTAATTCCGATACGAATTGATGATATTCTTCCCTATCTTTACTTCCTGTGGCATGGCTCTAGCCCATTTGGTTAGCCCAATGTTTTTGATTTTTGGAAGCGGTAAGTCTTTGATTGCTGTCCAGGATTTGTGATCAACGGACTTGTTATACCTGAACCTGTACTCGTTGTTTAGTTCCTTTGTAAGTGCAAGCAACCAAAAATAATTAGCAAGCGAATCACGAACCCATCTAGCACATGGATGATTCTCATGTGTTTTTTTATACGGAATTTTATAATGCAGATTGTCGTTATAGCACAGATGATGAGCAGTACAGATCATTTGGGCGTGTTCTAAGATCATCTTAACAACGTGCTTGTCACAATGATACTTGGCACATACTTTGATGTTCTTGTCAAGTACGAAAATATTCATGCCCTGTATATTGTATTTTTTAATATAAACGTTGACCTATATTTCCACTCCACGCATGGTAATTGAATGTATGATTTATTTACGCCTAGACCTACGTTTCCACTCCAGATACAAAATGACTTTATGGAGTGGAAATGCAGGTTTTGTGAGTAAAGTTAGGCGTTTTATAAAGCCTATATTTCCACTAGAGAATGTATGTAAAAGGATATTGATAGACATACATCACTACATTCATCATATATAAGCATTTAGACATACTGTATGTCTATAGCTGTTCCCTATGCTCCCTTACCTAGTGGAAATGCAGGTCTTATATAATGAGGAAGATTAGGCGTAAAACCTTTATTTCCACTCCACGCACACAATTTACAATGCAACATCAGCAAGAACCAGAATAACTTATATACTAAAACACAAAGTAATTTTCTATGAAGTACATGGTTAATTGGTCCAAGACCAAAAACGGTAATGCCATGAAACAGGGTGAGAAAGTCCAGATTATCTGTTTTGGTCAACCTGTCAAAACAATCATTTATGGAATTTACAAAGACGGTTTTCCTGTCATTGTAGGACAAAAAGATGGCGGTAAGGCAGAGTTCAAACTGATCAGAAAAGGAATAGATTTGGTTGGCAAAGCAACGCTTAAAGTCACTTGCTATAACGATCTTTGGCAATCATTCGGTTGGAAAGACGAATTTACAGTTTTATAAGTTTTATAATACGCCCATACTTAGGACAAAACCAGGTATTACAGTATGTAATCAAATGTTCTCTTGATTTGACAATATAGGTAAAGTTACACATTTATACTAAGTTGCAGTATTAGTATTAGCCATCTCGGATTTCTCATTAGTGTCCGACTTAGGCTTTATTTTATACATTGTAATTGTAATTTTTTCAAACTTTAATCCTTTTTTCTTGTGGCGTGATAAATTACATTCAAGGCATCTTTTATTTTTATACCCATATTTGGCATATTCATGTAAAAATACTCCCTCATTTTTTAATGCAAAATAAAATTTACTCTTTGTGAATTTTACTCGTCTTCTTTTATAACCATATTTATCTCTTTGATATTCTCTTTGTTTATTTTTATAATGAACTATTCTGCAAGTAGGACAAAATTTGCCAACATATCCATGAGTATATTTTACCCTGATTTTACACATTCTGCATATAATGTAATGCCTATTTTTTTTTCTAAATTTATTTGGTTTTGTTCTTAACTTGTTATTACAATCAGGACAGGTTAAATTTTTCTTATCCCACCAGATAGAACATCTTGCACAAAATTTTTTATACAAATACAGGTTCATAAACACATTTATAGCTGACTCTATTATAAGTTTTATGAATATTTTACACGTTTTTTCAATGGCAGGAGTAGGGGAAATCCTTTCCCATGAGGCAGCACAGCAAGGCCACAAGTCCATAGTCTTACAAATGCGTTCATTAGATCCATTCGACTTTGGAGAGTATTATGGAAACACAATTTACTTTGATGACCAGGCAAAGTTACTTCAAATGGCTTATGAATTGTCACATTCCGCAGATTACATAATTTTACACGATTTTGTCGAGTTTTATCGTGAATTTCCAGAGAATAAATTAATTTTATACTTTCATGGAACAAAATTAAGAAATATACTAAAAAATGATGCCGAATTTAACAGGATTAACGAAAAATTCAAGATAATTGTGTCAACATTTGATTTATGCGAGATACTTTCAAATGCTAAACACATTCCAGCTCCATGTGATCGTAAACTTTTCAACAAAAAGACAGAAAAAAATAACAAGTGGCTAACGATAAACCGTGATTATCAGGGTGAATTTATAGAAAAAAAGATTAGATCAAAATATCCACAGGTCGAATACAGGAACAGGCAAAAGGAAATCATACCATACAGGGATATGCCAAAGCTTTTAACGCAATACGAAAACTATGTAGATTGGAAATTTGACTACTCAAAACCTGAGCCATTGACAATTAATGCTCCAAGTTGTACTGCGATTCAGGCACTTTCATGTGGTTGCAGAGTATGGGATTTTAACGGTCTTGAGTTATCTCCAATGCTTCTCTTACTGCACGACTCAAAATTTGTATTTGATAGGTTTTTGGAGTTTTTAAATGAGCAGAAGTCTTGAAAAAAGCGAAAGATTACACAGGGTAATATGGGATCTTTGGGTATATCATGGAATGGGCGTACAACAGATAGCCAATCACATAAACTCAACTAACGAATTAAAAAGCGAGTTTGGCGAAGTATCACAACAAGGCGTTTATTATCACGTTGTAAAAATAAGAGATGAACTGGAAAACACAGTAAACGAAGATGCTTTGGATTCCTATGTCGGTGAGTTCATTCGTGCAAAAGAGGGCTTGGATTCCGACATAGAAGCTGTTGACAAACTCATTCAATCGGAAAAATCACAAGAGTTGCCAAATTCTGAAACACTAATCAAACTGATGAGGCTTAAGCATGAAATTAAAGTTGACAGGTTTAAGCTTCTGCAAGATGTGGAACTTCCTATACGAGTTAAGAAGTTAAAACGAGAAAGGGAAAAGATGATTGGAACAATGCCTATAGCTAAATTGGAGATAAAAGATGGGGTTAGCGAGCAAGGAAACGCTGAGGATAGTAGCATCAGCGACAACTGAGGACATACCCCAAATACCTAAAAAGTTTTGGTGTAGCAACTCGGTTTCAAAACAAGAGTGTTGCTGTTTTTGGCATTATATTTTTTATCCTCATGGTGGCCCAGAAAGGGATGGGATTTATCATCCTGTGTACGAATACGAACAGGAGTTACTTCAATCCCTTAGTGAAAATAAGTGCGTTGCGGTATATAAGGCAACTGGATTAGGCATAACAGAGTTCATGCTCTTATGGTTAGTTTGGAAATCGTTTACAGATCCATTTTTTTACGGAAAGGTATGCTGCATCATTACAGGTCCAAACGTTGATCTTGCACAGGATTTGATTCTTAGAACAAAAGACTTTTTAATTAAAAAAGGACTACAGTATGTGGATCATGGAGCATACGAACTCGAAATCAACGGACATAGAATACAATGTTATCCGTCAAATAACATCCATTCAGCTAGAGGTATACCAAAAGTTAGTTGCTTTTTTGGAGATGAAGCAGCGTTCTTCAAACTCAAAGACGATTCCATTGTTAGAACCGTTGGAGAAAGATATATTGGTAAGTCAAATTCATGGGTTGTTTGGGTATCTACAGCAGGTGAAACTCCGACAGGGTTCTTCTTCGATATTATGGGGGAAAAAAACACCATCTATAAAAGACACCATTTTTATGTTGAAGCTGGCCTTAAAACAGATTCGCAAACAAACACCTCTATCTTTTCACCACAATACATAAGCGAAGCAGCTAAGGCAAGGTCATTTGAACGTGAGTATCTTGGAGTATGGGGTAAAAACACAGGTGACATATTTACACCCGAAAAACTTGATGAAATAACATCAAAGGAATATGAATGGAATGAAGCAGATGATACAAATGATAGAATAATAGGAGCAGATCCAGGATTCGGCACATCAGAATTTGGCATAGTCATAATTCAAAAACGCAAAGGCAAAAAAAGTGTCATATTTGCGGAATCATACAAACGTGCATCATATATTGACATGGTAGAAAAGATTGCCTATCTGTCAAAAAGGTTTAACACCAAAAAGGTGATTTGCGATTCCGCAGTTCCAGAAATAATCAAGGATCTTAGGGATAAATACCACTTAATAGTAAACGGTGTTTCTTTTGGCTTGCATGGTGAACGTATGCTTAATTACTCTGTCAATCATGTCGATAATCTGTCGGTAGAAATACACCCAATGTTTAAAAAATTAAAATCACAGTTAATGACAATCAAGACAAACAAAAAAGGGTTGCCAAACAAGACTACGCAAAATCCATTCGACATAGGTGATGCGTTTCTACTGGCTATGTATTATTATAAACTAGGTTCTGGTGTTATAGCTGGTATCGGATGATAGCCTTTTTAATTTCTTAGAAAAGTCCGCAACAAATGACTTCCAACACCCTATTGTAACTATGGGTATTATTCCATTCATGTGCGAAATATAATACATTACGTTTACATCAGTTGTTTTTTGCAACCTTTCCATAACCATTTCATCAGTTATATACATGGGAAATCTGACTATTTCATATATTAGTTTATCTGCTAATTTTTCAATTTCAGGGTGTCGCATAAGTGGCTTATTGTCTATTGGAGCATTAAGCAATACTTTCTAATAACAAACTATAAATATAAAAAGATAATGGTTTTGTTTTTAAAACTAAACGAAAAAAAGTGGGCTTATGGCGATTATACGGATTCGGCTACCTTTGACTTAAGCGGAACAGTATATACTGACGACAAACTATCGACAACTGCATCAATAGCTTCATTTACACCCACACTCAAATTCGTCAATCAGGAAAACAATGTCGTTTATTCGACAACATCAGGCATAACTGTAAGTGCAGGCTCAGGAGTATTCACAATCAAATTTACAGTCAACAATGCACCAGCACTTCATGGCGGTTATCGCATGAGAATCATACTTGAGGATTCGACAAACAGGCTTACCTGTGTAGGCGTAAACGGTTCTGACGAAATGTTTTTTGAATAATTTATAATATAATTACTTCCTTTTTGACCAAAAGACAAAAAACCAATGTAAAATGGGCGATATTTATAACTCAACTAAGCAAAGTACGACCACAAAACGTAAAACTTTACCAAAAATCGTAGAAATCAAACCAGAATATACTGGAACATTGTCGGTCTTAGAGGCATTTAATCACAGAAGCGAAGTCAATGAGTCAGATTTCGTAACGGAATTTGAACCAGATAGACCGTTTTCAGAGATGATAGATGCAATAAACAAAGATCCAAGGCTAGATATGGCAAGGGAAACCTATGTCCAAATGATTATGGGTTCTGGTATGAAAATTAAAATCAATAAAAACTCAACGCAGGAGATAGTCAATGACTGGCTTGCCGAAATTAAATTTGAGGAAATGCTAGAAGATGGGTTATATTCCTATGTCGGAGTAGGCAATCTTCTTTGGGAAAAAGCTCCAAAAAACGCAGACTTTGTAGAAATTCCTGTCGATACCATAAAATCAGTAATAAGGGATAAGAAAGGCAATATCAAATCATATCTGCAAGACGTAAACAACAAACACATTACCATTCCTGCTAAAGATGTTATTCATTTCAAGTTATCTAATGTATCAAGAGAGATTTGGGGTAGAGGAATATTCCACAGCATACTATCGGATTATGAAGATCCAAGATCGGGTAAAAAATACGATTCACCTCTAATTCAAATGAAAGAAATCGAAAACGCTATGGCAGAGATATTCCATGCCTACGCTAGTCCGTTGTTAATGTTCCAGTTTGAGGATGCTGGTGAGGACTTTATCAAACAACAGGCAGATGCTTTAAAGAAAGCAAAGCCAGGAATGAAGATTGTAACCGACAAGGCGTTTAAGGTTGAAAAGTTTGAAGTCAACGGAAATGCAAAGTTTGACGGATATGTCGAACATTTGCAAAGAGATGTTATAGAGCCTGGTAGCAAGTTTCCATTACAGTTTTTTAACGCAGGGTTTACCGCAAGGGCAGCATCAGAATCAACCGATTCCGTACTAATCAGAAAGGTCAAAAGGATTCAAAAACGTCTAGGATTACAAATAAGAGATGAGGTTATCATACCGTTTCTAAGAAGCTTGGGAAACAAAACAAAGGCATCAGACATTAACATAGTCTTTGAGTTTGAAAGCAAAGCCGAAATGACTGTTCCAGATGCCATAACATTGTATCGTGATAACGGCATCAAACGATCAGAACTAAGGCAATACATTCTCAAAACTACAGCACTAGATATTGATCAATCTGACATGAAAGATACTTTGCCAATTACATCAGTAACTCCGACTAACAAACTTACTTCCAATAAACCTGAAACCGAAGATGAAACTGTAGTTGAACGTGCTATGCAAGATTTAAAAACTATGGTTACCATGAGAGAAGAATTGGATCGTGCTGAAAAACGTAAAAAGACTGACGAAATAATTAAATTTATCAAGGAGCTAAAGGAATGATAAGGCTATACTCTGATCAGGATTGCAAATTTGTTCTTGAAGCATTGGATTTGGGCAGAGTCGAGCTTGGCAAGACAAACAAATATCGTGTTTATATGAAAAATACTGATCCTCAATGGAAGATAGAAAACATACTAGTCCAATCTGACAACTCCGAACTGGCCTTTGAGTTTCCGCAAGCATTAGGACCAAATCAAATTCAGGAAATTTTCATATACTGGACACCAAAATTAAATTCAAGAAAACCGCTAAGCTCTGAGTTTAAATTTTCTGGTGAAGTGCTTATTGGTTGACTTTTTCGCATTTAAACTATAGTGACGATTATGATCTTGATGTAGTTGTAGTTTCTTCAACTACTACTGCTGGTCGTAAGTTTATCTTTTCGCAAACAAGACACAAGATTGAAATTCCAATCAAAGTCATGGGATCAATGGTTGTTGAAACGGCATACAAAGGATCTCTATTCGGAACAATGAAATCACCTGTCAATTCGTTACAAACTGCATATTCGGGAAAGATAGGCATTACTGAGGCGATACCTGTAAACGGAAAATCATTATATAGTATAGAATCAGTATGTCAGGCCAACGGTAAAATGATGCAACCGACAGATATTAAAATGCTAGTTGAGGGCAAGAAAGACTTTACAAAGGTCGTTTCAATGCTTGAGGAATTTATTGAAATTAAGACACCGAACAGGAATCAGGTAAATTGCTAACATTGGATTACATTACTTCTTATGTTTGGATTTAAGGAGTTACATTCATGGCTACTCGCATATCTGGATTAGCAATTACTCCTAGAGTTAGCAGAAACGGAATATTTTACTGGCCTCAAGAGCTGGCTAAATTTGACGGTTTAGAAGTTCCTCTCAGATGGAATCACGATCAATCACAAGAGGGAATAATAGGTAAGGCACGATTCAAGTATGACTCACAAAAAAATCAAGTTCGTTACGAAGCAGAAATTACAGATCCACGATTTCAGAAGTTTATAGATGAACATAATTTTCAAGTTTCGATAGGAGCTGAGGTTGCAAGAGATTCACAAATTTGCCATCCAGAGGGAAAAGGTTGTTTTGAAGCACCAATTTTATCAGCTCCTAAAGAACTATCAATCGTAGAAACTCCTGGTATTCCAGAATCAACATTAACAGTTATAGAAAATACATCAGTTCAAGAACCAATGGGAGTTTATCCAGATTTCGCATCATGTGTTGCAGCACAAATAGCCAAAGGACTTGATAACGATTCAGCAACAGCAATTTGCGGTTCAATGAAAAAACAAATGGAAGTTGATGTCACACATGAAATGATTATTACAAAAGAAGAAAATACTTCCAATAAACCAACCTGCTCATGTCAAAATATGACAGAGGAATCTCCTAAAGTGGAGAACGTAACCGAAAAAGTAGTAGTAGAAACTGAAAAAGTTATCGAAACTATTGATACCGCAAAAGTAGTAGATGCAGCAGTAGCAAAGATCCAAGATTCAAACGAGAAAACCCTGAAAAGTGTTATCTCTGAGTTGAAAGAAGCTTGGATTCCAAAGTCAGAAGTCACCGAAACATCATCTAAAAAATATGTTGAGGAAAACTTCACAGAGGAACAAGCAAAATCTTTCCTGAATAAAATCTTTGAAAACGGCTATGGCAGACTAGTCATTGATAAGGAAAACTGGATAAGAGCTCACACCGTTCCTGTAAATGGAACTCATGGTGATGTGCAAGAAGCAGTTTCTACCTCTGGAACAATTCCAGGAGTCGTACAATCTTCCGAGATTTCGATTCAACTAGGTTCAAAGACAGCAAAGCCAATCAGACAATTCGGACAATACCAATCTGTTCCAACTGGACAGAATACTGCAAGGTTTTACAGAATTACTGTGCCAAATGCAGGATCTATTACCGAAAGTCCAACTACGGACATCACAGCAGTAACACACACCCTAACATCCATTGACGTTACTTGTAACATCAGAGGATGGCGACAAGTTGTAGAAAAAGGCGAACTAGAGAATTTTCCAGCAGCGTTCCTGAACGCTTTGCGAGAAACTGCTAGACTCGAAGCAATTCGAGATGAGCATAAACTAGTTGTTCAAGACCTAGCTTCAACAGATCGTGATTATGGGGGAACAACTACAGCACCATACCACATAAGTGGAAGTGACGGTAGTGCAGTTACTACATCAACACTTGAAGATGCAACTGGCGAATTTGATGAAGATGGTCTAAGTTTCGCAAAAAGATACTTGGAACAATTAGGTCAAGACACAAGTCCTGGCAACCTAATAGCCTTTATCGCACCAAGAGCATTTGAAAGCCTAATGACTTCAAGCGGACTGACAGACTACACACAAATTGGTTTCGCAAATATCACAAGACTTGGACAACTTGAACAGTTGTACGGTATTGATATTATGATAACCAACGAACTACTGACAGCAGCAAATTCTCACAGAAACTTGGTTTGTGTAAAAGGCAAATCTTGGGGGTTAGCTTCACAAAGAGAGATGGAAATCGAACTTCAAAAGCTAATTAAAGGTCAGTATTGGGATGTTGTCTGGACACACAGAATCGGTGTAAACGTTCTCGATCCAAATACTTACATTATTGTAAGTTCCAAACAAGATTAGAAACTTTCTTTTTTCTATTCTTTTTTTATTTTTATTATGGATAAAAAGCGAGCTTTATATAGAATTACAGGTAATTTTGGAATTGCATTTTTTAGCCCTTTGGTCGGTGGGAATGTTTCTGATACTGTTTTTAATATAGATATATCATTTACTCAATTAATGATAATATCTTTATTAAGTGCATTACTTACAACAGGACTGGCAATTTCAAAAGAGGTAGCAGAATTTGGAAAAAAGTGGTAAAGACGATTTAAATGATTCACATAAATGTTTTATTGTTAAATTACTGTCTAGCTTTTTAATTTTAACTTAGTTTATATATAGTTAGATAGCTTGTGCCATATATGGAAAACATCATACTACTAGCAGTTGTTTCGGCAGTTGTTGGAGCTATGGCATCAACAGTTCAAGGATATTGGAAAGCTGAATCAGGCTACAGTATTAAAAAACTGGCTAGTGCGATCATATCATCAGGCTTTACCGCCTTTGGTGTTGTGAATCTGGTTGAAATACCAAATCAGGTAGAAACAGTAGGAGTCGTTGGTCTTGTAATCGCCAATTTGTTATTGGGATTCGGAATTGATCAAGCTCATGCTAAATTAGACAAATAGGTTTAATACCTATCTTCATTTATTTTCTTGTATGTTTAGAGTATGCGTAGGGTGTAATTTTTTTGACGATCCATACGGACTTAAGAGGTTGTTGGATATGGGCGGTTTATACGACTTTATTCACACGTTTTTTATCATAGACGGAAGATACGCACAGAGGGATGATGAACCAGAACATGATCCTGCTTTTGTAGAATCAATAGTGAAACAGTATCGTAAAATTCATTTTGTCAAAATGTTTAATTCCAAGCAGATAGAAAAGAGAAACAAGTATTGGGAACTTGCAGAAGAATACGACATGGACTTTCTAATAGTC
>Ga0194115_10007871_pt1 | contig 10457 bp, 9 predicted proteins | sample TA2MahsurfametaG_3_FD_148656 | JGI IMG/M metagenome (GOLD analysis project Ga0194115, IMG submission 148656) | Freshwater microbial communities from Lake Tanganyika, Tanzania - TA2015002 Mahale S4 surface | ecosystem: Environmental > Aquatic > Freshwater > Lake | place: Tanzania: Lake Tanganyika... | reverse complement strand
TCAAAAATAATCTGTTTGAAATAGTAATTCAGTTTGGCGCCATATTGGCAGTCTGTTTGGTCTATAGAAAAAGAATCTTTGAAGTCATATTTAATTTAAATCAGAAAAAACAGCAAAAATTTTCACATAATATTGCCCTTGCCTTTCTGCCAGCAGCTATTTTGGGAGTTTTGTTTCATAAAGTAATTAAAGAGTTTCTCTTTTCTAACTTAGCAATTTCTTTAAGTTTGATTATTGGAGGCATTATTATGATTATTGTTGATCATAAGCCAAGAAAATCAGAAATTAATGATGTTGATGAAATTACGCCTTTTAAGGCTTTGTTGATTGGTTTTTTTCAATCTTTAGCAATGATGCCAGGTGTTTCTAGATCTGGAGCAACAATTATTGGTGGATTATTGTTGAAATTTAACCGTAAAGTTGCCACTGATTTTTCTTTTTTCTTAGCAATTCCAACAATTTTTGCAGCTTCATTTTATGATTTAGCTAAGAATATAAATGATCTTGATACATCTAATATTGAGCTTATATTAGTTGGAATATTTTCCTCATTCATATCAGCGATTTTAGTTATAAAGTGGTTTTTGAATTATGTTAGTAAAAACAATTTTGTTATTTTTGGTGTTTATAGAATTATAGTGGGATTTTTGATTTTATATTTAAGTTTATTATAGATGACACAAGTACAAGAAAAATTCGCGATCAGATTTGGACTTGGAGCTATAAAAGCCGTCGGCTTTAATATGATGGAAAATGCTGCAAAAGAAAGAAAAGAAAATGGTGATTTTAAAGATATATATGATTTTTCTGAAAGGTTGGATCCAAGATCAATTAACAAAAAATCAATAGAAGCTTTAGCAAAAGCTGGTGCCTTTGATGATTTGACAAAGAATCGTCGTCAAATTGCTGAATCTTTCGATATTTTGTCTTCATATGCTGCTCAAAAACAAGAAGCTGCATTGTCAAATCAAATGAGTCTTTTTGGAGGTTTGCCAGAATCTGAATCGAAACCAGAACTAAGAAAAGTTGATAATTGGACCAAAGCAGAAAAATTACAAAAAGAATTTGAAGCATTTGGTTTTTTCCTGAATGAACACCCTGTTGATGATTATTTACCAGAACTTAGAAAACGCGGCGTTGTTTTTTCAGACAAATTAGAACGCGACGAACTAGAAGATAATAATTTGATTAAAATGGCTGGAGTTGTTGCTGGAAGTAAGCATAGATCTGGTTCAAGAGGACGTTTTGCTTATATGACAATTTCTGATCCTTTTGGTATTTTTGAAGCGATGATTTTTGATGAAGAATTAATCACTAGTGCCAGAGATTTGTTGGTTGATGGTAGCATGATATTAATAGAGTGTTTGGTGAAAAAAGATGATGGTGGCACAAGAATTTTGGTTAAAGAAGTTAAAAAGTTGGAAGAATTTATAAAGAATACTAAACCAGCTGAAGAAGATTTTGAAGATATTAAGAAGCAGCCAAGTAGAAATCGTGATTTTTCTGGTAAAAGAAATTTTGGTGGTGGAAATGAAGATTTTGAAAGTGGCGGATTAAAAAGATTTTCAGAAATCAATAAACAAGAATCTATAAAACAAAATGAACAAAAGCTTTATCAAGAAAAAATTGAAAATCTAAAAGCTAAAAAAATTTTTTCTTCAGTGCAAATTATTATCAAAGAAAGAGACCCAATTCAAAGTGTGAAAGCTTTGTTATCTCAAAGAACAGTGCCAAATAATTTTGAGAAATTCAGTAAAGTTTTATTCTGTATTATGCGAGGTGGAAAAGTTTTTAAAGTGGAATTATCACAAAAATACTTGCTTGATGATTCTGATGTTTCTAAACTAAGATCTTTTGATAAAGTTGTTGATGTTGAATGTTTGTAAGGTTTTTTTAATTTAATTTTGTGAATAAAAAGCTAAATCAAAAATACATATTTGTTTCATTATTGCTGGCATTTTTCTTGATTTGCCAAACCGTTTTGCTTGTCCACAGTTTTTCTCATAAAATTAATTCTAGTGAAATTGGTTTTTCTGACGTTGAAAATAGCTTCTTAGAAAAAGCCTTTTTATTTCATGATAAAAACGATAGCTCTGAGAAACATAGTGATGATTCTTGTTCGTTGATTTCTTTGTTAAACTTGCAAAAACAAATTTTACTTTGCCCTGCTCTTCTAATTGCTATAGCGGTTTTTTATAATTGTTTTGTTAAACGTATTTTTAACAAAGTAAAACTTTCTTATCTTCTCTCTTCTTACTTTGGGCGTGCTCCGCCACAAATTTCTTTGTAAAAAATTACCATCTTATTCGTCACAAGCTTCTAAAATAGTGACAAAGTGGATTGCCACGTTTCGCACGATGTCTTACTCGTAATGACGGACGTGAAAAAATTAATCCTTCAAGGGATAATTACAAAAAATTCAATTTAATATATTTATGAAAAAAATCCCCAATCTTTTGGCGCGTGCTTACTCGCCAATTTTAATTGCTATGCAGATGTTTGTTTTAGGTCAAGCTGCAAAAGCACAAGATTTATCAAGTGATTCAAAAGTTAGTGAATATGAAGTGACTGCAAAAAAACTTGATGAATCAAGAAATAATTTGTCAGTTAAAACTGGAGGTAGTTCGTTTGTTTTTAATCAAAATGACATTGATAATTTGCCACAAGGTCAAGCAACTTCTTTAAGCCAAGTTCTTTCAAGAGCTCCATCAGTTGTGCAAAATTCACAAAATCAACTTCATGTAAGAGGTGATCATGCGAACTTACAATATCGTATTAATGGCGTTATGTTGCCTGATGGTGTAAATGGTTTTGCACAAAAACTTGATACGCATTTTGTAGATTCCATTGATTTCCTAACTGGTGCAATGCCAGCTCAATATGGAATTAGAACTGCCGGTGTTGTTGATATTAAAACTAAAAGTGGTTCAGCTCTAAAAGGCGCAAGATCAGAAGTTATGTTTGGTGGTAATGATTTATTCCAAGTGAATCAACAAGTTGGTGGTAATAAATCTGGAATTGATTATTACTTAAACGCAACTTACTTGCAAAATTCAAGAGGAGTTGAAGCTACAACTGCAGCTAGAAACTCTAATCATAATGATACATCTCAGGATAATGTTTTTGGTTATTTTTCTAAACTTTTAGATCTTTCTAAGAGAGTTAGTGTAATTGTTTCAAATTCTACAAATCGTTACCAAATTCCAAATAGTCCAAATCAAGAAGCAGAGTTTGATTTAAGTGGAGCAACTGCTGATTCAAATTATTTAAATGAAAAGCAAGTTGAACAAAATCGTTTTGCTATTGCTTCGCTTGATGGTATAAGTGATGAAGGAGTTGGTTATCAATTATCTCTTTTTTCTTCTCAAAGTAACATGCAATTTAAGCCTGATTACAATGGAGACTTAATTTTTAAAGGAATTGCTTCAAGTTTTAATAGAAATAGTGTTACCAATGGTTTACAAGGTGATTTTAGTTACCAAATTAATGATAAAAACACTTTAAGGTCTGGTATTTACGCTACAACAAATCGTGTTGAAAGTCAGAGTGCTAATTGGGTTTTTGAAGGTTCTGGTCATGGTCATTCATTTGTTCAAACTTCCACAATTCCTTTCAAAATTGATGATAATGCTAATAAAACTTCAAACTTATATTCTGGTTATTTGCAAAATGAATGGAAAGCAACTGATAAACTAACATTAAATTATGGAGCACGTTTTGATCTTTCGCAAGCCTATGTAAATGAAAGTCAATTAAGTCCAAGATTTGGTGGAGTTTATAATTTGTCAGAGAAAACCAAAGTTAATTTTGGATATGCCAGATATTTTACCCCCGCTCCAACCTCACAAATTTCTCAAAATACAATTGATAAGTTTGAAGGAACAAGTAATGAAGCAGAAGTTGGACTAAATGGCAAAGTGAAAGCAGAAAGAAGTAATTATTTTGATCTGGGCATAACTCATAAAGCAAATTCAAACTTAACTTTGGCGCTAGATAGCTATTATCGTCAAGTTAAAAACATGCAAGATGAACATCAATTTGGTAATTCGCTTCTATATTCTCCATTTAACTATGAAAAAGGAAAAGCTTATGGAATTGAATTCAAAGCTGATTATAAAAAAGATAATTTTGCTTCTTATCTAAATTTTGCGGCTCAAAGAGCTTATGCCAAAAATATTGTATCAGCACAATATATTGTTCACGAAGAAGAATATGATTATATAAAAAATAATTATGTTAGTCTTGATCATGCGCAAAATTACACTGCTGCAATTGGAGCTTCTTACATATTTTTGAAAACAAAATTTGCAGCTGATGCAATTTTTGGTTCTGGTTTAAGTACAGGAGAAAACAATAAAAATACTATGCCATCTTATTGGCAATTTAATGGTAGTGTTTCTAGAGATGTTGAATTTCCTTTGATTGGAAAAATTAACAGCAGAATTTCGGCAATTAATTTACTTGATGAAGTTTATCAATATTCAGATGGTTCGGGAATTGGCGTTTCTGCTTCGCAATATGCACCAAGAAGAACATTATACTTAACTTTTAGCAAACAATTCTAAAAGTAAAATAAATGGTTGATATAGATATCAGGGGAGAATTGGCAAATGTCAATTCTTCCCAAGCTTTTTGGCGCGCTATGGGCTCCAATTCTTTTGAATATGGTTGTTCTTGTTCTGTTTCTCATGCACAAAATCATTTTGTGATGAAACCAAGCTATCTTAATGCACAAAGAGAAATAACAAAATCTCATAAAATTATTTTTGAAGGACAAGAAGGAAATCGCTCTGAAGCTTTGGCAAACTTGTTAGCAGTTTGCAAAGTTCAAGACCAACTTTCTGGTGGAATGTCTTTTTCTTCTAAAAAAACTTCTGAATTTAAAAAACAATTTGGCATTAAAGATTGTGAAAATGGCTTTATAATTGAAGGACAAGAATATGATATTCGTGATGCCAAAGCTTACTTAGTTCAAAAGTTTTCATTAGGGAATTCCAAAGAGAAACTTGATGAAGTGTTAGCTTCAAAAGATTCACTGATAAGAAAGTCAGAGCAAGTAACTGATATTGTTTTTGAGGATTTTATTGCTAATCCAACACTAAAAACGGCAAAAAATGTTTCTAAATTTATGCCATCTTTAGCTTATGCTGCTCTTGCATTGGGGGTCGCACAGCTTGTAATGAGAAGTGTTGGTAATCAAGAAGAAGCAGATGAATTAAGAGATAATATTGGTGCCTCAACAGAAGCGGCAGCTTTTTTTGTATTTGCCAATGGTTTATTAGAAAATTTAGCACATTCTTTTTTATTGGCTGCTCCTGCTTATGCTGGGGTTGGTTTATATGATAATATAGTAAAAAGATTTGGTGGTTTTTGCGAGAACTTAGTAGTTCAAAATTCTACAAGTATAAATGATTTATCTGATTTAGAGTCACAGCAGCAAGACTCAAGTGAAACAACACATGGACATTTTAATGCCATTATGCATAAAGATAAACTGATAAGTTTATTGAATGAGGTTGAAAAGATTATTAGTAAAGATGACTTGTGGATTGGTCTTAGAAATATGCAACTATCTTACAAAACCAACAATTCGGAAGAGAATTTAAAGAAAGGTTTGAGTTCTTTAATTTCAGATTTACAAGAAAAACCAGAGTTAATAAACGAGTTTTTGCAATCAAAACACAATCAGGTTTTAAATGATTGCTTTGAAATGTTAAAATCTTACAAAGAAATTTATGAAAAAAAGAATCCAGGAAGCGAAATAGAAAAATTATTTTCGGATTTTTTAGAGACGTTCTGTGTCGATTCTATTTTGCTTACGGAGCCATCAAAAGAAATACAACAAGCAGCTTTTTATTGTAAAGCGCAAGCGGATATAGTGTCTCTTGATGAAAGAATGAAATCTTTAATTCCTCATATTCCTTCGGGATCGCAAGTTGCAAGAGTAGCTTCCGTTATAGCTGCTTTATATATTGCAAGTACAATATATGAGCAAGTAACTGGTGAAAAAGAAAATTATTCTGATTACATTACAGATTTTCCAGATCATCTATTTCGGTGGTTAAATTTAGAGCAGATGTATGAAAATATGGGAGGTGGAGCAGAAATGACAGAACTTTTTAAAGACTTCTTTTCTAAATTTAATTTAGCTGAAAACTCTACTCACTTGGGAATAATGGCATTACCAATTTTAAGATATAGAGAAGTCGGTTCAAAAATGTTTGATAGCATTTATGAAACTCCTGCAAATTATTTGGCTTATGCTAAAAATATAACTTCTTCTTACCATGAAGGTTTTAAAAGTTGGTTGGGTTTTTCTGAAAGAACAGCACAAGAAGAAAATTTGCAAGAATCACAAATTCTAGATTTAGAAAATGGAAGGGAAAATTCTCAAAAATCTTTAGAAAAGGAAGATGAAAAAAAAGTAGAAGAGAAAATTGATGAATTTGATACTAAAAATTTATGTATTAGTATTTCTCAAGATAAAAAAGCTATTTCAAAAAAGAAAAAGCTTAAAAAGAATGATCAAGTTTCTCAAACTGAGTTTGAGAAAAAAGATATTGCTACTCAAACAGTTTCTGCTGATTTTTATGAAAGTAGTAACGGTGATTTAGATTCTGAAATAGATTTAGAAAAAAGTTCTGTTCGTCATCCAAAAGTAATAAAATTAAAACAACAACCAAAACAATTAACTACACATGTCTAATATAATTGAAATAATGAAAAATGGCGGATTCTTTATGTATCCACTATTTTTTTGTGGTATTTTATCAATAGCTTTGATTATCGATAAAATTTTACTTCATAAAAGACTGGCCAAAATTCCTAAAAATTTATTCAATCAAATTGAAAGTGAAGAGTTTTCTTGGAAAAAAATTGAACAAGAATTGCAAAAAATTATTTCTGAAAATTTTTATAAAAATTTTATCAATCTTCTTTTTCAGAATAAATTAAAACCAATTTGGTGGATTGAATCACGGGCAAATGATGAAGCTAAAATAATTGAAAAGTCTATTTCTTCTGGAATGTGGATTTTAGAAACAATTGTTACAGTTGCTCCTCTTTTGGGTTTGCTTGGTACAATTTTTGGTATGATGGATTCTTTTAAATTGATTGGTGATGATAGTTTAATTAATCCAACTGGAGTTACTGCTGGAGTTGCGGAAAGTTTGATTGCAACCGCTTTTGGTCTTATAGTTGCTGTTATTTCTCTTTTTGCTTATAACTATTTTTCACGTAAGCAAGATCAAATTCTTGATGATTTAGAAAGACTGGTAACAAAAATAGTTGATCAAATAAAATTAGAATCTGGAGAAAAATAGTATGAAATTTTCAAGAAGAAAAACTTCAAAGAAAGGTCGTATAGAAATTATTCCAATGATTGATGTTATGTTTTTTTTACTTGCAACTTTTATGTTAGCTTCAATTTACATGAGTAAAATTGACTCTTTGCCAGTAAACTTAACAAAAGGTAAAGCTGATAAGTTTATAGATAAGGATAGAATTACTATAACAATTGATGCTCAAAATAAAGTTTTTTTGAATAAAGAATCTGTCTCGCTTGATGATTTAGGTTTAAAAATAAAACCCTTAATTAATTCTTCGAATCAAAAAGTTATAATAGTTTCAGATCAAGATTCTAAGCAAGGTGTTGTTACTCAAACAATGTTGAAGGCAAAAGAAAGTGGAGCAACTAATTTTTCAATTATTGTAAGAAATTAATGAAATATCCTTTTACCAGCTTTTCTTTAGCTTTTTTAGTTTGCTTCTTAGGACCTTATTTATTGTTTTGTTCTTTTGAAAATAAACAAAAACTTATTCCAGCAACAGTTGAAATTGATTCTGTATTTATTGAAGAAAGTGAAAATGCTGTAAATAGTATCAGCAAAACTTCCGCTGTGAAAGAGAATTCAGACAATAAAGTTTTGCAAACAGAATCTAGTCAAAAACAAAGCAATAAAAATGTTGATAATAAATCTTCTAAAAAATCAGAAAAAAATAATCATCAGCAGAAAAATCAGGAATCTGAAAAGAAGTTAATAGTTTTATATGGGCCATTACCAAAAATTCCTGAACACCTTAAGAGTGAAGCTTTCCATACTTACGCTATGGCGCGTTTTTATGTATCCAAAGATGGTTCTGCAAAAGTTGAATTAATAAAACCATCAAGCAATCCTGAACTTAGCTATCTTTTGCTTAAAAACTTGGCAAATTGGAAATTTGAGTCTTCAGAAAAAGAGTCAATCCAAGATATAAAAGTCAATTTTAAAGTAGAAAACCAATAGCAAGTTTGGCTAAATTTTTTTCGAAAGTGTAATTGCAACTTTTACCGTCGATTTTATAAGTGCTGACAAAGGAGTGTAAGCTGAAAATTCTGCAGCTTTGTTTTCATATGCAATATCTCTATGCTCAAGCTCTTCATCTCTGAACTTTTGAATTTTGTTTTTTAGATTTTCTAAGTTTATTTGATTTACCTGATTTTGTTCTGATTTTTCCAAAAATTCAATTTGCTCTTGATAATGCTTATCAATGGTTTCTTCAACTGCTGTTGTACAAACCATTGCAGCTTTTTTGTCAATAATTGCTGTGAGAAAACCTAAAGCAAATCCTCCTAATTTCCAAACTGGGTGCAAAACTGTTGGACGAATTTTATGTTTCTTAATTTCTTCATTAAAATAATCGAAGTGAACATCTTCTTGTTTTTTCATATGTTCAACAAGTTTTAGAGTTTCTTCGTCTTTTTTGAGTTTTAGAGCTACAATTTGACCATTATAAATAACTTTGGCTCCAAATTCACCAGCATGATCAACTCTTATTATTTCGTGAAGTTTTTTCTCAAAATCCATATTATATTATTATTTTGATATTATATTATTATTTTGATAAAAGCATTACTACTTCTTGATGAAGTTTACTTTTTGCAATATCAAGTGCTGTACTTCCACTTATATCTTTTAGATCAGTTCTGCCGCCAGAATTTATAATTAATTGAACAATAGCAACTCTTCCCTGATCTGCTGCATAATGAAGTGCAGTTCTGTGGTAGCGCAAGCCTTGAATATCAACATTTACTCCTGATTTTATTAATAAATCAGAAATTTGAGAGTAACCTTTTTGTGCTGAAAAGTGAAGAGCTGTCCAGCCATCACTTGTAAGGGCATTTACATCAGCTCCATTTTCGATTAGAAATTTTGTTAGTTCATATTCGTTATGTTGAGCTGCTAGATGAATTAATGCAGTATCATTTTCATTTTTAGTATTAACACTTGCACCTCTCATAACAAGAGATCTAACTTCTTCCATAACACTTTCTCTGTTATCGTTGCAAGCTTGGAATAACTCGTTATCTAATTCAAATGACATAAAATTATGCTGTTTTAAAATTAATAATTAAACATTAAATCTAAAGTGGAATACATCTCCATCTTGAGTGATGTATTCTTTACCTTCGAGCCTTAATTTTCCAGCATTCTTAGCTCCTTCTTCTCCACCAAGATTTACGTAATCCTCATAAGAAATTGTTTCGGCACGAATAAAACCTTTCTCAAAATCTGTATGAATAACCCCAGCAGCTTTAGGTGCTGTTGAGTTTTTCTTTAATGTCCAAGCATGACATTCTTTTGGACCAACTGTAAAAAATGTAATTAAATCTAAAAGTTTATATGAACTTTTTATAATTTGAGAAAGTCCAGTTTCTTTTAATCCAAGGCTTTCAAGAAATTCTGTTTTTTCTTCTTCGCTTTCTAAGTTGGAAATTTCGGCTTCAATTTGAGCGCAAATTTTTAGAACTTGGTAGTTATTTTTATTACCAAATTCTTCAACCATTTGAGAATATTTGTTTCCTTCCAACTCATGTTCTTTTAAATTACAAACAAAAAGTTGTGGTTTAGAAGTAATTAATTGCAAGTTTTTTAATATTTTTTCTTCTTCATTTGAAGCAATTTGAACCAGTCTTGCAGCTTTACCATCTTTTAAAACTTCCAGAACTTTTTTTGCCATAGTAATTTGATCTGCAGCTTCTTTTTCAGTTTTAGCTTTTTTCTCTAAAGCTGGAATTCTTTTTTCCAAGCTTTCCATATCAGCAATAATTAATTCTAATTGAATTAACTCAATGTCTCGAATTGGGTCAACTTCACCTTCAACGTGAGTTATATTTTCATCTTCAAAACATCTAATTACATTTATAATTGCGTCAACTTCACGGATATGGGATAAAAATTTATTTCCCAAACCCTCTCCAGTACTTGCACCACGAACAAGTCCAGCAATATCTACAAATTCAATTTGAGTTGGAATTATTAGTGCTGATCCAGCAATTTTTGTTAATTTTTCTAATCGAGAATCTGGAACATTTACTTTGCCAATATTTGGTTCAATTGTACAGAAAGGATAATTTGCTGCTTGAGCTGCTGCGGTTTGAGTAAGGGCATTAAATAAGGTTGATTTACCAACATTTG
>Ga0194115_10007870_pt1 | contig 10459 bp, 8 predicted proteins | sample TA2MahsurfametaG_3_FD_148656 | JGI IMG/M metagenome (GOLD analysis project Ga0194115, IMG submission 148656) | Freshwater microbial communities from Lake Tanganyika, Tanzania - TA2015002 Mahale S4 surface | ecosystem: Environmental > Aquatic > Freshwater > Lake | place: Tanzania: Lake Tanganyika... | reverse complement strand
TCACAGTCATACCATTGGGCATTGGGTGACGTACGCCACCATGTTGAAAATATACATAGGTATATTCATAGGAGACCATTCTACGTATGTATGGATATGTATTCATTTGCCCCTTAAATCAACCATACTGCTAAATGCAGGGAGGCAACGAGACTGGGGTCCCATGACGAGACTTGGGGGGCAGGTATCATACGCCGGTCCGCCGCGTGTCTCGGACTGGCCGAGCACGTTCTTCACTGCTTCTACGCATAGGGATTCGGCCCCGTCAAAGTGATGTTTTCTTGTCCATCCGACGATCTTTCCGCGTTTTCTCGCTTTCTCTCTTCAACCGCTCACATCTTCGCACTATAAAGACCGACAAGTAACAGGTTCATCCTCTATCTTTGACTATGCCTTCCTCACAAGACTTTTGGGATGCCGCTGCCCCCATGATTGCCGAAACGGAGAAACATCCGTTTCTCGTGGCGATGGTAGATGGGTCGTTGGCAACGGAGAACTTTCAATACTACGTCGTCCAAGATGCCATGTATCTAGATGACTTTGCCGATTGCCTACGACGTTTGTCTCGAAATGATGGTATCTCCCAAGAAGATAAGGAACGTTTGGAAGCCTTTGCTCAAGGTGCAGCGGAAGCAGAGTTATCCCTTCACAATTCCTTTTTCAAAGAATGGAATATCTCAACGGAGGGCGTCGAGCAGATGCCAAACTGCCTACTGTATACCTCATATTTGAAGCGTATCGTAGCGACTCGATCTCATGCCGAGGGATTGGCATCCCTACTCCCATGTTTTTGGGTCTATATGCATGTTGGAAAGGAGATGTTGAAACTTCGAGAGGAACTTGGTGATAGGTACGTTTCCGTGTGGGCACGGCACATCCTTCCATATGGTTGTTTGTAGGAATCTTTCCTGGGGAAGTTGTACGATCACAAAAAAACTCAACGTTTCTTCTGTTTCTTTGTGTCCCATATCTTCTTGTTTTCGTCATAGCGTGCAACGACCACCGGCCTATGATGCATGGATTGATATGTATAGTGGTGACGACTTTGAAAAGAGTGTTATGGATTATATTGCTATGGTCGATCGAGCCTGTGAGACAGCATCAGTCGAAGAATTTGAAGCGATGAAGAAGAATTTCTTCATGAGTTGTAAGATGGAACATATGTTCTGGGATCAGGCATCGACAATTTTGAAGTGGCCGGTCATTGGAGGATTGTAAAAGCAGTCACTGATGTCACAATCAGGGGGACGTGGAGGAACCATTATGATTCTAGGAGAGACAACAGTGCGGTTTAGTTCGCGATCGACCACGATACCCTATCGGATACAGCCAATCATTTTTGCAGCATAGTTTTTTATAGATGAAGAGGAAAATGGTAGAAGGTAGAAAGCGTATTTTGAAGTTTCGGCTTATAGTCTGATGAGTCCTCGGTCGTCTGTCATTCCGACGTACCCGTAGTTTTGAGACTTGAGACGTGTCGATCCGGTATGTACTGTATGATGGCAGTATGGCAGACAAACCTTGCCGCTTTTTGAAAATTGGCGCATTTCTTGGTCCAGTCGTCCGGTTCTCCGTTCAATCATTCACGCTGGAGATTAACTTAACCTTGACGACTACACCTTTCTTTCTTCCGTGTCGACACTGGGGAGTCGGATTTGACAGTTGTCAGAGATCAAACAAACATTTCAAAAACTGCCACGATAAAGGACGGTTCTCGGTGATTAGAAGAGCAAAAAGTCGGAAAGGCTTGATAGCATCAGGAAGAACACGGCACCGACACTTATTCTGCCAAGGTTCGTGCTGGTATTTACAGTTAACCTGGCGGGAGTCACGTTGCAAAAAAAACAACGCTCTCTGTGTTTGTACGTAAGGAAGGAAGGAAGGATCGATGGATTTTGAAGACGAACGAACTATCCCTGCCAGTCAGGAGGAAAATCAATCTGCTTCTACTAGTACGGTATTTCTATCTTCTTCTCAATCATTGAGCAGTACCTCGTCATTCCATCGACGGGGAAATCTTCGGAGGAAAACAGCAGGTCGAATTCGAAGGCCAGCACGTCATCTTCCTTCTCATCATCATCAGGACGATGATAATGATGACCACCATGACAATGATCACATAGAGAACTGGACCATGGAAGAATCGTTGTCATTGTCGTCGGCTGCCACGACTGCTGCATGTGCTGCTTCGGCCGACGTCGCAGTCGTACGAATTCGTGGGGCAGGAGCAAGTCCATGGGCGATCCAAGATGCTGGTTCTGTACAGATGATCAATGATGAATGTTCCTATCTATGTAGTACCCTCGTTTCGGCACGAACAGCAATACAGGCGTTTGAAATTGCATTGGAATTAGCTCATCTACTGTCCTCCAAGAAATCGAGAAGTATCCTTTGGCAGACCTGTACCGATCCGCATTCTGGAATCATAATTCCGTCACCGACAAGAGCATCACCAGGCAATACTACGACTACCAATGGTGGGTCCCACCAAGGAGCAAAAGAGAAAAAGAGCAGAACGATATTGGATGCAATCCTAGATGCCATAGCTTGCATTTCGAACGGGACTTCCGCTTCGAAATCTCCTAGGAATAGACATTCCAGCGGAAACAGTTCTCTTGGCTCCCTATCTGCTGCGACGGGAAGTCCTACGAGGAATACCCGAACGAAGAGTGCACGACGGAAACTCAAGCAACAAAATCAATGTCCTGGACTTCAAGATTCCGATTTATCTGTGAACGGTACATCATCATGGTGGAGTCAATCGAATAGTGGTGGATATCCAGAAATATCACAAATTCTTTCCATCATGGTGTACTTTATTTCACTTGATTGTACATTATCCAAGGATCATTCGGTGGCAGCCATGGGAGGGACTACCAAGCCTCCCTTGGCTCGGTCTATCCGATCTATTTTCATCAACCACAGCAAGGCCTTGAAGGGTATTCTACAGTTGTGCATTCAGAGGGAAAAGAAATCTAGGCTTCCTCACTCCACTAACTCTGAGGCCAGCTTCCATCAGATACCTTCCTCGGTGGCGTCAAGTGTGTCCTTGGGATCAACTACGACCCTGTCAGCCTCTATCCAATCTTCACTCTCCGATGATGGAGACGCTAGCCAGCGAAAGAAACAACGACTACTCGTTCAGAGTAAAACGTACGGGATTTCTTCGTCATTATCATCTCCAGAGGATAGTCTGATGTCGTCCATGTCATTTGGTAACGAAAATATGGCCGACGTTGGGAAACTCAAATCTATAGGAGATCCTACGAAAGCAGGTCGATTGAAGCGTCGACATCGGATGCACCGGACCAATACGGGAGAGGATGACGTTTTAAATCAAAAGCTACCGGCTGTACCAGAGGGGGAAGATCTGGATGATTTTGACTGGGAGTCCGACAGGATTGTTCCGCCGCCGAAAAAACGTACCAAGCACCCCGGGAACAGCAACGGTGTCGTAGAGCCTCTATCAACCCATGAATCATCCTTCCTTTCAAACCCCTGCTCACCTCCCCGAAAGAGTATCATGGCATTCAGGCCTCCTTCCAGTCCTGGTGACCGGTCCGTGGCTTCGTCCGTTGTGTCCCTCGAAAGTTCGAATTCACTGTTGAACGCCAGAACTGCTCAAAAGTTACACCAACTCAAATCCTTAATTCATTTTTCTTCCTCATTATTGGGCCAGGCGACGACACCCTCCCTCACCGAGGAGTGTACTACATCGTCGACGCCGATGGATAGCGTCGACCCTTGGGTCTCTCTGTTGTGCCTGGAATCGCTCAATCGGGTAATTTGTGGAAAGGAAGGCGACGGTACCTCATGCCTCCATGAAGAAGAAGCTAACGACGAGGAAACAAATCCAGACGAGGACGAGACCAACCCGCTCCTCCAGACGAATCGTCTCATAGGAAGTAGTGGTATCATCCCACTCTTATCGAAATGCATGGCACAAGGACTGGCGGAAGGTTTGGATGAATCAGGAGTCTATATCGACCAATATTGGAAAGTTTGGAGTGAACGAATGACTGTCGTGTCATCACTCATCGATAATGCATGCCTATTCAACAAACCAAATCGACGATCATTTGCGGAACCTTTCGATCCTTTCTCATTCGATGAAGATCCAATACACAACAAGGACGGTGAAAGTCTGATCTTTCATATATTGCAGTACCTCCAGCACACGCTTTCACTAGAGACCATGAATGGAAGGTCTTCGGAAAAGGCTACAGCTCATTCGGGTGTACGACTTTTGGTTGTTCGCACATTAACGAGCTTGACACATGAGAACGATCTTGCAGCGGAGCAGATGACAGCGCTTCATAAGTTGGGCAATGACAAGGAAGGGTCGGTTGTGGATATTGACCATGATGGAAGAAAAACGACGAGGGGAGTCAACATCTTGACCCAGCTAGTGTTTGAGCTGGAAAGTCGTTCGTCGACGAAAATCAGTACAGACACTCGAAGGAAACAACGACATGAAATCGAACAGGAATCCCGTCGATACGACTCAACTATTTGTTGTCTGAATACTCTTTCGAATATTATTGAAGGACCTGAAGTCCGTCAACTATTGACTGAGACTCATGTAGTTACAGGGGGAGGCGAGAGAGTTCTTTGGATTCGCTGGTTGTGTCAGTGGTTGGTCGAACAAACATCAGGCTTCCAAGATGCGATCCTTAGCATTGGGAAGAATCGTAGTCCTCGACAGAATGAGCGCGTCCTTCAACAGAATGAAGATGAGAAATTGGTCGCAGCAGGGAATGGTTGTGTATTGTTGGCATGCTTAATGACGGGACCGGAGGTAGGCAATCCAGATGAAGGATCTTCTGATACGATTCGTCAGCTTATCTTGGACGAAATGCCGAACAACGACAGTGGCAAATCAACTGGCGTGGCATTGATCATCAACACTCTCAAGGCATTCTGTAACTTCTACCATTTTTCATTGGGAGAGCTTAGTGTGGCGGTCGTTGGTCCCGTCAAGAAGCTTATTGATCAACTGGACAAAGTCAACTGAAACCTTTTTCTTTGGTGCAAGGAAATAGCCCCAGTTCATTCGGTAGAAGTAGGAGCCAGTATGTCATCTTGATGTCGAAAGCTGACAAGTAGAAGTAAAAGAAGTGAACCAGCAGTGCCTGGTGAAGTGATCAAGGTTGGTCCTAGAACTGTACGATCCCGTTCGTGTCCGTGAGAAGAGTTCGGCTCGATGGGTGGAAATGATGAAAGTGTGACTATTTGTGGGTATCTTTTCGGAAAGTCCGCCACAAATCATAGATTACCGCCGTCTATTATGTAATCGTTAGGTGGATTGATGGGAAAGGTGTACGTATGTACCCCATACCCAGTCATCACTCGAACTCTCAGACTGGGAAGAATGAGTCATCGATTGTCAGTCAGTGTTCACTCATCATTGGTTCGACATAGGTGGAATACTCTAGTAAACACTAAATATGCATTGACCATGTCACCCCTCAGGGTCGCACAATGCCGGAGCCAAATTGCGATCGATTGGCGATCCCTTGGTCTTTCAGTTTACCGCATGATTTGGAAGAATCTTCCGGAATCTATTCACAAGAAAAATAAACGCTACTTCCCAAAAACCGCGTTTAAGAGATATCGTTGGTCGTGGAGGTGGAGCATTAAGCTAAGGAAAGCAACAAGGGCATATGTGAGAAGAATGCACTACCGGTAGGAAAAGACTGACGTGGCAGCGTTTGTACAAAGGTCGCTGGCCATCACCTTACGAGATCGGGGGGCCAGGAATGCAAATCGGCGACGATGTATTCCCACAATCCATCCATCTTCCTCATTCTTCGAGATCCCTCAACAAACACAAATTTGAATATACATCAATAATAATAACAAGATGAGCTTCCAAGGACAACAAGTTAAGCCTTTGGCAACTGCCGCCGCTGCTCCTCCATCCCTCCTTACGCAAGTGGGTATGGCTGGAACTGCCGCCGTCATCACAGTCTCTTTCATCCACCCTATTGATGTCGTCAAGGTATGTTGTTCGTGGGCGGTCGTGTTTTGTTTGCATTCGGTCCTCGAGATGAGAATGAGATGGCCTTGAATGAGACCAACGGGCCCTGTAGGATTCCGCGGGAATTTTTTTACTCCGCAAACTGTTTCGCAAATGACACGGACGGCAGTTGGCTTGGTCCGTTTGAAGCATTGCCTTACGCAGTCATTTTCCGTTTTGCCTATTTGCAGACCCGAATTCAAGTCTCTACTGAATACGGAAAGCTTGGTATGGGAGGATCTGTTTCCAAGATTACCAGTGAAGAGGGAGTTTTGGCTCTATGGAAGGGAGTCAATGCTGCATGGCTTCGTGAGGCATCCTACACATCTCTTCGTCTTGGTCTTTACGAACCATGCAAGGTTCTTTGTGGAGCAGGCGAAAAGGGTGCTCCCTTCTACAAGAAATTCATTGCCGGTAGTCTTGCTGGTGCCCTTGGATCTGTTGCTGGAAATCCCTTTGATGTCTTGAAGACAAAATTGATGACTGCCCAGGGTGCTGAACCACCCTCCATGATGTCCGTTGCCAAGGAATTATATGTCAAGCAAGGAGTCAGTGGATTCTACCGTGGTATTGACTCTAACATTATGCGTGCCATGGTCTTGAACGGAACGAAGATGGCATGTTACGATCAGGCCAAGGGATACGTCGTCGCCGCGACTGGATTGGAGAAGAAGTCTCTCGTTACTCAATTCCTTTCTGCCGTCGTTGCTGGATTTGCCATGACGGTTACCGTCTCACCCTTCGACATGGTCCGAACACGATTGATGAACCAACCTGCCGATGCCAGAATCTACAACAACGCTGTCGACTGTGCGATGAAGATTGCCACCCAAGAGGGTCCCCTCACCTTCTGGCGTGGATTCATGCCCATCTGGTCTCGATTCGCACCTACAACTACCCTTCAACTCATCATCTTCGAACAACTTCGAACGATTATGGGAATGAAGTCCCTCTAAAGAAAAATTCGTTTTTTTTGCTGGTTCACAGAAGACGACGATACTGTATGTATGTTACGTTTTACATGGAAGATTGATTTTTTCAATGATTTTTCCAAAATTAACACATCCTTTGCGTCGTGGCAAAATTGTTCGAAAACCAAAAAGAAGAATAATTGTGGATGTCGAAAAGGGCTTGTTTCATTTGCAATTTAAATCATTAATAGATCACACAAATTTCGTTTACACAGAATCTGATTCTAGGGTTATTTGACCGACTGTCATGCTTTGGAAGGCCATGAATACGCTGGTAACAGTACTGTAACTGGAACAGCGCAATAATGGAAGAGTTCACCTACTGTGTCTGTACGTCCAGGTCGTAACATCATCGGGCATCCTTGCATAGTTGTGGTGTAGAGCTGTGACTTTGGCTAGAAACACATAACTTACAGTTGCTTTAGTTCGTGGAGGAGGAATGATACGGTAATCTCATGCCCCTCTAGCGACGAGTAAAGAACTGCCTAACAATGGACAGACGTGACAGAAAAAGGAAAGTCCGAAATCCACGATCCACCCTGTACAAAGTTCCGTTGCTGCTCCGGAAGTTGGTATCTTTCTGCTGTTGTTTGGATCTTTGGAAGTGTACGTCTCCGAGTTTACAATTTAACCACCAATAATAGTGAAGGTCTGTATCCCTTTATTCCTTCTATTTGTCTTTTGGCATTATCACGACATCTATATAATCCTTTCTTCTTCTTCCTCTTCTTTGCATCTGTAGTACAGTACCTCCGTATTTGACGATGACCGAAATCAAGGGCGCGAAAGCACCACAATCCTTTACCAAGCGAGTCCTTTTGGTGGTCTTCGCAATGATCCAAATTACATTGGCAGCTGGTTTGATTGTGGGTTGGCCAGGGATCGCAGGTTCTGTCTTAGTCGAAGGGATGGGAACAGGTGGTGCAGGATTGACTCTTGATGAGACGACACGATTGTATTCTTTGGCAGCTGCAGTGAATTACGTCGCACCATTATTCTTAGGTTTTATTTTGGATAATTTTGGACCAAGGGCATGTTCCTTCCTATCGAATTTCATCGTTGCGACGGGATTGTCTATCTTTGCAATGGGGACGACATTTTCAACCTATGCCATTGGGATTTGTCTTGTAGCATTTGGTGGTCCATCTGTCCAACAATCCCTACTTCACATTGGGAATATCTTTGGGGAACGACGATATTTCGTCATGGGGATGGTGGCAGAATCGATCACTCTTTCATTTGCTGTCTTCCCCATATTGGATCTTATTTGGGAAAAATTACCCGCTGAAGTCGGTTTCCGAATTTTGTTCTTTGTCCTATCTGGCATCGTGGTCGTTTCATCGATTGGATCTCTCGTGTTCTGGCCGGATGCACCCTATGCTATCTTTACTCAAGAGGTCGATGAGAAAGATACTACTGAACCGTCCGAGACCGATGCTCTATCACCAGAATCTACACCGGAAACATCAGCATTTGATTTGAAGACTGCTTCCTTTAAGGAACAGGTGACTAGTGCTGTTTACCTTCGATTGGTATTGTTTTTCATGGTCACAAGTTGGTTAGCGAATTTCTACATTGCCACTGTGACGACTGAGGTAAGCTTTGTTCCAGAAGGGATTCGAATCAACATTCTTGGGGTGGCTTGAATAGGATACATCTCAGCTCACCTCACAATCCATCCATTATCTTTTGTCTTGACATATATATCCTAGCTGGGAGATCAACAAATTTTTGATGCCGAAACTCAACATTCATTGACCATGTGGTTGAGTTTTCTAGATGCAGGTGCTATCGTTGCAGCGCCGTTAAGTGGATATCTGTTGGAATCGGTCGGATTTTCTCCTACTGCCTTGATTACTATCGCACTCGGCGTCATTCAACAATTCTGTCTCCTAATTGCAGGTTCCCATTCCTTAATTATGATTTTCAGTTTCGCAACCTATGCCGTTTATCGTGCCTTCCTATTCCCCTACTTTTTTGCATCTCTTTCTCGACGAATGGGATTCCGATTTTTTGGTTTACTTTCCGGTGTCTCCTTTTGTATTTCAGGATTCACACAATTCCTCGTCGCGCCTATCGCGTTGTGGGTGGAAGGGGATTGTCATGAATTTGAGATTGGTTCCCCCGAGGCTGTCTCGTGCAGTGAGGGTAGTTGGGTCCTTGCTCATTGCTCGCAGATCATCATCTTGATACTACTCATGTTAATTCCCTTCTTCGATACACAAGCCGACAAGGTATCTGCAGCAAAAGTTTCATCACCGGCTGGAAATGGAGATGGATACGGTTCTGTATGAAGAGCGTGAGTCCAACACTTTCCCACGCCAGTGGACTGCACGTCAATTTGTAATTTTAACTCTCATCTTACATCGATAAGTGTTTGACGGTATAAGATCTAGTGGTGTAGTAGTCATAGTTCAGATTTTTCGACCCTCTAGACTTTGGCAGAGCTCGGCTATCAAAGCGTTCGGATTCGAATTGACTCATCTGACTGAATCCAAGAACGATCGTTGGAGAATGAATGGAGAAGCCAACAGTCAATAGTCGAAGAAGCAAAACGAAGACTTGGAGTTGCCATTGACAGGTTGGGAGTTTCCCTCACTATCAACAACAAGGTTGATAAAGAGTGCAAGCAATATCGCAAGACACGAGATTCTTTTTTTTGGTTTTGGCTTTGGAGCGGGAGAGAGAGAGACAAAATGATAGCTACGACAAGAGGAAAGGCGGCCACACTTTCCTTATATCGTGGACTCTTCCGTGCTCATCGTAAGATGCCAATGGAAATGAAACAATTGGGTGATTCCTACGTCCGTGCAGAATTTAAATTACATAAACCTGTTACGAATCAGACTCAGTTGGATGCCTTCTTCATGGCATGGGAACAATATTTAGAACAAATATTGAGAACCTCCCGAAGAAAGGCTACGATTGATACAGGAGCATTGGATGAAAAGAAAGATGGTGGTGGTAGTACTAGCAGTCAAGAGATTGGTTTCGGCCGGAGTCTACCAAGTGATATGGTATTATCGAATGAACAAAAGGAACAACTTGAAAAATTAAGAGTAGAAACAACACGAGATCGAAAATAGGAATGTTTGATCTTTTTTATTTTTCATCTAGCCTCGTGTTACGATACCCCGTAGATCCTTCATCTAGTCCCCCTGATTAGCCAAAAAACGATCATCCGAATCGATATCTTCCGTATATCCATGTCGAAGGATGTAATACATCCAATCCATCGAGACGATGTGAATACCCCATTCGATTGCCTTTTCCAGTTTCAAACCCGTCGCCTTTTCCCGGCATACTAAATGAGTCGTATGACTTGTCATTTCACTTAGGAATTGGATATGACATGCCTTCATCGTCTCAGTCCATGCCACCTTTTCTGAACCCATAAAGCCAGTGAGAGAAACTCGTAAGTTGGCCGTCTTTAAGTCATTCAAAGACCATGACTGGGCGACGAAAAATT
>Ga0194115_10007867_pt1 | contig 10460 bp, 9 predicted proteins | sample TA2MahsurfametaG_3_FD_148656 | JGI IMG/M metagenome (GOLD analysis project Ga0194115, IMG submission 148656) | Freshwater microbial communities from Lake Tanganyika, Tanzania - TA2015002 Mahale S4 surface | ecosystem: Environmental > Aquatic > Freshwater > Lake | place: Tanzania: Lake Tanganyika... | reverse complement strand
AACGAAGTTGATTCAGCATTCTCTGGTCAGGATGCTGGACGTGACGAGTCTGGTGGATTCTCCGACACCAACGTTGGTTTCGGTACAACTGCACAATCAGGCACAAACCCAGCAGTTCTGAACCCTGTTGGCACTGCTGTCACTAACCCCTCACCATATAACGTTGGTCAGGGCATGGCAACTGGTGATGCAGAAAATCTTGATGGCACCGGTGCTGATGCCTTCAACCAGATGGCATTCTCAATCGAGAAAGTCACCGTTACTGCAAAGTCACGCGCACTGAAGGCTGAGTACTCATTAGAGCTCGCTCAAGACCTCAAGGCAATCCATGGTCTGAATGCTGAAGCGGAATTAGCAAACATTCTCTCAACTGAGATTCTTGCTGAAATCAACCGTGAAGTTATCAGAACCATCTACAAGGTTGCTGAGCAAGGTGCTGTTCAGAACACCGCTACCGCTGGTGTATTTGACCTCGACGTTGACTCCAATGGTCGCTGGTCAGTTGAGAAGTTCAAGGGTCTTCTGTTCCAGATTGAGAGAGATGCTAACGCTATCGCTCAGAGAACTCGTCGTGGAAAGGGCAACATCATCCTCTGCTCAGCAGACGTTGCTTCCGCTCTAACCATGGCTGGTGTACTTGATTACACCCCAGCACTCAACTCTAACTTGACTGTTGACGACACCGGCAACACCTTTGCTGGTACTCTGATGGGCAAATTCCGTGTCTATATTGATCCATATGCTGCTAACCTGACTTCAGGTAATGCAACTCCTGGTAACCAATACTATGTTGTTGGTTATAAGGGTTCTTCACCTTATGACGCTGGACTCTTCTATTGTCCTTATGTTCCTCTCCAAATGGTTCGTGCCGTTGGTGAGAACAGCTTCCAACCCAAGATTGGATTTAAGACCCGTTATGGGATGGTTGCAAATCCATTCGCTGAGGGTACTACTCAAGGTCTCGGTGCTCTTACGATTAACGCTAACCGCTACTATCGTAGAGTTGCTGTTAAGAACCTCATGTGATCCATTTTCACAAGAGAACTCAGAGGGTCTTCGGACCCTCTTTTTTTATCTAAATAATTAGAAAAAATGGCAGTCGGAAACGCATTTAGTAATCAAATACAAAATAGAAACTTTTTATCTCCTGTTGGATTTAAGTTCACATTAAATCGTTCGCCAAAAGTTGCTTTCTTTTCAAATTCTGCAAATATTCCAGGAATGACTCTGGGTATCGCAATGCAATCAACTTATTTGAAAGACATTGAAACACCTGGAGACAAAATTGCATTTGAAGATTTTACTTTAAAATTTCTTGTTGATGAAGACTTAAAAAACTATATGGAAATACAAAATTGGATACGTGGTCTGGGATATCCAGAAAGTTTACAAGAAATATATAATTTTCAAAATTCAAATAAAAATCTAAACCAACCAAAAAAATCACAGTTAAATCTATATTCTGACGGAACGTTGCAAATTTTGACAAATAGTCAAAAACCTAATTTTAAAGTTAAATTTAGTGACCTATGGCCTTACAATTTAAGCGATTTACAGTTTGATGCAACAGAAACTGACGTTCAATATTTGACCGCAAACGTAACTTTCAAGTATACTATTTACAATATTACAGATTTAGTTGATAACCCACTATGAGTATTGATCTTGATACAATTCAACAAATGTGGGAAAAAGATTCAAAAATAGATGTTGACAATTTACATACAGAATCTTTAAACATCCCGATGTTACATGCAAAATATTATGACTTATATAATACAATCAATCTATTAAAGAAAAAGTCAGAACAACAAAGAAAAAACATCAGACACGAAAGATATGAATATTACTCAGGAAAGTCAGATCCTGATGTTTATATAGAAAATCCTTTTCCTAAAAAAATTAGAGACAAAGATACATTACAAAAATATCTTGATGCAGACGAAAAATTGTCATCAATATCTTTAAAAATTGAGTACTATGAAACTCTCCTAAATTATATTGAGAGTATTCTTAAGATAATTCAAAATAGAACTTATCAAATTAAGAATGCCATTGAATTTATAAAATTCCAGGCAGGATATGGTTGATACAACAAATTTAGTTATTTCAAAGTCTAATGAAGTTTTTCTAAAGATAAAAACAGAACCTCATATTGAATATGAGTTAAAAGATCATTTTAAGTTTGAAGTACCAAATGCAAAATTTATGCCGCAATATCGTGGTAGAAATTGGAATGGAGAAATACACCTATATGATATGAGATCTAAACAAATTTATGTGGGTCTCTTAGATAAGATCGTTAATTTTTGCGAACAGTACGGATATTCTTATAAATTCGAAGACAATAAATTTTACGGACAACCTTTTGAAATTAATGAAAGTATTTCATATGAGGGTGTCAAAGATTATATGCAATCTATTTGTGCCCATTCTCCACGGCAGTATCAAATAGAGGGAGTATACGATGCTCTACGACACAACCGAAAATTATTGATATCACCCACAGCCTCAGGAAAATCCTTGATGATTTATTCCCTTGTAAGGTATTATGTAGATAAAGGACAAAAAATTCTCTTAGTTGTTCCAACGACATCTTTGGTAGAGCAGATGTACAAGGATTTCCAAGATTATGGTTGGGACGCTAAGACATATTGCCACCGTATCTATTCTGGTAGAGAAAAAACAAATGAGTTTCCAGTTACAATTACAACATGGCAATCTGTATATAAACTAGAACGTTCATTCTTTGAAGACTATGGTGTGATTATAGGTGATGAGGCACATTTATTCAAGTCTAAATCTTTGATAGAGATTATGACAAAACTTCATCATGCCAAATATCGTTTTGGATTTACTGGAACATTAGACGGAACACAGACTCATAAATGGGTTTTGGAAGGTTTATTCGGACCTTCATATAAAGTGACAAAAACTGATGAATTAATAAGGCAAGGACATCTTTCCCAATTGGATATTCAATGCCTAGTCTTAAAACACTCCCCACAAAAATTTGAAATTTATGAGGACGAAATACAATATTTGATTTCACACGATCAAAGAAATAAATTTATCACAAATCTTGCTTTAGATTTAAAAGGAAATACTCTTGTTCTTTTTTCTAGAGTAGAAGCACACGGAGCAATACTCTACGAAAAGATAAATAATACTAAGCGAGGTGATCGCAAAATATTTTTTATTCATGGTGGCGTAGCTACAGAAGACCGAGAAAAAGTTCGAGAAATTACTGAACGAGAACAAAATGCAATTATTGTGGCATCTTACGGAACTTTCAGTACAGGAATTAATATTAAAAATTTACATAATGTCATTTTTGCTTCACCTAGTAAATCAAGAATTAGAAACCTACAATCTATCGGTAGAGTGCTAAGAAAAGGAAAAGACAAAGTAAAAGCAACACTTTATGATATATCTGATGATTGTACTTACAATTCTAGAAAAAATTATACTCTAAATCACCTCATCGAAAGAATTAAAATCTATAATGAAGAAAACTTCAATTATGAAATAATCACTATACAACTTAAAAAAAATGGGAATTGAAGACGATTTTTATGCAACAATTAAACTAAAGTCAGGCGAAGAAATATTTTCAAAGGTTGCTGCCTCAGAAGAAGAGGATAGAACTTTTTTAATATTATCAAACCCAATCGTAATATCAGAGATAAAAAGCAGAATGGGAGTCGTTGGATACAAAATAGAACCTTGGTTAAAAACAACTAAAGAAGATATGTTTTTAATTAATTTGGAAGACGTTCTAACACTTTCAGAATCTTCTGACATTGAAATGATTATGATGTATCAAACTTACACTAGACAATCCAATAAAGAAAAAAACAGTGAGTCTAAAATTAGCAGAAGAATGGGATATATCGCTAATGTCAATGACGCTAAAGAGATATTAGAGAAGATCTTTAAAAGTAGCTAATACAATACTTATCAACCCTCACAAAGGTTATTGTATCTAATTTTGAATACGTTGTCAACTAGTTAAGTTTATGTTATTATACCTACATAATAATGATAAAAACCTATGATAACTACAGCAGTTATGACCAAGAGAAAGAGGTCAGAGCATTACGTTAATAACAAAGAGTTTCTTGCAGCACTCATTAAGTATCGTGAAGACAAAGAGATTGCACAGATCCAAGGAAAACCAAAACCTCCCATTCCTCGCTATATTGGAGAGTGTTTCCTGAAGATTGCAAATCACCTTTCCTTCAAACCAAACTTTGTGAACTACATGTTTAAGGAAGATATGATTTCTGACGGGATTGAAAACTGCGTCCAATACATTCACAACTTCAATCCAGAGAAGTCACAGAACCCTTTTGCATACTTCACACAAATCATTCACTACGCATTCCTCCGTCGTATTCAAAGAGAGAAGCGTCAGTTAGAAATTAAAAATAAAATTATTGAACGCTCAGGATTTTCCGAAGTTTTTAGTGATGACAATATAGTTGACGGTGGAAACTACTCCGATTATAATAGCATAAAAGATGGTGTTCACTCTAAACTCCGCTATTGAATGAAAGTCGCTATCATTACAGACACTCATTATGGTGCAAGAAAAGGTTCAAAACTCTTTCACGATTATTTTGAACTTTTCTACAAGAATGTATTTTTCCCCACACTCGAAGAGCAAGGGATTACTACAATCATTCATATGGGTGATGCTTTTGATAGTCGCAAATCAATCGATTATCAAAGTTTAGAGTGGTCTAAAAGAGTTGTATTTGAACCTCTTAAAAACTATCAAGTTCATATGATTGTTGGTAACCATGATAGTTATTATAAAAATACAAATAACACAAACTCTCCCCAACTTCTTTTAAAAGATTACCCTAATATTCAAACCTATTCATCCCCAACAGAGATAAAAGCAGGAAATCTGGATGTTCTTCTTCTTCCTTGGATTTGTATGGAAAATGAACAATTGTCTCTTAAAATGATTAAGAATACCAAGGCAAAAGTTGCAATGGGACATCTTGAACTTCAGGGTTTCCGTGTTAATCGTCAAATTATTATGGATCACGGACTGGAAGCAAATATTTTTAAAAACTTCTCTAAAGTATTTTCTGGTCATTACCATACTCGTTCTAGTAATGGAAACGTTTTCTATTTGGGAAATCCTTATGAAATTTATTGGAACGATGTAAATGATATTCGTGGATTTCACATCTTCGATACGGAAACTCTAGAACATACTCCAATTAACAACCCATATAAAATGTTTCATAACATTTATTATGAGGATACTAACTATCAAACATTTGATACTCGTGAGTATGAAAATAAAATCGTAAGAGTAATTGTTCGTAAAAAAACAAATACTAAAAAGTTTGAAAAATTTGTTGATAAATTGTACTCTTCAAATATTGCGGAACTTAAAGTAGTTGAAAACTTTAATATCCAGGAGTTCGAAGATTTTGAAGCATTTGAGAGTGAGGATACACTTTCAATTCTGAATAGATATATTGAGGAGGCAGAAATTAATCTTGATAAGTCAATCATTCAAAAAATGATGCAAGAAATATATCAAGAGGCATGTGAATTAGTTTAATGTTTATTCTAACAATAAATGGTAGAGAAACTGAAGGTGCATATTCTGTAGTTGACGATGAGGGAGAACATATCCTGTACTTATTTCAAGAAGAAGATGATGCAACAAGATATGCTATGATGTTAGAAGAAGATGATTATCCAGAAATGCATGTGATTGAAATTGAAGATGAAGTAATGATAAAAACTTGTGAAATACACGGGTATCAATACACAATCATTACATCTGATGATATTGTAATTCCTCCAAACACTGAACATGATTTTATTTAAGACTATTCGCTGGAAAAACTTTTTAAGTACTGGCAATCAGTACACTGAAGTTGATTTCACAAAAAATAAAACTAATTTAATTGTTGGTACAAACGGTGCAGGTAAAAGCACAGTTTTGGATGCACTAACTTTTTCTTTGTTTGGAAAACCATTCCGTAAAATTAATAAACCACAACTTCTTAATTCTGTAAATGAAAAGGATTGTAGAGTTGAGGTTGATTTTTTAATTGGAAATATTAAATGGAAAGTTGTAAGGGGCATTAAACCGACAGTATTTGAAATCTGGAGGAATGATAGTCTACTTGATCAGTCATCTGCTGCTTTGGATCAACAGAAGTGGTTAGAACAAAATGTTCTTAAAATGAACTATAAGTCTTTTACTCAGATTGTGATTTTGGGTTCAAGCACCTTTGTTCCTTTTATGCAGTTGTCTGCAGCTCATCGTCGAGAGGTGATTGAAGATCTGTTGGACATCAAGATCTTTTCTTCTATGAATGTTGTAATTAAAGAAAAAATTCGACAATCAAAAGAAGAAATCAAAGTTCTGGAACTTAAAAAAGAATCTCTTCTTGATAAAGTTAAGATGCAAAAGGAATTTATTGAAGAATTAGAAAATCGTGGTAATGCTAATATTAATACCGATAAAGAAAAGATTACCAAGTTAGATAATGAAGTTGTCGTTTATATGAACGAAAACTCTGTTCTGGAAGAAGATATTTTCAAATATACAAAAGAACAAGAAATTGTCACTGGAGCTGCAGATAAACTTCGCAAACTTGGAAACCTTAAAGGTAAAATTTCACAAAAAGTATCATTGATCACACAAGAGCATAAGTTTTTTACAGAGAATACGGTATGCCCCACTTGCACACAGTCTATTGAAGAGGACTTCAGAATAAATAGAATTAACGACGCTCAATCTAAAGCAAAGGAGTTGCAATCTGGTTATAAAGAACTGGAGGAGGCAATTAAAGAGGAGGAAGAGCGAGAGCGTCAATTCACCATTCTTACGAAGGAGATTACAAAACTAACGCATGGCATTTCTCAAAACAATACTAAGATCGCTGGATGTCAGAGACAAATCAGAGATCTTGAATCTGAAATTCAAACTATTACCGAGAACCTTGCAAACCGAAATTCTGAACATGAGAAGTTAGAATCCTTCAATAAAAACTTAAAAACTACATACGACGAACTCGTTTCTAGAAAAGACAAAATTAACTATTACGATTTTACGTATAGTTTGCTTAAAGACGGTGGAGTAAAGTCCAAAATCATTAAGAAGTATCTGCCCCTCATCAATCAGCAGGTCAATCGTTACCTGCAAATGATGGACTTTTATATTAACTTTACTCTTGATGAGGAGTTTAACGAAACCGTCCAGTCACCTATTCACGAAGATTTTTCTTATGCTTCTTTTAGTGAAGGTGAAAAGCAACGTATAGATTTGGCACTTCTTTTCACTTGGAGAGAAGTTGCAAGAATGAAAAATTCGGTGAATACTAACTTAATGATTCTTGATGAGATTTTTGATAGTTCTTTGGATTCTACAGGAACAGAAGAGTTCCTTAAGATTATCCGTTATGTGATTAAAGATGCTAATATTTTTGTCATCTCTCATAAGACTGGACTGGAAGACAAATTTGAAAGTGTCATAAAGTTTGAGAAAGTCAAAGGTTTTTCCCGTATGGTATCCTGATACACCTAAGAACAATGCAAGTCCCAAATTGGAAGCACCATTCCAAGAAAGAACAAAAACGAAAACTGAAACCACAAGCACTGAGGCAAGCCAAAGCACGACTTGTCCAGTTCAAAAAGCGTCACATGGGTCGTCCAAAAGGCGACCTTTCGTTTTATAATGGTTTCATACGAACAAAAACTAATGTCTGTCCGTCACGAAATCAAGTCCCAACTTGCCAAACTGCTTGCTACTGAGGATCTTGTCGTAGAGCACAAGAAAGTAGCGACTGCTTGTTTCAACGTTCATACTCGTGTGCTGACTCTGCCTCTGTGGGAAAAGGCAAGCAACACTGTATATGACCTGCTGGTGGGTCATGAAGTGGGTCATGCGTTGTTTACTCCCGATGAGGACTGGATTGGGAAAGTAAAAGTTCCTACTCAGTTTGTAAATGTGGTAGAAGATGCCCGTATTGAAAAACTGATGAAGCGTAAGTATCTTGGACTTGCAAAGACTTTTTTCAATGGATATAAGGAACTGAATGAAGACGATTTCTTTCAACTTAGGGATGAAGATATCAGTAAAATGAATCTTGCTGATCGTGCTAATCTCTGGTTTAAGGTTGGAAACTATATTACTATTCCGATTGAACGTGGTGAAGAAACTGACATCATTAATCTGATTGATGATGCTGAAACTTTTGATGATGCTCTGAATGCCGCAGAAGCACTTTACAAATATTGCAAGAAAGAAAAAGAACAGAAGCAAAAGATTGCAAGTTTGGATTCTTTGGAGCAACAAAGTTCAACTGTAAAATCGGGAGAGCAACAGAGTACCGTAGAGGAGGATCCTGATTCGGAGGAGAGTGAGTCTGAATCTTCACAACCAAAGCAATCTGATGAAACTGGAATATCTGGTGGCGATCAAACTTCTCTTCAATCAAATGATGAACCCGAAGTTCAGACTCTTGATTCTCTGGAGGATAAGATTCGTGACTTGGTGAATCTGGATGGTGTGGAGAATATTTATATTGAGGTTCCTAAAGTAAATCTTGATAGTGTTATTGCAAAGAATAAAGATGTTCATAAACACATTGATGATTCTTTTAACTATCAACAGAACATTTATGAGGAACATCTGAAAAATAATTTTAAATATCTCACGATTGATAGTTTGTTTGCGACTGCAGATACTGAATTTAAAAAGTTCAAAGCATCTGCACAGAAAGAAGTTAATTATCTAGTTAAAGAGTTTGAGTGTCGTAAGGCAGCAGATTCTTATGCTCGTGCTGCAACATCACGGACTGGTGTTCTTGATACATCTCGTCTGCATTCATATAAATTTAGTGAAGACCTTTTTAAAAAAGTTACGATTCTTCCTGATGGTAAGAACCACGGTTTGGTGTTTGTATTGGATTGGTCTGGATCGATGCAGCATGTGCTTGGTGACACCTGCAAGCAATTATTTAATCTGATTTGGTTCTGTAAGAAAGTTTCAATTCCTTTTGAGGTCTATGCTTTCACCAGTGAGTGGCGGCGTGGTGAGCACGATCCCGAAAAAAATATTTTTATTGCCGCAGATCGCACTCCTCACTACGAAAAGAAAGAAGGTTTGATTGTTGTTGATGAAGCATTTTCTCTGATGAATCTTCTGACCAGTAAAGTATCTGCCAAAGAATTGGAGCATCAGATGATGAATGTGTGGCGATTGTCTGCGTGTTTTGCTTATAGTTATAATACTCCATATACCTATCCTAGGCGTCTTTCTCTCTCTGGCACTCCTCTGAATGAGTCACTTATTTCACTGCACGAAATTCTGCCGCAGTTTCAGAGGGAAAACAAACTTCAGAAAGTTCACTGTATTGTGTTGACTGATGGTGAGGCTAATCATATTCCATATCATCGTGAAGTAAAACGCAACTGGGAATCTGAACCCTATCTGGGAATTTGTGGTATTCAACCTAATAAAACTTTTCTTCGTGATCGCAAACTTGGAACCACCTACAAGATTGGAAATGGATACAATCATTTCACTGATACTCTTCTTCGTAATCTGAAAGATAAGTTTTCTTCGGTAAACTTTATTGGTATTCGTGTTCTTGCTGGTCGGGACGCTCAACGATTTATTAATTTGTATCATTCAGTTTCTGATGAAAATTACAAAGAATATCTTAAAATTCTGGATGATTGGAAGAAACAGCGGAGTTTTACAATCACCAACTCTGGATATGATGCATACTTTGGTATCTCTTCCACGGCTCTAGCACAGGATGCAGAGTTTGATGTGAACGAAGATGCAACCAAAGCACAAATCAAATCTGCTTTTGTCAAATCTCTGAAAACCAAAAAACTGAATAAAAAACTTCTTGGTGAGTTCATTGCCCTTGTTGCCTAAATACCTAAAAAGTATCTACTGATATGAAAACCTTTCAAGAGTTTATGCTTGTCGTTGAAGGAATGACAATGAAGGACTTCAAACAGCAAAGAAGTCGTCAGAAACAAAAGGAAAAGAGAGCAGCAGATAAGATTGCTCCTAATCGCAGAAAGGATATTCATACTGATAGATATTCTCCTGAGAGAGCAGCAAGGCATCGTGCGAATGTAGATCCTGACTTTGAGGGTAATGATGAGGAAAACTATCCTGGTGGTAAGTTAAAGAATCCTAAAAAGATTCGCAAGGCAAAGGCACTTGGAGAACTTGGCGAAGAAGTAGTAAATGAAACTTCACTGACTCGGGTGATGAGTAAGTCGGAAAAAGGTGGTATGGCAATTATGTCTGCTCAGCGTGGTGATAAATCAAAGGCAGAAAACAAAGCACGTTCACGGCAACTTGAGCGTGATATTAGAGGTGCTGGACTTCCTGGTCCTACAAAAGTCTCTGGTAGATATACAGAGAATCCAGGCACCTCACAGGAAAGAAAAGT
>Ga0194115_10007866_pt1 | contig 10461 bp, 13 predicted proteins | sample TA2MahsurfametaG_3_FD_148656 | JGI IMG/M metagenome (GOLD analysis project Ga0194115, IMG submission 148656) | Freshwater microbial communities from Lake Tanganyika, Tanzania - TA2015002 Mahale S4 surface | ecosystem: Environmental > Aquatic > Freshwater > Lake | place: Tanzania: Lake... | reverse complement strand
AAATTTATTGATATATGTTTTGTCAGATTTGATAAATAAACAAAGTTTATCAACTGCTAGATACTTATTAAGTTCATCATCTTTGCCATCTTATGGACTTGCTTTTTTTGCAGGTGGATTTAATGGGGGTGAATTTTATGCGGGTGCCTTAAATATTATTGATTATTACAATATTACTTCAAATAAATGGGGAGTTTATTATTTATCCAGCAATAGATATTTATTATCGGCAACCTCTTTAGATACCTATGGGATGGCTTTCTTTTCTGGGGGAATAGATAATACTCCAACACCCAGTTCAAATCTTGATATTTTTTATGCAACAAATAATAGTTGGGTTTATTTGAATTTAAATATTCCACGATATGCTCACGCATCAACTTTTTTAAAAGATATGGTATTTTTTGGAGGAGGAAAAAACCTTTTTGGTGTTCTATCCAGTGTAGAATGTTTTAATATAACCTCTTATTCTTGGAATATTATTTATTTAAATAAATCAAGTCATTATTTGTCAGCAACAACTCTAAGTGATTTAAATACTATTTTTTTCATTGGAGGTTTAGATTCACAAGAAAAAGCACTCCAAAATATTGATGAATTTTTATTTACTAATAATACAATAATACATAAAATCAAAAGTATGAATAATCCAGGAGCTGAATTATGTGTATCTTCAATAAATAAATATAATGGATTATTGATTGCTGGAAATATGGATACTTCATGTTCAATTCTCCAACCTTCAATAGATAAAATTGTTACAACAAATCAAAATTTAAACCGTTGTATTTCTACACAAATGTATAATTCGTCATTGGTATTTTTTGGTAATCAATATGACAATATTAATATATTTGATTTTGAAAGTATGAATGTTTATTCAGAAAGTACTTTTTTTCCAACCAAATATATTTTTGGGTCTGCAACATCATTAAATAATATTGTTTTATTCGCTGGGGGGTATATTAGTGAGGGTGTTGTTTTTAGTGGAACCTATTCTAAATCCATAATTATATATAGTATTTGTCCAAGGGGGTCTTATTATCAAATAAATCCAAATGGTTGTGTAGTATGTCCTAATGGAACTTTTTGTGGAAAAAACTCGATTGCACCCCAGATATGTCCTCAAGGATCATTTTGTAATAATGGAATACGTCATACTTGTCCTGATGGCACATATTCTAATAATCCCGGAGCAGATTCATTACAGAATTGTTCACAGTGTAAAGACGGTATTGTTTGTTCTTATGGTGATGTTAGAGTTTGTCCTTCTAATGGATATTGTAAAAAAGGAATATTTTATCAGTGTCCGCTTTATGCATATGCACAAACAGGTTCTACCAATTTAAGTGATTGTTTGTATTGTCCATCCGGTAAATATTATGATCAAATATATAATGAATGCAAAATTTGTGGTCAAGGATTTATCTGTTCATATACTGCGCAGTTACCTTGTCCACAAAATTTTTACTGTCCATCCCCAGTTCAAAAATATCCGTGCCCAGCTGGAACATATAGTGACACTTTTTTGTTAATTTCAGCAAGTCAATGCATCAATTGTCCAATGGGTTATTACTGCTCGGGTAATGGAAATACCAAATTATTATGTGATCCTGGCACTTATTCAGCGAATGAAGGAAATTCTGCTTGTGTTGTTTGTCCAGCTGGGTATTTTTGTCCCCTTGGTTCAAAAAATCCATTTATTTGTGATGAAAACAAATATTCATTGCAAGGTTCGGCATCTTGCACGAATTGTTTAATTGGACAATTTACCAAAGAAAAAGGTGCATCTGCATGTGAGGATTGTCCATCATCACAATTATCTTTTAATGGATTATGGTGTATGACTGTTTATGAAAAAATAATTTTTGTTTTTGTTTGGTTGGGTAGTATATTTTCAGCAGTAGTCACAATTTGGAAAATATATAAATTTTGCAAGAATAGATTACATAAAATGAAAGAAAATGAAATACAATTCTCTATTAAAAATTTTATATTCTTAAATAAAATATTAAAATATAATATTAAATTATTTGATTTTACAGACAAAGTCGTTGAAAATGAACCACTTTTAATAACTTGTCAAAAGGAAGTTAAAACAATCAAAGAAAATATTGAACAAATAAAAACAAAATTGCAAATTTATAATTTATTTTGAAAAAATTATAGTGACACTAATATCTTTTATATTATAAATATGAAAAATTATTTCCTTCTATCCTTTAAGGATAACGTGGATTAGAATTGGAAAAATAATAATTATCACTCCAATAACTATCTACAGAGCCATTCGTATTCCATACGTGTTTATCATTAGACCACTCACCCTGATTACTAGAGGATGATGAACTAGAAGAACTAGAAGAACTAGAAGAACTAGAAGAACTAGAAGAACTGGATGAACTGGATGAACCAGAAGAGCTTGATGATGTGTTAGAACCTTTAGCCATTTTATCACTAAAATTCAATTAATAAATAAATCAATTTTTTTATAAAAATTGATTAAAAATTAAAATAACTTATTGATAAAATAAATGTACACAATTAAAGAAGACGAAATTATTTTTGATACTTTTTTCAATATACCACTTTCCGAGGAAATTATTAAAGAATTTACCAAAATAAAGAAAATAACTTTTGGTAAGTTTTTTAATCAACCAGTTTATAGCATACCGGATAATGTCACTCATATAAATTTTGGTGAATTTTTTAATCAATCCATAGATGTTTCTAATTTGCCTAAAAATTTAATACATCTTAATTTTTTAGGTCATTTTAGTAGTTTTAATCAAAATGTTGATAATCTACCAAATAGTATTACTCATTTAAAATTTGGATGGCATTTTAATCAAAAAGTTGACAATTTGCCATCAAATATTACACATTTAGAATTTGGTTATTATTTTAATCAACCTGTTGATTTTCTACCAAGTTCTCTAAAAGAATTAGTATTATCGAGAGATTTTAATCAACCTGTTGATAATCTACCCAATAATATTACACATTTAACTTTTGGGAGGAATTTTAATCAATCTATCAATAATTTACCTACAAGTTTGACTCATATAATATTTGAAGAACAATATACGGAGAATACAACGATATCAACTTTTAATCAATCAATAGAAGGTCTTTCTCGTTTAACAAATTTGAAATATCTTAAATTTGGTTATCATTTTTCACAAAATATTTGTTGCCCGATTGATGGACATTGTTATTTGCCTGATTCAGTAGAAGAATTATGTTTTGAAAATGAAAGCAAATTCAAAATAACTTCATTTCCAAAATCATTAAAAAAATTATATTTCCAAAATAAAGAAAGTTGGGAATATCGTTTTGAATTACGTTGAAATTTATAAATACATCAATTCAATATAAAAAATAATTTTTTTTTTAATGAATCAATTCAAAAATATAAGTAGCAAGACCTGCTCAAGAACCTGTGCTATTTCTTCCAAATCCCATTTCATATTGATTGATTATTTCCCGAAATTGATAATAATTACCGAATAATACAAAAAAAAGCTCGTTGATTTGTAAATTTTTATCTTTATATATATATGAGTAAAAATTGCCCGAAACTTAATAAATTAACCCCACCAGATACGTAAAATCGCAGAAATCACAGATTGCGATTTAGGACTTTTTTGAAGAGCACGTTCAAGCCCTTGGTCATAAACCATAAATTTTTTTTGTGTTTTTTTTCTTACATCTAAAAATTGTAATTTGGTTTTTATTACAAAGATGTAAGTGAAGGTTTTTGTTTTTACGGGAACCTTGGGATGCTAAAAAACATTCTCTTTTCAGAGGCAAACCTAAAAACCTTAGCTCCTACCTAATATAATAAAGTTTTCTTTAAGCTGTTTTAATTCAAAGAATTTAAATTTTCAGGTTAAATATAAAATTAGTAAATCTGCGATTTTTTGTAACAGTTTTATTAGGAAAATACGAATCAAATGGAAAACTTATCGGTATTTATAAAGGCACAAGATATACTATCGATAATCCTTATATGCTTCCTACAATAATTATTGATTGTAAACAAAATGACCAATTTGTGGAAGCAGGTCCAATTGTTTTTTTTTGGTCAAGATTATATAATGAGAAATCATGTTTTTCAGGATGGAAATTAACTGGAGCGGATAATTTTTAGAACATAATATTTTTGAATTGTTTGATTATGAAGTTTTTTATATTCAATTTCTCCCAATTCTTCCCTCATTTTATCCCTATGTTTTTTTTTGATTTATCCTATTTTAGAACTACCAAAGAGGGTTATTTCATCAGGTGTAAGTGGTGTTCGCAAAGTTGGAAAAATGGTGGGCATTTAATTATTTATATTTTAATTTATACCTTAAAACTTACAAAATTTCCTAACAAAGGGTCATCAAATATAATTGAATTCAGGACATACTGTTTTTCTATCGTATAATTGTATCTTGTTAGATTAATATATTTGCGGTCTTTTGTTATTGGGTCAAATTGTAAAACACCGTCTGCACCTTCTAAAAGGTCTGGTGATTTATTTTTTGATAAATAATTCTGGACTTGAAGAGTATCAAATCCAACATCTGAAAAATTTTCTTCTTTTAAATCTTTTAATCCTTGCCGCCATAAAAATGATGTAAATATTCCCTGAGATAAAAAGTAAGCAAAATTTCCTTTCAAATTATCTGCTTGAATTGGAGTAAATTCAGGTAAAAATGCTCCAAACTCATATGTATATGGCTGTATTGGAGTATTTGGATTATTAAATAGACTAAAAAACAGAATTTCTGGCAGAATACCGACAAGTAAAATGTCTGATTTTTTTGAATTTATAAGATATTTATCTAATTCTTCTCTTGATGGTTTATTAATAAATTCACAACCTATTAATCTTTCTTTTATAATTGGTTGATTTTTAAAATAATCATAATAATCTTCTGAATAAGGATCGTCTTTTATATATGCACAATAAATAGTTAAAGATGGGTTTTTTTTTATATCAAATAAAAGTTGCTCCTTTAAACCATCTTTTAAATTCATATTTATTCTGTAAATATTTTTTTCTACAGCTAAATAATTCGCATTTGAACGTGATGATATTCCTATTGCGTCTGGATGATTCTTAAACCAATCTAAAACTCCACCTAAAATTGTTGACCTTGTAAATCCTACAAATAAACGAAAACCTTTTGCATAATATTTATCTAATAATAAGAGGTTGTTTTCAATTAATCCAGCTGTATTTACAATTGGAAATGGCATGAAAGGTAATGATGGATATTTTTTCTTATCCCAGTAATATTTGAATGTTTTTGCAAGTGTAACATCTAAATATGAAAATGGACCAGTTAATTCAAATAATCCAATTGTTTTTAATTTTGGCTGACATTTTTTTTTCATATATTTATAATAATATTATAATATTTTATCAGCAATAAAATTACCTAATAATGGGTCATCAAAAATTAGAGAATTTAATCTCCATTCGTTCTTATCCGTAAAATCTTCCCTCAGAACACTAAAAAATTTCCTATCTTTGGTTATTGGGTCAAATTCTAAGACACCGGCTGCTCCTTCGAGATAGTTTGGATTTTGTTTAATTGATAATTGTGTTTGAACTTGTAACGCATCGAATCCTTGAGGTGCAAAATTTTTATTTGTTAAATCTTCCAGCCCTTTTCTCCATAGAAATGCAGTATTAACTCCTTTATAAGAAAAATAAGAATATTTCCCACTAAGATTTTGAGATTGTGTTAACGTAAAATCTGGATGTTTGGAGCCAATTGAATCGTAAATATATGGAGGAACTGTATAACCCGGAGTATCAAAAACTTCTAAAAATCCGTAATTAATTGTTCCATTTATAATAAAATCTGTTTTTTTAGAATTAACTAAACATTTATTAAGTTCAGTTGTTGTAATTCTTTCTTTGAATGAGCAGACGATTAATCTTTTATTTATTTCTGGATTTTTTTTAAACGAAGCTAAATAATCACTTGAAAAAAAGTCTCCTTCTTCATAGATAAAATATATAGAAAGTGATGGATTGGTTTTTATATTTTCTTCAAGATTAACCTGCACTCCTTTATTAATTGGAGTTAAACGGTAGATATTTTTTGATACAGCTAAATTAAGCGCTGTTGAAGTTAGAGAAATTCCTGTTGCATCCGGATGTTTTTTAAACCAATCTAAAACTTCAACCAATATTGATGAACGAGAAAATCCAACAAAAATACGATAGCCACATTTATTATATAGACATTCCAGTAATTCAAGATTTCTTTTTATTGAACCCTCTGTGTTGTAAATTGGAAATTTATTAAAAGGGAGACTATACTTGCATTTGTTATTCCAATAATATTCAAATGTTTTTTTTGTGGCTATATCATCACTTGAAAAAGCTCCAGTTAATTCAAGTAATCCGGCGGTTTTTAAAATATTATTTTTTTTCTTCATAATTAATTAAATATTTTTATTTTTGAGTATAAATTATGAAATGATTAAATTACTCTATCTATATACATAAAAATTATTCTAGCTCAAGTGATTAATGAATTTTTAGAAATTAATGGTGATACTATTGATTTAGTAAAAATTAGTAAAATAAAAGATAGTCGAATTATAAAAGATGTTAGCTCATATTTTATTGGAACATTGAAAAAAGTAGAATATATAACCGAAAAGATATTTCCAAATTATAGATACATTATAAATTTATCCAGTATATGAATCATATGTGAATGTATCACTAAAAGTCTGCACCATATTTTTTATAGAGAAAATTATAATTTTTTAGTTAATAAATTAAGAAATATGCATAAAATATTTATTTAAATTCAAATTCTCACATGTGAAAATTAAAAAAATATTAATATAAAATATGAAAATATTATTGATGACTATAATTATGGTATAGTAAAAGCGGAAATGTTGTAGAGAAATCAAATAATTTTTTTCAATATTTCATCTTTAAATTCTTTTAAAGATTTTCCTTTGGTGTTCAAAACTAAATTATAGCAATTTGAACGAGGTTTTATGTAATAATTTTTGTCTTTCGCAATTTTATTTATTCCCATTTTTTTGAATATATTTTCAGCAAATTTTTCCAAATCTTTTTTACTCTCAAATTCATACTTTATTTTCTCCAATGATTTCACAAAATTATTATAATTTATTGTATCTATCGCTTTATTTTTACTATTAGTTTTAACGTAATATTTGGCAAATTGATCAAAAACAAATCTGCTCCTTGGATCATAGCTTTTTCTTTTGTTCATATTATCAATTACACCGACCGAAAAGAAAAATGAGAAATCAATCGGTCTATGACCGAATTGATTATTCTCTGAAAAGCTTCGCTTTTCAAGAACAGAAATTTGTTATATCAGTTCTATTCGGTAATGCAAATGCACCCTCTGTCATGGCATTATGCTATTTGACAATTATATTAAAATATATAATGGTTAGCATATTCTTTCTATTTGATAGCTTCTTTTATATTTTTCTGGTCTATCATTATTTTCTATAAAAAAATTAAATACTTTCTTTATATTTTTACATCCATTACGGTCTCTATTAATACATCCAAGTCTTTTGCTTTCCATTTGATATGTTAGGATTGAATGCATCTTTCTTATCTTGTTATTTTTATCAGGTAAATATAAATTATTACATAATTCTTATGTCTTGTGATTTAAACAGGACGTTCTATATTCATCTATATTATAAACTTTAAATCTTTCTTGTAGTTTTCTTTTTAATGATAAATTTGGAGTAGATATAAAATTTCGCATTTGTTTACCTATACTCCAATCTCCAATAATAATGATATGGTCTTTACTATATTTTTTTTCTATTTTATTTAACATATTATCTTTTTGTTTGTAATATTTATTTTTGTAATTTTTGTATTCACAAACTTGAAAAAATGTATATCCAAATTCTTCAAAAATATTATCCCATGATATTTTATTTTAGTTTTTGGAAAATTCATTAATAATTCAACTTTTTCCAGCACTTGACGTTCCAGATATAATTATATTCGATTTTATTTTGAAAAATTTATATCCCCACTCATACAAATATAATATCTTTTATCACTTAGATAATACCAAAAACAGAAAAAGAAAAAATAATGACTACATCCGATAAATACATAATTGCTTTTTTAGTTCATGAAGCTACTCATATTTTACAAAGATTATCTCTTCAATTTGAATTTGAGAAAACATATTACAAATTGATTTTTAAAAAAAAGGATGTAAAATATAAGCTATTGAAGATACCTTATATTAAAGAAAATTGGATTTCAAATCCAGATGGACTAAATGGTGAATGGCTATATAAAATTAATGATGTTTATATTTGTCCCTTATTCCAGCTAAATGATAAAGGAGATCATGATAATAAATTTGTTAAATTTGATAAAAACTTTGAGATCATTGGAGATGTGCAAGATATTAAGGATTGTAAAGAATATAGAAATTTTAATAATTATAAGATAGGGCAAAATGATCATCCACACGAAATATTTGGATCATATTTTCAATACATTGTTAACAATAAATAAATTTATCCTACGCCGGGTGTTCCATGTCTCGCTATTTTCATTTGTTTAATACCTTCATCTTCGTTAAGTGTATTTAAATTACTTATAAATTTTATGTGAGTTCCATCATTAAATCTTCCAGCATAATATGAACAAACCTTTGAACCTAAACAAGTGCACCAAGATGTCATACCATTACCTGGTTTTTTTCCATATCTTAGTTCAAATGCTTTTTCACTTGCTGTACCAATGGGATTACCTGAATTATCTGCATATTTTCTAGCTTTTGGTCCAAGCATACAACAAGTATGATGAGTACTATCATTAAAACAATGTCCTGTTGAACTACTATTTGGTAAACCACATTTATTTAATAAGTCAATTCTGTTGGAAAAACTTTCTCTGGCTGCTTTTTCTTGTTTTCCCATAGGCATTTTATCTATTATTTCAAAAAAACTTATAATATCACTTGGTTTTCTTGCTGTCTTTTTAAGTTCACCATCATACCCATATAACTCAGCCCGAAAATCATTAGAAACATCATAATTTATCACTATATTTCTTTTAATAATTTCATTTTGATATTTACCTAATAAATTTTGTACTTTTTTTATTTGGTTTTCGGAACCATAAATTACAACTCTCCTCATTAATTATATTTATAAAAAAATAATTTAAAAATTTTACACCTTTGCACATTTAAATCGCCGATTTTTATATAATATAACTTGTATAAAAATAATTTATGATATTACCTTAATGCCTTTAAAATGATTTTTGCTCAATCATAAATTGAAAAAAGATAATACTAATTTTTTCTATAAAAACTGTCGAAATTATTTAAACACCTTTCCTCCCAATTCCTCCTTCATCTTATTCCCCAACGTAGTCTTACCACTCCCAGAAGCCCCACTTATATGTATTATTACCATTATTATAAATAATATTATTTTTTTTCAATTAGTTACTCACTTTTAACAATAATAGATATCATTGATGGCGACCATTTTTTACTTCTCTTATAAATGCCAATAAAATTCAAAAAATCTGCAATATCCTTCTTCCTCATATTCCCAAACTTCACCTCACTTACCTCCAAATTATTCACATAATCATACATCTTATGCTCACTACTTCCTGTGAACTCATTCAACAACTTTTCAATTTTATCCGCCTTTTCACCAAAATACATCATCTTTATTAATCTAATAATCTTCCTCTCTCTCTCATTTGTCTCCACCCTAATCCGCACCTTATTATCCACAATACTTTTGATATATTGTTGACCATATTTTGGAACTGATGGAAAATATGTGTTAGTAATACGTTTAAATTGAATAGTACGCTTAACTCGATGTGAAATTTGCTCAATTTCCGTCTGAGCATCTTTTATTTCACTCATAATCTTCTTGAAATCAATCGAATTTGAATAAATAAGATTATTATTGGCGCAATGAAGAGTTATATTTTTTCTTTTCATTATATCTAGGAAGATAGCTGCATCCGTAAAATTGCGTGAGAACCTCGAGGCGTCATTAACAATGAGATGAATTCCCTCATTGTTCTGCACAATATCCAGTAAGGTTTTTTGATTAGATATTTCTTTAGCTGAAGTAATCTCATTATAGTTACCAACAATGTTAAAATTATGTTGAAGGCAATAATTTTTACAAACTTCTTGTTGAGAATCCAAGCTAGGACCTCTATTTTGTGATTTGGAACTAATTCTTGTATAGATAATTGCCTTTTCATTAGTGAACGTTAGATTATTTAACATATCAACAGCCGAATTCTCTAATGGGACCTGAACAGGTGGAAAAAAATATTTTCCAATTATTCCAAAAATTCTATTCATTTTTATAAATTAATTATAATACTTTTAAGTTATTTTTTTTTACATATTTTGCACTTTTGTTTTTGGTGAT
>Ga0194115_10007865_pt1 | contig 10461 bp, 9 predicted proteins | sample TA2MahsurfametaG_3_FD_148656 | JGI IMG/M metagenome (GOLD analysis project Ga0194115, IMG submission 148656) | Freshwater microbial communities from Lake Tanganyika, Tanzania - TA2015002 Mahale S4 surface | ecosystem: Environmental > Aquatic > Freshwater > Lake | place: Tanzania: Lake Tanganyika... | reverse complement strand
ACTGCATCGTGTGCATGGACGATGTGTACGGCGGAACCAACCGCCTGCTCAATCGCGTCCGCGCGCGCAGCCAGGGACTGAAGGTCGTGCATGTCGACATGACCGACGCCGCCAAGCTCGAGGCCGCGGTGAAGGCGCATGCACCGCGCATGCTCTGGGTCGAGACCCCGACCAATCCCACGCTCAAGCTGGTGGACCTCGCCGCCGTGGCCTCGATCGGGAAGGCCGCTGGCGCGATCACCGTCTGCGACAACACCTTCGCCACGCCCATGCTCACGCGGCCGCTCGAACTGGGCTGCGACATGGTCATGCACTCGACGACCAAGTACATCGGCGGCCACAGCGATACGGTCGGCGGCGCGCTAGTCACCGGCCGGACCGATCTCTGCGAGAAGCTGCGCTTCATGCAGAACGCGATCGGCAGCGTGATGGGCCCCTTCGATGCCTACCTCGGCCTGCGCGGCGTGAAGACGCTCGCGGTGCGCATGCAGCGCCACTGCGAGAGCGCGATGCGCGTGGCCCAGTGGCTCGAGCGCCATCCCAAGGTCGAGCGCGTCGTCTACCCGGGCCTCGCAAGCCATCCGCAGCATGCGCTGGCAGCGCGTCAGATGCGCCTGCATGGGCAGCCCGCGTTCGGCGGCATGATCACGATCTTCCTCAAGGGCGGGATCCGCGAGAGCCGCGCCTTCCTCGAGCATGTGCACCTCTTCGCGCTCGCCGAGAGCCTCGGTGGCGTCGAGAGCCTGATCGAGCATCCAGCGATCATGACCCACGCCAGCGTGCCCGAGGCGATGCGCCGTGAACTGGGCATCAGCGACTCGCTCGTCCGCCTGAGCGTGGGTATCGAGTATGCCGACGATCTCATCGCGGATCTCGAAGCCGCGCTGAAGCACTGCTGAGCAGTCCCTGCGGACCGAGCTCCGCGCGCCAGCCCTCGGTGGTCACTTGGTCGCCGACCAGCGTCCGTTGCGCCACCACCAGGTGGCATCGTCAATGCCGAACGCACCCGCAGGTTCGCGCGCGTCGACTTCGGGGACCGGCGACATGAGTCCACAGCGCAGTTCATCGAGCGCCCGCGGCGTGCGCGCGAGCAGCGCCGCCTCGACTGCCATCAGTTGGTCGGCCTGTCTCGGGGAGAGTTGCGGAGGCGTCGAGGCGGACAGCCCAGTGCAGGCCCGGATGAAGCCCTCGCCGCCCCCGGGAAGGAGCGCGCCCCACTCGCGGGCGAGCGCGATGCACGATGCGTCGCGTCCCAGGCGCTGCGCCTGCAGCGATCGACCCGCCCGGTAGTGCGAGATCAACTCCGCGAAACGCAGGCGTTCGGCATCGGGTGCCACGCGCGTGCTTCCCGTGATACGCGTGGGAGCGAGCATGCGTGCGAGTGCATGCCAGGCCGCCCAGGCGCCATCGCCGCGCGAGGGATCCTCAAGCGAGGCCATGCCCAAAGCGGCACTCGCCGCAAGGCCCGGGTCATCGCTTGCTGCTGCGAGTGCGCCGCAGCGGCGATAGAGCTGGCGCGCCAGGTCGATCTCGCCATCTCGCGCGGCGTCCTCCCCGACTTCGAGGTAAGCCAAGGGCGTTGCGGGATCGAGCGCAGCGAGACGCTCGGCCAGGGGTGGCACGACGACCAAGGTCAGAATGATGGCGATGAACCTCACCATGCCCACCGCCCCGCGCGCACACCGACGGCACGCGTGATCGCGCGCTGGTTGGCGATCGCCTGTTCGAGTGCGCTCGTGGCTCCGGCACGCGAAGCCGCGACCAGGTCCAGCGCACGCTCGGCCGCGGCGCGCTCGGCACGCGAGGCACCCTGAGCAGGTAGCGCCAGTGCATCGAGCAGCGCAGCCTGCCAGGCGATGAAGCGCGCCACCTCGCTGTCGGCCGCCCGAAGCCGCAGCGCCGCCACTGCACGCGCAGGCTCGGTACCGATGCTGCCTTGCACGATGGCCTCGATCGAGGCCGTGCCCAGATCACCGTCGCTGCCTCGCGCCGGCATGGCTCCCAGGAGCGGCGCGATGCGTTCCCACGAGAGCTGGCACGCCGCCACGCGCTGGCGGATCGAGTCCGCTTCGCCCTGGGCCAGCGCGATCGCGCGCTCCACAAGCACCTGTCGGATCCGAATCACACCGTCGGTCGAGGTGGCGTCGAGGCCCGCGCGACCAAGCCACGCACCGATCGCGCTCGACGCCGCTCCAGCATCGGCAACAGCCAGAACATCAAGCCAACCCATCGCCATCTCGGAACTCGAGGCAAAGCGTGCCTGCGTCACGGCGCGTGCGCGTCGGGAGAGACCGTCTTCCGGGCCACACGCGAGCGACGCCAGCGTGCGAGCATCCGAGGGACCGATCTCGTTGGCGGCACCAAGCCATCGGTTCAGGGCCAGCACACGCGCCTCGGGACCGTCAGCGCGCTCGATCGCCACGGCCAAGCCACCGTCACCGACTGCGCGCCGGCGCTGCACGGCGGGCTCGGGCGCTCGGAACGACTCGGGCATGCCATCGAGGATCAAGCGGGCGTCCGCCGTGCGACCCGACTCAAGCAGGAGCGCCGCCTCGGTCAACGCCTGCACGCGCTCGAGCAACGAGAGTTCCGCATCGACGCCAGCGCCGGCGGAGAGACCTGAACCCTCCAAGCGAGCAGCGAGTTGATCCCAGTCGGTTGACGGCGCGGGTGCGCGTTGGCGCGTGGTGGGTGTTGCCTCCGGGATCGACGGCATGGTGTTGGGCACATGCGGCGGATCCACCGATGGCGTCGCAGAAGGTGCCGGTGCAGGCTGCCGATCCCGCGACTGCTCCGTGGTCGTCGACGGTGCGTCATCGTTCAGCTTCGGGGCTTTGGCGATCGGCTCGGCCGCACGCCCCCGGTCGAGCACCGCCAGCGTGAGCGTGGCTGTGGCGGCCAACGCAAGGATCGCGGCCATGGATCCGATGGCCCACGGCAACCACGATCGGTGGCGATCACGGCGCGCTGCCTCGGCAGCTGCCGCGACCCCTGCCGACGAGGCCATGACCGGATCACTCGGCGGCCCGCCGAGCAACTCGGCAAGCGCAGCGGGATCGATGCCATGCATGGCGGCCCAGCGCAGCGCACGCGCGCGTGCCTTCCGGTTCCAGCCGCCGGAGGTGGCGATCAGGGCGCGCAGATCATCGGAGTCTGCCGACCCGGTCGATCGCTCCACGAGTTCGCGTGCTGCGGCACGGAGTCGTGCGCGCGCCGCGATGAACGCCGGATCGTTCTCGGGGAACCGCGCATGGATCGCACGAAGCCTCTGCGTCGCGCGCTCAAGGATCTCCTCGCGCGAGGCGTCGGCCGCGACACCGATGAGTTCGTGCGGCGGCACATCAGGGCCAACGCCGAAGCACGCGTGGATCGCGTCGATCATCCTTCCACCCCCAGCCGTCGAGCGAGCTCAGCCAGCGGTTGCGCCTGCGGACCCTGCTTCCACCCGGGCGTGAGCGTGAAGAGCTGCCGCAGCGCGGTACGCGCGCGTTCGGCGTCGACCCTTGAGAGCGAATCGATCAGCATCACATCGACAGCCGCCCGCTCTGGATCATCCGAGGCAAGGCCCGAGGCAAGACGGGTCGCCCACGCCACGGCGCGCGCATCATCCTGGGCGGCCCGGGCGGCTGCGAGCACCCGCAGCAGCGTGCCACGATCGGGCGATCGATCGGCCAGCGCCGTCGCCACGCTCATCATCTTCGGCGCAAGCGACGATTCGCCGGCGCGAACCGCCATGGCCGCCACCTCGATCCACATGAGCGCCACGCCCGGATCCTCGGATGGCTCGATGCCGTCCTGTGCGGCGATCGCCGCGTCGATCGCCAGTCGATCACGCCGCGCAGCGTCGACCGCTCCGGCACGGATCACCTCCCATGAGGCATCCAGGACCACGCGCGCTGCCTTGGCGCGCTGCGCCCCCTCCAAGGCGTTCATCGCTGCCAGGGCCCGCTCGGGGAACCCGCGCGCGCACGCGACACGGACCGTGGCTTCAGCGACCACGGCCCGCTCGGTTGCGTTGAGCAATTCCTGCGGTCGCGCCGCGGCAATCTCATCGAGCAACGCGGCGGTGCGTGCCACCGTCGCTGGTGAACGGAACCATGGGAGCATGGCCGTCACAAGCTGGCGCAGGACCACGGGATCGATGCGTCCGTCCGGCCAAGCCGAGCTCGGAGCTGGTGCGGCGCGCATGACCAGTTCGGCCAAGCGGCGTCGATCCGCAGGCGCCGCTACCCGCATCCGCTCATAGGCCGCCGCACCGAGCGCGTCCTGCGCCCTGCGCCACGATGGATCGGACTCGTCCACGGCTTCGAGCGCCAGCAGCACGGCATCGTCATCGATGCCTTGTGTCGCGGCGAGAATCGCCGCGCGCGTGGTCCACTCGCCCGCTGGCGGACCCGCCACGAACGCGAGCACCTCCGCGCGCAGGGCGGGGTCCTTCGCGGCGGCAAGTGCCTGCAGACGAAACCACTGCACGCCCGGCGCGGGCTCGCGCATCTGTGCAAGGCACTCGCCCACGATGACCGCAGCGCGTGATGCGTCGCCGGCCCGCAAGAGAAGCCGGGCAGCCTCGAGCTTCAGCGTGCTCGCAGCCGAGCCCCTGGTGCTCGCCGCAACACCGAGCGCGCCCTCCGCCGCGCTGCGCAGGGCATCGGGCGTGGCCGAACGATCACCCGATGCCATGGCGAGCGCACCGAGCGCCTGCACAAGACCACTCGCCCCCGATGACGGGAGCGCCTGCGCCACCCACGAGACCAAGTCGCCGCGGCCGGAAGCAAGCAGCATCGGCAGCGCGGCTTCGACCACACGCAGCGATTCCGGGTCGGTCGCACCGAGCCGTGCGGCGCGTCGCGCCACGCGCGCGAGCGCAGGCTCGAGACCCTGCGGAACCTCGCCAGCGCCAGTGAGCAGCACGCGGGCACGCGTCCAGTCGCGCGCATCAAGGCAGACCTGAAGCCGCCACTCCATGGCAGCGGTACGCACTGCAGGAGCCGTAATGGGATCGTCGCAGAGCTCCAGCCAGCGCATGGCATCGCTCGCACCGCTGCGAGGCAGGAGCGCACGCGCCTGCGCCATGCCGACGATCGCCCAGGCATAGACCTCATTCGAGCGCAGGTCCACGCTGACGTCCTCGGGCTTCGGCGTGCGGCCGTCCAGTTCGAGAACCTCGGCTAGGGGTCGCATCGCCGACTCGGCCAGGTCTTCGACGCCACGGCCTTCACCCTGTGCACGAAGCCACGCACCCTGCAGCCGTGACCACGCGAGGCGTGAGCGCAGCATTTGCTCGAAGCCCGCCGGCGTTCGCGAGCCAAGATCGTCGACCATCGCCTCTGCAAGCGATGCCGCACGCGCCGCCCAGCCGATCGCCTTGGCCACCTCAGCAGCTGGAACGTCATCCCCGGCACGGAGCCGACCGATGACCTGGCTGCTCGCCTCGAGCAGTCGCGCCACGCAAACCATGCCCGGCGCATCCACATGCACGCTGGCGAACTGATCGAGGATGCGCTCCAGCCGCTGCGCCAGCGCTTCGGCGAGTTCAGGGTCAGCGGCCTCTGCCATCGGCTCGATGACCCGGACGAGATCCCGGGCCACGGCCTCGCGTTGCTCTGGCGAAGTGGCCTGGTCGAAACGGCGCTCGGCGATATGCCACGAGAGCCGATCGAGCCGGAGCGAGCCCGACAATCGTTCGAGTGCCGCGGCGTCGGCATCCAGACGCTCCTGATCAGCGTGCGCAGGACGAGCACTTGTGGTCATTGGGATCAGAAGCGCAACGCCGATGCCGCATAGCGACCGCGTGCACCGGCGCATGCGGCGACGCATGCCCACGACGTCACCGCGCGGGTGCATACGCCACCTCCCCGAATCCCGCATCGCTCGCGGCTTGCATCGCTGCTGCCACCGAAGCCACCGATGCACTGTCGTGTCCGCGCACCAGCAGACCGGCCTCCTTCGGCAGCCGCTCGAGGATCGCACGAAGTTCATCACGCGATGCGACAGCGTTGCTGCCGACGGTGAACGCTGCAGCCGTGCCGCCGCGCACCTCGATCACCTGCGGTCGCAGTTCGGTGGCCGTCGAGGCAGCGCGCGCGGCCAACGCAGCAGCAAGTTGCTCCTCGCGTCGCTCGACGCCAGCGGTGAAGATGAAATAAGCCAGGAGCAGGAACGTGGCATCGATCATGCTGGTCATGCCCAGCACGATGCGACCGCTGCGGCGCCCACCCCGAGCAAACCTCATCTGCCGCCTCCCGGCGTGGTGGCCAGGCGGATCCCATCGAAGCCTGCCTGCCGGCACGCCTCGATCACGTCGTTCAGGCTCGCACCCGGTGCGCTGCGATCGGCGCGCACCACTGGCACATGGCGACCACGCTCGGCCAGCGAGGCGCGCGCGACTGCACGCAGTTCATCCATCGTGACGGACCGACTCGCCACCTCGCAACTCCCATCGGCGCGGAGCGAGACCACGAGTCCTGGCCCCGTAGGCGCGGGATCGGGTGCGCCCGCCTCGCGCGGCAGGTCGAGCCGCACGCGATTGGCCTGCGCGATCGCCGCCGTCGTCAGGAAGAAGATGAGCAACTGGAAGACGATGTCGATCATGGGCGTCATGTCGACACCGCCCTCAGCCGCCATGCGACGGGCGAACCTCATGCACGGCCCCCACGGCCCCTAGCGGCATGCCGCTCGAGCTCGGCGACGATGCGGTCACACTCATCACCGACGAGTGCCACGATCCTCGTGAGACGCGTGCGCAGGAACGTGTGCAGCGCAATGCAGGGAATGGCCACGCAGAGCCCCTGGAAGGTCGTGATGAGTGCGATCGAGATGTTCTCGGCGAGCCGCTGGTAGTAGCTCGAGTCATTGACGGCGCTCGAGGCGACCGTCTCGAAGGCACCGATCATGCCCTGCACCGTTCCCAGCAGACCGAGCAGCGTGGCGATGTTGGCGATCGCGGCGAGCCAGTCCAGCCGCTGCTCGAGCTGCATCGATTCCTCGCCCCCGGCATCCTCCATGGCGCTGCGGGCCTCGAGCGGACCAAGCGGTCCCTGGCTGGCACGCTTGAGCCCCGCTCGCAGGACGCGGCCGGCGAAGCAGTCGGCATCGGCGAGCTTGAGGCGCTCGAGAGCGCGGCCGAACTGCCCTTGCGAGGCCATCGTGTTGATGTCCTCCATCAGGGATGCAGGAGCCAGCGATGCTGCGCGAAGATGCACAAGCTGCGCCAGCCCGAGCGCGACGGCGATCACGCTCAGGCCAAGGATCACATACCCAACCACACCACCGCCGGTGATGTAGCGAAGGTAGGTGGCGGAAATCTCCTGGGCGAGGAGCGGCATGAAGTCAAGGCCAAGGAGCGCGTGCATCACGGTGAGGGTCCTTCCTGGAGCAATCGGGTCCGGACGGTGGAGGCACCACGGGCATCGCCCGCGGCATCAAGCGCCTGCGCGCCGAGTGCAGCGCAGGTCGCAGACAGCATGGGGATCGCTGCGTCATCGCAGGCAACGACGGTCAGGAACTGCTCCGCCGCATCGAGAGCCAGCCGGCGAGCGTCAGCCGAACCTGGCTTCGCGGCCCGTGCCTCGAGCAGCAGCGACTGACCGATGGCCGCACGGCACCAGTGACGAACGGGTGTCTCGGTGCGAGCGAGCATGTCCGCGAGCGCCTCGCGCGCACGCTGCCGCGTGCTCGACGCCTCAGCAAGCGCATCGATCCACTGCTCAAGCACCAGGCGCTCGCGACGCGTGACATCGTCCTTCGCAGCACCACGCGGGGCCTTCGGCAGCGCCTTCGGTGCAACGCCCGCCTGTCGAGCCGCAACTTCGCGCAGGAGCGCGCTCCATGCGGTAGTGCGCGGAGCAGTGGACGGTGCACCATCGAAGGCGGCCCAGGCCTCGCGTGCCTCCTTGGCGTCGTTGTACGCAGGACAGAGATCCGACGGCCAGGGCACGAGCGCATCCTCCGTGGCGAGATCGATGGCCCTGAGTTGCGCAAGCGACGCTGCCGTGCCCCGGCCGCACGCCTGCAACGACCGGGCCCATTGCAGCCACGCCGACTGCACGCATTCGCCGCGTTCGCCTGCCAGCAGCGTCGTGGCGCGCTCGTACGCCTCGGCTGCAAGCGCCGCATCGCCGCGGGCCAGCCGCTGCTCGCCGCGCCGGGCTGCATCGCCGGCTTCGAACCATGAGGACCACGCCGGATCGATAGGCGCGATCTCTCGAACTTCAGTCCAGGTCAGCGTGATGGTGGCCTTGCCTGCCTCGAGCGTGATGACGATGCCGCAGGCATCAGCACGAGCCACGGTGCCGCGTACCGGCGCACCACCCCACGGCGTGCACTCGATCGCATCGGCGGCGAACATGGCTGCCGCAAGCATGATCGGAGCAACGGGCATCACGGCGGCCCCTCAGCCACGAAGGTGAAGCTGCCCCCGCTCACCGCCGCCACGCGCTGCAACTGCACCTTGCCAGCATCGCTGCCGAGCGCAATGCAGTGGATGACCGCGGGCCGTCCCGAGGCGTTCAGCGCCAGGATCGCATCGACTTCCTCGGGATTGATCTCGCCGTCGCTGAGGAAATACACCAAGTCAGGTCGCTCGCCTTGGCCAAAGGCGCGGCGAAAGGCGCCGATCGGCGAGGTGTCACCGGAGGGACGCATGCCGGCAAGGAATGCCACGAAGTCGTCACGGGATGCACCACGCAGCCGGGTGAAGGCATCGAAGCCCGGCGGCGAGATGACGGTGGTGTCGTAGAAGAGCACGCACGCCTTGGCGTAGTCGGGCAGGCCCCACACGGCCGCCGTGACTTCAGCCCGGGCGCGATCCATGCGATTGCCTCGGGACATCGAGCCGCTCTTGTCCACGATGAACGCGACCCGCCGGCCCGTCCCCTGCACCCCGAAGAACGTGGTGCCACCCCCGCCGCCGAATCCATCACCGCCGCCACCACCTGCGCCCATGCCCGTCCCCGTACCGAACCCGCTCTCGATCGGCACTGGTGATCCCTGCGCGGGCAGCGGCATGGCCTCGGCACTCACGGGCTCGGCTGCGCCAGAGGCGCCGAGCGCAGGCATGTCCTCAGCCAGTTCGGTCGATGGCTCAGCCGGTCGCTCGAGGGGCGTGGGTGCGGCGAGCACGACATCGAAGACCTCGAACTCCGGTTCGGGTGCGACAGGTCGAAGAATCGGGATCAGTGCCAGGACGCCGACGATCAGGAGATGGAACGGCACGCTGAAGGCCACCCCGAGCAGGATGGCGCGCAACAGCCGGGGCGCACGCACGGGTGGCGCGCCGCTCTCCTGCCGTGCTCCTGCAGCCGACTGCACGCGCTCCTCCTCGTCCGTTGGACACGACGGATTGTAGTACGCTCCGACCGCATCCCCACCCATGGCAAGCCCCTACAAGCGCATCCTCCTGAAGATCAGTGGCGAGTCCTTGGCCGAGCAGGGCCAGTTCGGGATCTCACCGGGTGAACTCGCGGTCATCGCCGCGGAGATCGCCGCGGCCAAGCAGTCCGCGACCTTCGATCTGGCCGTCGTCGTCGGTGGCGGCAACATCATCCGTGGGGCAAAGCTCGCCGCCGCAGGCAAGTTCGACCAGAGCACCGCCGACTACATGGGCATGCTGGGCACCGTCATCAACGGTCTGGCGCTCAAGGAAGCCCTTGCCGCCGTGGGCGTCGAGAGTCGCGTGATGAGCGCGATCCTGCTGCCCTCGGTAGCCGAGTCGTTCATCCGCCCCCGGGCACTGCGCCACTTCGAGAAGGGCCGCGTGGTCATCCTGACTGCGGGCACGGGCAACCCCTACTTCACCACCGACACCTGCGCGAGCCTGCGCGCCATCGAGCTCAACGCCGATGTGCTGCTCAAGGCCACCAAGGTGGACGGCGTCTACACCGCCGACCCGCGCAAGGATCCCGCCGCCCGGCGCTATGAATCGCTGACCTTCGGCGAAGCCGTCGAGAAGCAGCTTGGCGTGATGGATCTCACGGCGCTGACCATGTGCATGGAGCACAAGCTGCCGCTGATCGTCTTCGACTACAAGGTACCGGGCAACATCACGCGCGCCGTGCGCGGAGAGCCGATCGGCACGCTGGTCAAGGCCTGAGCCCATGGCCTGATCCGACAGAGCACCACCAAGGCCCACGAGGAACACATGGATCTGGACACCATTCTGCTGGAGTGCGAGGAACGCATGCAGAAGTCGGTCGACTACCTCCAGCGCGAACTGCGCGGCCTTCGTACCGGCCGGGCCAGCACGGCCCTGCTCGAGTACGTGAAGGTCGACTACTACGGAAGCATGACCGACCTGCGGGAACTGGCTGCCATCAGCGTGCCCGAGGCATCGCAGCTGCTCTGCAAGCCCTTCGATCCGGGCGCCAAGGCTGCAATCATCCGGGCCATCGAGACCAGCGGGCTGGGCCTCAACCCGCAAGCCGAGGGCAGCCAGATCCGCATCAACGTGCCTCCGCCGTCTGC
>Ga0194115_10007862_pt1 | contig 10467 bp, 11 predicted proteins | sample TA2MahsurfametaG_3_FD_148656 | JGI IMG/M metagenome (GOLD analysis project Ga0194115, IMG submission 148656) | Freshwater microbial communities from Lake Tanganyika, Tanzania - TA2015002 Mahale S4 surface | ecosystem: Environmental > Aquatic > Freshwater > Lake | place: Tanzania: Lake... | reverse complement strand
CGGCGATTCATGTGATGCCGTCACCGTAGGATTGTCGGAAGCCGCGTACATATCGCGATTGATAGCAGGCAGGATGGACTGATGAAAGGATCGAATCTCGACCAGATCCGCCAGTGACACAGTGTCACCGTCCCCTTCGACTGAAATGGACTGGTCCTTTACGTGGTCGAGTTCGATTCTATCAACTGACAAGGAAGCGTCGAGGCCTCTTTGTTTCGATTCCGCGGCTTCGCTTGTCGGCGATTCCTTCGATGCCGATATGGTGGTATAATCGGAAGATGCGTCCACATCGCGGTTGAAAACAGGCAGGGTGGGTTGCTGAAAGGATTGAAGCGATGCCAGATCCGCCAGCAAAACACTGTCGCCCTCCTCCTCGACTGACATGGACTTGTCCCTGAGACAATTGACTTCGATTCCTAAAACCGACATATCAACTGAGGATGTCTCATCGGTAGCTTCTCCTGTTGGCGGCAACTCTTGTGATAACGGTGGCCTGGTCAGACTGTCACTGCCTCCAACTAGGCTCATCAAGTCAGACAGGGACGCGTTATCATCTTCGTTCCCTGAAAATGACGTATTTCGACTATCATCCATAGTATCTTTATCGATTTGTTGTGCTCCCTCGAACTCAGAAGAAAAGGCGCTCATTTGACTATTTCGCCGAAAGTGTGATGTATTGAAACGTTGGGGCGAATTCTCGTCGTCCGATCGTCTTTTGTCCCTAGAGCTTCGAGTATTTCTTGCCGGAGAGTCAAGCGACTTGGTATTCAGAAGCCTCCGCGGAGTAGTTTTGAGCTTGGTTGGGGTAAGACGAGGCGTCCGCCGTCGGTTCTCGGCCATGGTGGCGACAATTGTAGCGGGAGGTTGGCGATACGGCGATGATGTAGCATGCACGACGAGATTCTTGGTTCCTTCCATTCCGTGATTGTTCCGTGCTCTGTCTGGCGAGATGGAGACGTGTATCGATGTCGGCGACTCCTGCATCGCCACTGAAGGTTCAACTTTGCTCTGTTCGGATTCCCCTATATCCGACCGAGGTAAGGGTTTTGTAAAAATTTGACGAGACTGTACGGCGGCCACGACTTCCTGCGTCTCGCTTCGAATCTCTTGTGCGGCGTCGCTCTGATTAGGTAGGTACTCGCGTGTATAGGCAGCCTTGGGTGGAAAAATTGCCGGTGGAAGTCGCTTGCGATCGAACGTACTATTGCCATCTTCATGGAGAGCCTCGAGTTGAGCATTCAACGACTGGATTGAATATTTGCTGTCGCTTGAAAGGCGCCGCAGAGACTCTTGGCGATTGATGCGTTGATTGCGCAAGTCCTGGGTTAACTTTTGAAGACTCTGTGGCGTGGCAGATACGCGTTGTCGCAACGAAGGCGATGAACCCCGGAGAGATTGCTGTCGAGCTGAGTTCGTCGTCGAAGGTACGGAAGGTACCGGAGGAGTATCATGAGCCAGGACAGTCGTCATTTCGGAGGAAGCCAGTGACCTTGACGATAGAAGGCCGTTCTCCATCTCGTGATTGAGCAGATCCATTGGAGATAGCTTAGCAGGTGGTACTTCTACTCTCAGCTTTTCCTGTGTCGGCGCCTTCTTCTCTACGAGTTTCGTAGCAGAGGTCAGGGCCAGATGCCTCATGACTTGCCTTGATGTCGCTTGCAGGACAAAGCTGCTAGCTGTCAGGTCCGTAGTATCGCTGAGTGTACTCATGTTCAGCATATCCCCATCGCTCTGATCACTACTTCCGCTACTCGAGGCACCGATGCTCATTATGCTATTCTCTGCGAGATTCACTGATCTGTTGAGCCCTGGAATAGAAATCGTCCCTGTCAAGTTCTCAGCGTCATCCATGGAATCATTGAGGATCGAATTGTTGGCTGAAGCTTTCTTCGATGAGTTCATGTATTTGAAGTAGAAACTAGCTGGAGCTCCAAGATTCACTAGGGGTTTGGAAGGCGTCTTGAGTGGTCTATCCTCAATACCCTTGGCGGTCGGTTCATTTTCCTTCCCAGCGGACGGGAACGGCGACGCATCACGCATTTTGAATGATGTATCCGACATTTGCTTCTGTATGAGAAGGCATCGACGCGTCCAAGAATGTTTCACCAGGGCAGAGACATCATCATCCCTTGAAATCTTCATTTTGGCTTCGTGTTCTTGCAGGAATTTGCCGTTAAATTGGGTAGCGTTTGAATTTCAACCTTCGCGCCAGTCGTCCATCTGACCGGCGTGGGATAGGTTATAGTACTGGAAGTGATCGAAGGATTCGATTTACTGCTTACCGCAAAGACGAAACCGAAGTCGGCTGCGAGCACCGTACTTCCAGCCCATGTCCCCTCAAACAAATAGAGACGCACAACATAATCAAAACAACAGATTGAAACACTGAAACAATGGTAAGAGATCGTCTCGCGTGACGATCCGCCTACCCATTCTGTAGTGCTTTCGCACTAGAAGATATGGAGGCCTTTCAGTTCAATTTCGAAAAAATCATCCCTTTGATTTTGAGAGTTGGATCTGAGAGTGCCAATGGTGGATCGTCGACAATCAACTGATTTTTTTGTCCAAAAGGGTATTCTAATTTGTCGTATTCTATAAATATTCAGGTCAAGGGAAAGAAGAACGTTGTAAAATTCGTCATCGATTGCACACAGCCCGTCGATGATAAGGTCTTGGATATGGGACTTTTCGAAAGCTATCTCCAAGAACGAATCAAGATTAACGGGAAGACTGGAGCTTTGGCCTCGAGCAGTGTTGTCATCACCAAGGACCGAACGAAGATTACCGTCGCCAGTCCATCTGAATTGGGATTCTCCAAGCGTCAACTGAAGTACCTATCGAAGAGATTTCTGAAGAAGCACCAACTTAGAGATTACCTTCGAATCGTCGCCTCCTCTAAGAACTCGTACGAAATGCGATACTTCTCCATTAGCGGAGGAGATGAAGCAGATGAAGAATAAGCAATAGAAATTAGGGTTTAGGCATTTGTTTTTTATCTCCCATAGTCGGTGCTGGTGCGGATGACCTGTCGCATCTAGGATGGATGGTCTCTCCGAAGACGTCTGGAATGCATCGGTCTCAGGTTCCTCCCGCTCTCCTTATGGGGCTACGTTGCTAGAAAGGATATAGCATCGGATAGATAGGACCGACGTTTGGTTTTTTTCGCACCGAGGCCATAGGGTCGGGGTGGCCTCTCTACGGGGGCATCCGTACGGCACCATCCAATCTCACAACTTCTCCATTTAGCATCGGATTGGCAAGAATGGATAAAACTAATTGACCATATTCCTCGGGATCCCCCAGCCTATTGGGGTACGGTATCGACGCTCCAAGTTCATGTTGGACTTTTTCTGGTAATCCTTCGAGTAGGGGAGTCAAAAACAGTCCTGGTGCAATCGTCATGACACGGATCCCATGCTCGGCTAAATCTCGAGCCATGGGTAAGGTCATCCCCACAACTCCACCCTTACTAGCAGAGTAAGCAACTTGACCCTTTTGACCATCAAAGGCTGCAACACTTGCCGTGGTAATAATACATCCTCTCGCACGATCCTTTCCAGACGGTTCTCGCAATGCCATACGTTCTGCAGCCAAGGACACAAAGTTGAATGTACCGACCAGATTCACAGATACGACATTTGTAAATAATGAAAGTGGATGGACGGAAGCTGGATCATCCGTTCCTCGTTTCTTCGACAAAGTCTTTTTGGCAGAACCTATCCCGGCACAACTGATTGCTGCATTGACATGTTCTCCAAAGGCATATTCCGCCATATCCAAGGCCGAACGGACGTGATCTGGGTTTGTAACGTCGGTTTCTGCAAATGCAAGGACTGGGGAACTATTTCCGAACTGATTCTCACTATCAGTACCAAAGTAGATTCGATCCGAAGCGATACCCTCTGACGCGGCCATCTTTTCAAAATTCGAACGGCTGTGTGGTAAATCTGCAACGACGACTTTGGCTCCACTGCGAAGCAGACACCGGACGGTTGCAGCTCCGAGGCCAGAAGCTCCGCCACTCACAATTCCAACGATGTTGCTGATCATGTTACGGTCAAAATGGAAAGTGGTAGGCAAGTTCGAATCCTTTGCGATACGATTGTTCTTTGGGATGACACGGCGGCATTGGTGGGAGTTTCTCGTGAGGGCGTTGTTCTGCGACAGCTTGTCGGGATTCGAGATGTACGTATGTATGTGTTTACTATAACTTATGTATTGTACACGCGATACATACAAAAGGCGTGGGGAATTACGAATGCACATATATATGAACGTGGCGTTCAACTGCCAGGTATGTATGTGTCAATAGTTATGCAGTACAAACAAACATGTGGTACCATACGTAACTAGACGAAGCCGACTGTGACTGTGACGCCTGTGGCGACCGCTCGACACGGAAAGAAGTGATCGTGTTGGGGGTGCGGGCACATTATATACATATTCAACACTGAATAATTTATTACACAAAAAATGAGCATGGTGACCTCTCGTTCGCTGATTGACGGTCTCAGCGATTAATAGTGGTGGGTGGTGGGTACAAAAACTGGGCGCAAAGGAGGGAGTCACACCCCAAGTTGTAGTAAAGGAACAATCACATTTCCTCACCATGACGAGACGAAGATCATGTCGTCATGCCATAGCGCTTGGGTGGATTCTGCTCAATGTTCACCCCAGCGTAATAGTCGACGCATCCCGAGGTACCATCAGAACTGGGGCAACAAGAACAACAACGGATCGTCGTCTAAAGACGCGACTGTTCGAAGCACCTCAAGAAGACGAGCCGTTTTGGCATAATGTATTTCTCGCGGGCAGTAGTTTAGAAACCAACTTCCCATCCGCTACTCCATCACTCTCTCCTACCAATGAAACCAGTTCTACTCCGACGTCAACACCCACAAGTCCCCCCACGGCTATGAGCACGCCAGAGGATCCCACCGTAGCACCTACACAACCGACATTGAGCCCTACCGTTGCGACGATACCAACCACTATACCTACTGCACTGCCTACAGAGCCACCTACGGCAGAACCTACAAGTACTCCGACAGAGGAGCCGACAAGTACTCCTAAGACGCCCACTTCGGAACCGACAAGGGCGCCACAGTGTGCCTTGGAACTGACTCATGGATGTGTTACGACAACGGGCGGGATTGAGTGCGAAGATATTGTACGCGAGGAAAGCCTTTCTTGTGAGTGCGAAGATTGTATCCGTGGACTTCTTCTGATGTTTACAGGGAATCCTTGCAGCGACGTCGATGGGCTGGCAAGGCAGTGCGTGGACAGTACAGCTATCGTAAGCCCCGCACGTGTCCTAGTCACAATAGGCGAAGAAAGCCTCTTCGACCAATTCATTGAATTCGGTGACTTCATAGAAGTCAACCGGGAGGATGGTGAATGTCTTTTGGAGCCTGTGACCCTGTCGGTTCTCTCCTCTGTAGACAATAGCACAATGCAAACGATTCAGTTGGGTACGGTATGCGATGAGGCGGAGGGGCTTACCTTGACGGAACCTTATGGCGCCTTCGACTATGTGGGATACTCTTGCAATGAAACAGATGTCCACAACTGCCTCGTGGATGTCGGCTATTTCATCGGTACATGTAACACGATCTCCCCCTTGGATTTCATTCTGTTCGATATCGAGCTTACGACAACTGAAGGAGGAACATATGATTATCTAGAAGGGAGTTCAGTGAGTTTTCTAGAACCGAGAGAGTGTCAAAATAATTTCAGATATACGACGATCGAACGGTGCTTTGGAAAGGAATATGTTTCATTCGTGTCGGTGAACGCATCGAGTAGTGGCTTCACTGGTCCCTACTGCCAGATAGAGACGGCCCTGATATTCGATACTTCACGGACTGAAACAAACTCCTCCCTTCGATAATGAGAATCCCATGGAAGTTCTCCTTCGGAAGGAAGGGTACAGTCTGACATTCGTTGTCAATCGTCGGGTCAAGATCCCAGAATCCAAAACGTAAGATGCACACCAGAATGAAAATCATTTTTTGTCTCAATGATGTGGACGGATACGTCCAGTTAAATGTAAGGGTAATACAAGCAACATAGATTGAATAAGCGACAGTGCTTAATGGCTTCAAGGTAAACAAGAGACACTGTAGTCTAGCAATCTCTAATCCAGTGAAATCCAACGTGGTAGCGGAGTGATACTGGTTGCCCATATCTGATTCTGTCGTCCCAATGTTGTCGACTACTACAAGGATTACCACGGGTCTGTGACTACGGTACGTCGTACTCTCCTTACTCCACCCCCATCCCCTGAAGGTACGGATATACCATCCCCTCCTTTCTTGGGACCCTTCTCTGCAATGATCGACTTGTCGACCTGTTGTTGTTTGCTTTGGTCGACTCGATTGATGTTCTCTTCGGTACATCGGTATCTCCATCACTAAATTCCGCCCCTACGATACGATAGTATTAAACTTTGCCATGACGTCCGACGTTGGAACAATAGTTTCCAAATACATCGACTAGGCCTTCTACTCGCAATTGCCTTATCTCTTTTCCTAGGCCAACGATCATTGCCGTAGGACCTGGCGAAAAACTTCCATGATATTGCGGTCCGTTTCGCGATCTAACAAGACCCCATCCTATCTACCTCCCAAACTTCCAATCGCTCCCGACGCCCCATCATAGTCCAATCGTGTTTGCAGCCTCTGAATCGTATAGCATAAGTAGATTGCAGTTTCCAGGATGTGGAGTCCCCGACGCCAACCAAGACGAAGGGAGTATGGCCGTACACCGGGTGAAACCACTGGCGCCCAAGATACATGTTGAATAGGAGATTCCATCTCGGCATTCCTAGACGTCGCCTGCTTTCCAGCCTTACTGGTGCTGCTGCTGTTTGCTGTAGTGTATCTTCGGCCCAGTTTGATGGCTTACCTCTCATTGTTGGGTGCTTGACTGGCTTTGGATCGCCTATGGATTCGTCACTTCCACTACTTTTGGTTCCGTGAAAGCCCATCACTGCTGGTACCCCCCAACACTCCATGACGAAATTTGGAATTTTTCGGCATGTCTATCGAATGCTCACACTAGGTAGCGCGTCGAGATGTACTACGAGCAGGGAATCCATTGTTGGATGTATGATATGGTGTGGGATACAAGAGAGATATCGTTACTTCTCGCGGTCCAGTTTGTCATCGGGACTTGGATACAGAGAAAGCTCGGTGTGAAGTGTGAAATGTAGTCCAAGAAAGACACTAAAGAAGTCCAGAAGATTTACCCCCTAATTTCTAAAATCGAGCAAATCATGAGATCCTGTTTTTGAATTTCAAGGGGGAACCCCATTCGAAAAGTTTCGTCGCTGGTTTTATTAGAACCCGAACGGTAGGACCCATCTTTCCACGGCGCTATCGCGCAACGATGCACATTATTTCTTTTGTTCGTCGCCACAACGTCAACAAATACCTACGAACACTCTTTCATTTTCTCTTTCACAGTTACGCCCGCTTACTGTTATCACCATTTTCAATATGGACGAGAGTCTACTCGCAGATACGAACAACCAAAACTTTAATCGATCTAGTGATGTCTTGAGTGCATCAGAGGCCTCATTGCAACGGAGTACATCTCTTCTAGATCGAATTCGGGCCCAACGAGAACGAGAGGCGATGGATGTATCGACCTTTTCTGAAATCCCAAGTATCCTACCGACGGGAGTTCCGAATTATGAACCTGTACCAGCTGGTGATGATTTTGGAGGAATGTCTCCCTCTACCGGGATGGGCGGTGGGGGACGATCCATGATGATGGGTGCAAGTTCTTTAAATTTTTCTGGTTTGATTCGTGGATTTGGAAACCGGACGAACAATCATGAGGCATCACGAGGGTTACTTGATACTTCCTCACTAGAAGAATATAGTATGCAAAACTACTTCCGAACATTCGTCATGGATACGTATACCTACTATCGATCGCTCCCTATCCCCGTACAGGCCGGTGGAATTGTTTTGATGCTTTGGATTATTTACAAGTGCATCTGAACATTCCCTAGGTCGCTGGGCGCTACCCAGTAGGAGTATCATGTTATGTTACTGATCACGTGAAACTACATTTTATTTGAAGATTCTCGGAGGACGAGATACCCAGATATTACCTTTTCGAACGAACAGACCTGTTTCATTTCAGGGATCCCAAGTTTGCTTATCGTCATTATGTATATGAACGGAAATTTACTGTAAACATATTTTGATCTACCAAATGCATGCCCTTCCTCTAGCTTCTGATCTCTTCAAGTCGTAGCTTTACAGGCTCGTGGCGACGATTTGATGTGTCTACACTTGTTTTCGGACGAGTCATGTAGGTTCCGGAGGACAAATCAAGAGGGGTTTGTTTGACCATACTCTATGTGTCAATTGTACACGTTAGATTGCATGATCAACTGTATGCTGGGATGCGACAACGACTGACAAAATCTCGATGTTGATGTTTGGGGTATTGAGAAATGATGTTCAAATCGGGGCAAACAAAATACCATTATTCGGAGCTATTGTTGTTCACACCTTGCAACATCCGGCAAAGTTTGATTTGCTAGCATTTGTTGAATGGTCATCCTGGGAATCATCCGTTTCTCTGGTTTCCCACACTAGAACGCTTTCTATTGTCGGGGCAGGTTGAACCTCTCTAGACGACACCTCGGATAAGATAGAGCTGGTTTGGTCGGAGGGATCGCGCGGCAAAGTATGGTCTGATAAATCGTACGAATCCCCTTGGAGGGACTGTTCCTGAGTCCCGGACTCAATCTGTTACCTGTTACTGGAAATTCTAGTACAAAATGAATGTCGCTCTACAGAGAGCGGCGCAATGTCGCTTCGACAACGACAACGAGGTCCTGCTGTGTATTGCAGTTCTTTGTAAACTGAAAAGATGGTCGTCAATAGTGAGTCTCCGTGGGATGGTTTATGTATCTGAGGAAATGTAGTTGTTGAGGGTCGATGCTGTTGCCGTTCGAGTAGCGGCGGCCCTTTTCCGGTTTCGACGGAGTGCCGGTTTGGTGTCTGTAGTAGGCCTCAGGATTGGTCTAACCGATTGATTTTTCCCTCCTGCAGCTGAACTTTGTGCTCTTTCCGAGTACAGGATTTATCCTGGAAATGGTAAACTTATGATCCGTCGTGATGGTAAGCCCGTCTGGCTCGGCACATCGAAGGCCCACAGCCTAACTCTTCAGAGAAAGAAGGCTGCGAAGCTCGTATGGACTCAAGCCTGGAGACGTCTTCACAAGAAGGGAATCACCGAGACCGCCTCAAAGAAGCGATCTCGCCGAGCAAACAAAGTACAAAGAGCCGTTGTTGGTCTTTCTCTGGATGATATCAAGAAAAAGGCTGCTGAAAAGGCAAGTGTCCGATCTGCCGCCCGTGATGCCGCACTAAAGGAATTGAAGGCCCGAAAGGCAGCTAACAAGGCTAAGAGCGGAGGCAAGACTGCTGCACCGAAGCCAAGTACATTCCAAAAAGTTCCTAAGCATATGGGTGGAAAGGGAGTTCGTGGAGGAACTCAACGTTAGAATTGGTTGCCTACTCTAGAATTTACTCGAAAAAAAGTCTTCCTCGGTGTTCTAGTGGGGCGCGGGCATGTAGTTCGATTGTTCGCGGATCACAAATATGTCGAGTATATGCGGTACCATTTCAGAATGTGATGGATGGAGTTTAGGTTTATGGCGCTGGAGGATAGAATCGTTGAACAGGCTCTGCACATGTCCAGTCTTCGATTTTTCGCCGTACGGACAATCGCTTTCGATACTAGAGAAGGTCACCGGAACAACAGCTGTAGTGAGTATCCAGGACTGTGTCGTATCTCCTCAAGTATCAACTATTTTGATCATCTCGAAGTATAGCATCGTCCTATCGGCGTCGCCCCGAAACTCGTCCTCGGAAAGACAGCTGCTTCGGAGTCCCCCCACCGCATCTATCGTTAAGACTGCCATTGTACGTTCGTGGTCTACGCTGAAATGGAACACTCCTTGCTTCGATTCGGCCTTCCAGGGCTTCTAGTCAAGCCACGAGGATGGCTGACTTTTCGTATCTGAACGATCATTCGGTAGACACTCATAACATTTTGCTTCCAATGTCTTTCCAACCTACCTTGTTGAGGTCAAGTGGCTCTTGCTAGTACAGTATGACGTCATGGTCGTCTATCAGCCAGCATGAAATACTGTAACATTTGGCTCTACTAGTCTAATCGAAAGAGAATTGGTGCGGTACTAGGCCTGCAAAACTAGCTTTACAGTCAAGGCCCCTGGCCAGACCCAACCTTTCTTTTTAGGGTGTGATCTCCATGATCGCTCCCGAGTGGCTTGCTTCTCCACCCTCGTAGTGATGCCAGCAACCACTGTGAAATAGATATTGAGTTATCTACCTACCTGGCTTAACAGTTTAGGACTGTAAGACTCGGCTTCCGTTCGTCTGTCCACTTGCCCCGTTACGGACGACGGCCGGGATAGAT
>Ga0194115_10007861_pt1 | contig 10468 bp, 9 predicted proteins | sample TA2MahsurfametaG_3_FD_148656 | JGI IMG/M metagenome (GOLD analysis project Ga0194115, IMG submission 148656) | Freshwater microbial communities from Lake Tanganyika, Tanzania - TA2015002 Mahale S4 surface | ecosystem: Environmental > Aquatic > Freshwater > Lake | place: Tanzania: Lake Tanganyika... | reverse complement strand
CCTGATCTAGTTTGCTGATCGCCCTGTAGTCCACTGGCCTCAGATGCAACATGAGATCATCGCACACGTATTTTGGATCCTGATCTGGTTGTTGTATGTTTTCCATGACCCATCTGAGATCTATCGCACCGTCATTGATGTTGTTGCAATGGGGGCATTTGGTCTCGACTGTCATCTCTGGGCCATAAGTGGCTATCCTGATAGCTATCAATATGGTATCTAGATCGGTCCGTGGTGTGCTCCAAGCATCTTTGATATTGGGCAAGCAGCTTTCGATCATGCTGGTCGTGGATGCGCCGTTCATCAGCGCGTCAGCGGTCTTGACCATCATCTCATCCTTGCCCGTCATGCTCATCACGGGAAGCTCTCCGTTCTCGGTCATCTCCAAGCTGCCCTGCGGCCACCACTTGCCCATGCTGGGCAGCTTGATGTAAATCTTAGGTTGCCTGAAATGCTTCTTGAGTGGGTTGTTGGTCATGTTCTCCGTCCGGTTAAATATATCACGATAGGCTATAGCCTACTTATGTGAGCAGATAATGGCGGTCGAGGGAAAATTCGGAGATCAGAACATCCGGCTGGAAAACGCCGCCGAGGAAGCGACACTCAGCGACCTAGCTTCTACCATGAAGAAGACGTTCGGTGGCAGCGGATCATTCAATCCCAAGAACGTGCAAGCCCTATCTAAAGGTGCCAAAGATACCTCAGACAGCTTCCAAACACTGCTCAAACGGGCGTCAGGCGCCGCTGATGCTTTGGATGAGCTGGAAGAAGCAGCTGGAAAGAAAGCCAAAGACGCCTTCAAGGAATTCGCTAGGGACGTGAAATACGCCAGCGGTAACTTCAAATCCGCTTTTTCCAGCGACACCGCAGAGAAAGGCGCCAGGAACATAATAGAAGGCATCACAGACACCCTCAATGGTGCTATAGATGCTATCGGATCGATGTCTGCGAATCCATACGTGAAGACCGCATCTGAGTTGGCACAAGCAGCCGTCACGGGTCTAGGAGCAGCGGCAGCTGCCGCGGTTGGTGCCATACAAGGTTTCTCTGATCAATTCAAGGAACTAGCGAACAATGGTTTCATCGCAGGCGAAGGCCTGGGCACTCTGAACAACAAAATCTTGGCTTCAGGCATGACATTGGGGCAGTTTGAAAAACTAGTCAAGGACAGCGGTGAAGACCTCAGGAACATAGGAGGTTCTGCTAGCCAAGGTGCTAGGCAGGTGTTGAGGCTGCGCAAGGCCATGATAGGCCAAGAAGAGCAGTTCCAGAGATTGGGCTATGATTTCGATGAGCTAGCACCATTGGTGGCAGAGTATGCAGGTAACCTAGCCAGGGGTGCCAGCGAGATCAACATCAGCGATCAGCAGCTCATAGATCAGACCGCATCCTATGCCAAGAACCTGCGCATGGTATCTGATCTCACCGGCCAAAATGCCAAGCAGCTCAAAGAAGAATCAGAAGCTGCCGCAACTGAAGCTAGGAATCAAAAATATCTGATAGAACTCGAAAGATCTGGCAGGGCTGGTGCAAGCAAGACTTTTGGTGATATATCCGCTACCCTCAAACAGATAGCCCCGGGCTACGACGAACTATTCAAAGATTACAACACACAGTATGGCACAGCACTGTCGACCACCACTGGTATATTGCAATCTAGTAATCCAGCGATGGCGCAGATCCTCCGTGAGATGCGGGATGGGATACGCGACGGAACCATAAATCAAAGCAATGCGCAAGAGATATTGATACAAAAGATCAAAGACAATCAAGCAGGTATCACGGCTGGCATGAATACCATTGCTACACTCGCACAAGCAGGCGTAGAAGGCACAGAACGATTTGGTATCATGAATCGCGAGCTCAATAATATCTTCGCTACTGATCTACCTGCGCTAAAGAAGAACATAGAAGACGCAGGAAAGAACAGGGATGAACTGACAACCAGCATCGTTAGCTTGCAGGAAGCAAATCAAGCAGTAACACAAGCTCAGAACGAATTCGCGATGGCATTAGGTAAAACCGGGACTGATCTTGGCGTCATAGGTGCGGTCAATGCTACAGCAAGTGCGTTCAGGAGCGCGGCCCAAACTATTAAAGAAGTAATAGGAGGTGATTTCTCCGGAGAGAGGATATCTGCAGCAGAAGCACTAGGTCCTGTGCCTGAAGGCGGATTGATGCAGGCTACCGGGACCAGGGGCACGACCAGAGGCGGTCGCGGAGGTGTGTCAAATGTCATCACATACACCGAACAAGAGAGACAGCAAAATGCATTGTTTAATGCTTACAACAAGTTGTCTGACCAAGAACTAGCTAATCTAGGACTGGTAAGACATAAGAAAGCGGGAACCGGTATCTTTGGCAGTGACTATTTTGGTGATACGATTATAGAGAAAAAGATGGCTAGGGGAGGTATCATACCAAACATGGGCGTCGACGGTATGAGCATCAGGGCAGGAGATGGCGTCTCAGAAGCCATAGTCCCATTACCTGATGGCAGGAACATACCCGTGAAACTAGATGACACGGCGTTCCGCAGCATGGCAGACAAATTAGATTTGCTGGCCCGCTTGAATGGTGCTATGCTGAATGCTATGGAACGCAACAACAGCCTAACAAGGCAAGGTCAGATGCTGTCCAGCTGATAGCGGTAAATATCCTGAGGATCATACATGGCCTGGACCAAACATTTCAAGATCGTCAATGCGGATGGCAACATGAGCCCGATATCAGGTGGCTCAGGTGCTAATCCCCAGTTCAAGTTCGCGAACTATCAGAACCCTCTGCCAGATGTCTATTCAGGGCATCCAAACAGGGTCGAGCGCTACAACCAATACGAAAGCATGGACCTAGATCCCGAGGTCAACTCTGCGCTTGACACCATAGCAGAGTTCATGACGCAACCAAACCAAGATAACAACACACCATTCGACATACATTTCACTGATGCTCCTACCAAGACCGAGACCGATATCATAACTGAGCAGCTTAAGAACTGGTGCAGCATGAACGAGTTTGATCGCCGCATGATGAAGATGGTGCGAAACACGATCAAATATGGCGATCAGGTGTTCATACGCGATCCTGAGACCTTCGAGATATACTGGGTGGACATGTCCAAGGTCACCAAGATAGTGGTCAATGAGAGCCAAGGCAAGGAACCTGAGAATTATTTCATAAGGGATCTCAGCCCTAATTTCGAGAACCTCACAGCCACTACCAACACAGCACAGGATGCCTATGTACGCAGTCCACAGACCGGCGGGTCCACGGGCAGCTACACCTTACCCAACGCACCTTATACAGGTGGCAGCAGGTTCACGCTTGGTGCCAACGAGAAGAGCATAGCAGCTGAACACATAGTGCATCTCAGCCTCAGCGAGGGCCTGGATGCCAACTGGCCTTTCGGAATATCCATACTGGAAAACGTGTTCAAAGTCTATAAACAGAAAGAACTGCTGGAAGACGCGATACTCATATACAGGGTGCAGCGCGCGCCTGAGCGTCGAATATTCTACATCGACGTAGGCAACATGCCCAGCCATCTCGCCATGCAGTTCGTGGAGAGGGTCAAGAACGAGATACATCAGAAGAGGTTGCCCACACAGACCGGAGGTGGCAGCAACATCATTGACAGCACCTACAATCCTCTCAGCATCAACGAGGACTATTTCTTCCCCCAAACCGCAGAAGGACGGGGCAGCAAGGTGGAGACCTTGCCAGGTGGACAGAATCTAGGCGAGATAGACGATCTCAGATATTTCAACAACAAGCTATTGAGGGGACTACGGGTTCCCAGCAGCTATCTGCCCAACGGTCCTGAAGATGGCAGCCAAGCCTACACCGACGGCAAAGTAACCACGGCTTTGATACAAGAGCACAGATTCAATCAATACTGCATGCGCTTGCAATCAGGTATCAGCGGTACCATGGACAGGGAGTTCAAGACCTTCCTAAACTTCCGGGGGTTCAACATAGACAACAGCTTGTTCGAGATCAAGCTGACGCCTCCTATGAACTTCGCTGCTTATCGCAGCATCGATCTAGATTCCGCACGCATAAGCAGCTTCACGCAGCTAGCACAGACACCATATATCAGCAAGCGTTTCATGCTCAAGAAATATCTTGGTTTCAGCGAAGTTGATCTCAAAGAGAACGAACAGATGTGGCGTGAAGAAATGGGCAAGAGCCAACAATCATCCGCTGCTGGCAGCGATCTCCGCAATGTGGGCATAACACCGGGTGCTATATCCAGCGATCTCGACACTTTATCAGGGATAGAACCACTACCTGGAGATGACGCAGCGACAGGCGCCGCAGGTGTTAGCGCACCCGCAGGCGATGTAGCAGGTGCTGCCCCGGCGACAGGAGCAGCAGCAGCCCCGCCGCTACCTGGAACCGCGCCTACGGCTTAAATAAGTGAAGGAGGCTGGCATGCGATTGTTGGAAATGTTTAGATTTTACCCTATGGAATATCAAGACCTGTCGCAGGATAGCAGCCAGCTCGATTACACTGACACACGCAAAACCAAGCTGACTCTGGCACATATAAACAAACTTCGTAAGATGAACGACATGAGGGCTTTGGAACATAGCAAAGAGGTCCAACTAGTACAGCAGATGTACAATGCCGCGCCACAACAAGGAAGCATGTTATAAAAAGTATCTGTTAAAAATTTTTTCTTTGGCATAACTAACCGCATGTGGTTGTTTTGATCAAAATCAACCAATAAAAACATCATATCTCCCCTTATCATTAAATATACACAGATCCTGCGGGATATTAGGAGATATTCGACATGAAATCCAAGTTTGAAACGCTCATTGAGCACATCCTCAATGACAATGAAGAAGCAGCTCGCGAGCTGTTCCACGATATCGTGGTGGAAAAGAGCCGCCAGATCTACACAGATCTCGTATCTGAAGAATCTGGAGAAATGGGTGAAGGCGTAGAAGAGTCGATAGTAGATGAAATCGGTGGCGACGCTGCTGATGATATGATGAATGACATCGAAGCTGACGAAGCTGGCATGGATATGAAAGATGCCGGCAAGGAAATGGATTCAGGAGACATGGATTCAGGAGACATGGATTCAGGAGACATGGACCCTGAAGATGGTGCAGCAGATGACGAAGAGATAGAAGATCGTGTAGTAGATCTCGAAGCAGCACTTGACGAACTCAAAGCTGAGTTTGACAAGCTCATGGCAGACGAAACAAAAAGCCACGCCGAAAAAGCGGATGATATGATGCCAAAAGAAGGCATGGTGCGGGAATATGTAGAAAAAGCACCAGCTCCAGTCAAAGCTGAATCAGATGTAAACAGCGATTCACCTGTGGCTAGCGCCAACGATATGGGCGGCAAAGCCAACATCAGCACTGGCGGAAACAGCAACCCAGATGGTAACGCAGCACCGAAAGCAGCAAAGTTAGATAATATGCCTCACAGCGGTAGCTACGAGAATGTTCCAGGTGCTAAAGCTGGCGATGCTTACAGCAAAGCCAAAGCTCCGGTAAGCAGCGAAGCTGGTGGCACTAACACCAAGAGCGCAATATAAGGAACGTAGATGAAGCCTTTCTTGATAGAAACACTATCATATGATCAGGCCCGCATAGTTACCGAAGGTAGCAGCGATGGCAAGGATCTCTATATGAAGGGCATCTGCATCCAGGGCGGTAGGGAAAACGCTAACATGCGCACTTACCCCGTCTCTGAGATCTCCAAGGCAGTCAAGACCATCAATGAGCAGATCACGGGTGGTTACAGCGTGCTAGGTGAAGTGGATCATCCTACCAACCTGCGCATCAACCTCGACCGCGTCAGCCACATGATCACAGAGATGTGGATGGACGGTCCAAACGGATTCGGCAAGCTGAAGATACTGCCAACGCCGATGGGAACACTGGTCCGCACCATGCTAGAGTCTGGCGTGAAGCTAGGCGTCAGCAGCCGTGGTGAGGGTAATGTCGATGATGCCAACGGACAGGTCAGCGATTTCAATATCGTTACCGTGGACGTGGTCGCACAACCTTCCGCTCCTAACGCATATCCAAAGGTGATCTATGAGAGCCTGCTGAACATGCGCTATGGCCATAGGACGCTTGAGATGGCTGCGGAGCTAAAAGAAGACAAGCGTGTACAGAAGCACGTCACTGAAGCAGTGACACGCTTTATCAATGAACTGAAAATATGATTCAGGAGAAAAAGATGTTCGAAGCTATCAAACCATTGCTCGATAGCGGTATCATTAACGAGGAAACCAAGATTCAGATCGAAGACGCTTGGAATTCTAAGCTTAATGAAGCGAAGTCGGAGCTACGCGCCGAATTTGCTATCCGTTACGAACACGATAAAAGCGTGATGGTTGAAGCCTTAGACAAGATGGTGACAGAGAGCCTCACAACAGTTATCACTGAAGTGGCAGCTGAAAAGGCAAAGTTGGTCGAAGATCGTGCTAAGTTCACAGCAGAAATGCAGGACAAAGCCGGCAAGTTCCAATCTTTCTTGGATGAAAATCTCAAGAAGGAAATCAGCGAATTTGTAAATGACCGTGAATCACAAAAGGCTGGCCTGGTCCGCCTTGAGAAGTTCGTCGTGCGTGCCCTCGCCGAAGAACTCAAAGAATTCTCGGAGGACAAGAAGGACCTTATTAACACCAAAGTTAAGCTTGTGTCAGAAGCCAAAGAAAAGCTAGCAGAACTGCGTGCGCAGTTCATCGCTCGCGGTAAGGATTTGGTCGAGGCAACAGTCACCAACACACTAAAGGCAGAGCTTGGACAGCTCAAGGAAGACATCAAAGTTGCAAGTGAAAACAATTTTGGTAGGCGCCTGTTCGAAGCATTCGCTAGCGAATTCGCTGCTACCCATCTAAACGAGCATGCTGAGATACGCAAGCTCAAGAACATGATGAGCAGCATTGAAACCAAGCTGGTTGAAGCGCAGAAGGACGTGGCCGAGAAGAAGGCCATCGCAGAGTCCAAGGACCAAGAGATCGCACAGATCAAGGATGGTATCGCAAGAGATACCAAACTCAACGAAATGCTGAAGCCACTCGCAGCTGACAAGCGTGCAGTGATGGTCAGCTTGCTAGAAAGTGTTCAGACCGAAAAACTAGAAGGTGCTTTCCAAAAGTATCTGCCAGCCGTCATGAACAACACAGCAAAAACCGACCGCAAGGTCATCAACGAATCTGTGACAGCGGTCACAGGTGACAGGGCAGCCAAAGCCCAAGATTCGACTGAAGATAAGGGCAATATAGTTGAAATCAGACGTTTGGCAGGATTGAAGTAAAAGGAAAAGTATCAATGACTCAGAATCTAATTGAGAGCCGTTGGGACGAGACCAAAGACGCCCTGCTCGAGGGCCTCTCCGGAACGCGTCGCAGCACCATGGGTGCAGTGCTCGAAAACACAAAGCGTTACCTGTCAGAAGCTGCAACAACTGGTGCTACTGCTGCTGGTAACGTCGCTACACTAAACCGCGTGATCCTTCCAGTGATTCGGCGCGTCATGCCAACTGTTATCGCCAACGAAATCGTCGGCGTGCAGCCAATGACTGGCCCAGTTGGCCAGATACATACCTTACGCGTTCGCTATGCAGAAGATTTCACATCATCTGCGTCGCCAGCTAACGGCCCAGGCACCGACACAACCGCCGGTGAAGAAGCCCTCAGCCCGTTCAAGATCGCGCAAGGCTATTCAGGCACTGCCTCAGGTGTCACCAGCACCACGGGTGCAGCTGGTTCAACTAGCTCTTTAGAAGGCGTACCAGGTCGCAAGATCAGCGTGCAAATTCTGAAGCAAGCAGTCGAAGCAAAGACCCGCAAGCTATCAGCTCGCTGGACCTTTGAAGCCGCTCAAGACGCTCAGAGCATGCATGGCCTCGATGTCGAAGCAGAAATCATGGCTGCTCTCGCACAAGAGATAACCGCTGAAATCGATCAAGAGATCCTTTACAGCCTGCGCGCTCTCGCTGCAACTGAAGAAACCTTCAACCAAGCAGCAGTGAGCGGAACAGCAACATTCGTTGGTGATGAGCATGCTGCACTCGCAGTGCTCGTTAACCGTGTTGCTAACAAGATCGCAAGCCGCACACGTCGTGGAGCTGGTAACTTTGCAGTGGTTTCACCAGAAGCATTGACCATCCTCCAGTCAGCCACGACTTCGGCTTTCGCACGCACCACAGAAGGTACCTTCGAAGCACCAACAAACACCAAGTTCGTTGGCACGCTCAATGGTGCGATGAAGGTGTATGTGGATTCATATGCACCAGACAGCACAGCAGTGCTCGTCGGTTACAAGGGTGCAAGCGAAGCAGACGCAGCAGCGTTCTATTGCCCATACATCCCACTGATGTCATCAGGCGTCGTGCTTGATCCATCAACCTTCGAGCCAGTCGTTGGCTTCATGACAAGGTACGGATATGTGGAATTGACCAACACAGCATCGTCACTCGGCAATGCTGGCGATTACCTTGGAGAAATAGCCATAAGCAACGTCACATTCTCCTAATAAAGGATGCGATGTCAATACTAGGAAGGGCGGATTATCCGCCCTTCCTTTATGGCTTGTTTTGATATCGACTGTGAATTTGTTTTGTTATCTTGTTTGTTTGCTATAAATATGGAATCAGATAGTATTCTGATTCTCGGTTTAGCCGCCGGGTGGACCTAGAACGTCCCACGAGGAGAAATAAAATGGCAAAATTCAGGGTAGCAAAAACCACAGCACAAGGCACTGCCTTTGCTAATGGCACCAAACTCAAAGGTGGTCTGACATCATTTTCAGGCAACCAGATACAGACACGTGTGAAGCTGGGTTCAGCATCAGAAGCCACAGGTAGCATATTGCGTGCCAGAGGTTCTAGGGCGTTTCTCGTCACTGACGGCGCATCAATAGCTGACGAAAGCGTGGAAGTAGGTAGCATCTATCAGATACTAACCGTAGGAACGACAGATTGGAATTCCATGGGCGTTAAGGGCACAGCAGCAGTTGGTGGGATCTTCACAGCCAAAGCGGTGGGATCTGGCACAGGCACGGCTGCATTAGTCAAGAAATGCACGCTAGCAAACCTAGCCAATGGTTCTCTCACTGCTGATACCATGACCATCACCTGCACCTTGGCAGATTCATCACAGTTCCGTGCTAAGAGGATCACTAACAAGTATGTTTATGATTTCTCAAACAACAAGTTCTTGGTCGGCACTAGCGCTACTACAGCAACTAATCCAGATACAGTAGCAGTACAAGTAGCATAAACATAATTTGCTAAGATCAAAGCTGCGTGCTACTATAGCACGCAGCTTTTTCTTGAAGATGAAACCTGGATTTGTTATAGGTAATGGTAGATCTCGTCTGGCCCTCAATATCGAGGATCTAAAGAAACATGGCCGCGTCTATGGCTGCAATGCTCTATATAGGGACTTTACCCCTGATATCTTGATAGCCACTGATCCTGGTATCACAGCCGAGATAGAAGCCAGCGGTTATGCCTTGACCAACACATTCTACACCCGACAACCAACAGAAAGTCTAGGTAGCCAGCTGATTAAACATCATTTTGGATTTAGCAGCGGACCAATAGCTGTCAAATATGCTGCTGAAGCGGCACATCAATCCATATATCTGGTTGGTTTTGATCTCCAAGGAAAAGATGGACGGCAGAACAATATATATTCTAGCACTGAAAATTATAGGCGCAGCGAGGACAAAGAGACTTATTATGGAAATTGGGTTAAACAGCTAGCCCAGATATTCCACGAGCATCCACATCAGAGATTCATACGTTTGACCAATGAAGATGGCATTATTCCTGTTCAATGGATGCAGTGTGCTAATCATACCAGCCAGCTGATAAGTGATTTCATGCCCAACATAAATAGCAAGCCATGGCAGAGATCAAGAGAGTAAGCGACAGTTATACCATTAGTTCCCCCGCAATAGTGTTTGACGGGAACGTGCAGGTAAATGGTTCCAACACGGTTGTAGATACGATAACCACTACCATCACAGATAACACCATCACTATTAACAAAGGCGAGACTGGAGCAGGTGTCAGCACTCTTGGACCCACCGCTCAGATAGTGATAGATAGGGGGAGCTTGCCAGATGTCGATCTCAGATGGAACGAAACCACTGGCAAATGGCAATTGACCACTGATGGCAGCACTTATTTAGATATCATCACAGGCTCTGGCACGGTGTCAGCAGCAGGAAGTCCCGGGCAGATCCAATATAATTCAGGCGGTGTTTTAGGCGCTGAAGCCAACTTGACATATGATGATGCAGCTAATCTTTTGTCAGTTGGTAATGTTTCTGTGGGCAACGGTGCGATTATCGCCAACGCTACCAATGCTAATCTTAGCCTCAGTGCCAACGGCACTGGCAGCATAAACATAAGTTCGGTGGCTACCATAGATCATCAAGGCAGCACACCCAGCAGCGTGGCCAGTAAAACTAAGCTCTATGC
>Ga0194115_10007855_pt1 | contig 10471 bp, 11 predicted proteins | sample TA2MahsurfametaG_3_FD_148656 | JGI IMG/M metagenome (GOLD analysis project Ga0194115, IMG submission 148656) | Freshwater microbial communities from Lake Tanganyika, Tanzania - TA2015002 Mahale S4 surface | ecosystem: Environmental > Aquatic > Freshwater > Lake | place: Tanzania: Lake... | reverse complement strand
GCGGTGTTGGGGGGGGGGGGGGGGGGGGGGGGGTTCGGGACCATTAGATGGGTGAGCGGTGTCCAACCGGCATGACCGTCGGAGAGCCGTTCATCCAACCCACCCACGTGATCAGATGTCAACAGAAGGTACAACTTCCGCCGGAAGATGAGAGATTTTCTGGCCACGTCAGTTACAATGTCATCTGTTGACCTTCGCCTCCATATGCCAGCTCGGACGATCTTCCTCAAAAGTGAAGAAGATTCATCCCATTGATACCGGTATTTTTCGATTAGGGTTCGTGTCAAGCGTTGAAGATGGATCGGGAAACACCTTAGTACATTTCAATTGATCTAACCTAATTGTTTACGTACGGTACTCTCTCGTCAAAGGTGTAATACTTCACCTACATATGCTAATTAGGTATGTGCATGGTTTCTGTGAATACGTGGGGCGGTCGACAAGGACGAATACTTTTCACATCATGGACGCCCGCTTTCCTGCGTTCAAGATGTACAGTACTGTACAACAAGGAGGTAGAAGATCACTCTACACGGTAGCCATGAACGGTGAAAGTCCCCAATTATCTGTAAAAACCATGAGAATTTTGAAACCTCACGTATGAAAGCTGCACTCGATCCCTAAAGTAATTCCCCTTTCTAGGCATACACAGTTGTCATATCTAGCTGTCGAAGATACGATGGTGGGTACTCATAGTTACGATTTATTTAATCCTATTAGTCAACAACAGCGGCGAAGGCTTTTCTGCCCGTGAAATGGGCAACTACACCGTATCGATGCCGGTGAAATGGGCAACTACACCGTATTGATGCAGCAATTTCATCCATTTTACGGAAGAGACTTCTCTTTGAGTTCTAGTATCGATTGCCTTGAACGACGCGGACACGGTAAAGAGAAAAAAATCCAAATCTTTAGTAGATATCATACGACACGTACACGCACACGAAAAACAACAACAAAGAATGATAAAGGGTGTCCTGATTGTGAATAATCATGGGAAACCAAGAATGGTAAAATTTTATCAACCCGTCGAAAGTGAGGCATTACAACAGACTGTCATTCGAAGGATTTTTACACAAGTCGCACAACGTCCAGATAGTTTTTGTAATTATTTGGAGGGGATTGTTCCCGAATGGGGGGAACAAATTAAATTGATTTACCGGCATTATGCGACATTATATTTTGTGTTTGCAGTCGATTCACAAGAATCCGATTTGGGTATCCTTGATTTAATCCAAGTCTTCGTTGAAGCCTTGGATAAATGTTTTGAAAATGTTTGTGAATTGGATCTAATCTTCCATTCTGATCGTGTCCATTACGTCCTAGATGAAATCGTTATGGGTGGGATGGTCCTAGAAACCAATATCGGTTCTATCTTACAATCAATCAAGGATCAAGGAAAGTTACATACGGATAGTCTAACAAAGGTGGATGCATCCGAAAGTGCGACACAAATACGGCAACAATTAGGTGAAACTAGTAGTAAGTGGCAGTACAATTGGTAACAATACTTGTTTTTGCGGAGTTTCTACGTGACTGTTTCCCCTCGCGAGTTTCTCGATCAGATCGATGATCAAGGTCAATCATCAGATTCACCGTCATACGTGGTATCGTTTCGTCGCAACGATGAGGAACGTATACCGATTTCAATGTCACAATCATCCAAGTAGACAACGCTGTAGTATCCGTGGGGAAGAACACTTGATATTTCCGCCCTGTACCACTTCCCGGATTCCTCGTAGTTAGCTTGTACTAGATCTCCAACCTTGTACATTGGCAACGACATTTCTTCTGTCTCGTGTGGACTTAACGGTGCCTCGTCCACTGTATTCCCCAAATGACGTACCGGTTCCAATACACCAACATCTCTTAGAAGCCTAGACGCCTCGTCGTATCCCATCGACTCGACGAATCCATGAAGCCAAGTAGAAACCTGAGATGATTCCATGGTACCAAGTCGCGAGTTCATATATTCATATTTTGAAATTCGAAAATCCATTCCTGTCACCAAAGCAAATAAGAAACTGACCATAAACACTTCTCTCGATGTCTTCTTTGAATAATCTTTGTGGACTTACCTCGACTATCGCCGACCCTGTAGAGAAATTGCTCTCGGGTTCCCATGTAGTGATGAGCAATCAAAGGTGTGTCCTCCTCAAACATGTAAATGTTGGGAGGACAAATCGCTTTCAGAGGTAGATGTGGATTTCCGTCGTTGGCTGGATGGTTCAAATCCTTAAGACGTAGACGGCCAAGGTCAATTACGGCCTTGCTTGGAACTCGATCGTTTATACGACATATCTCGCCTGTTCGGGCCGTGTAGTGGTTTATATTCGAACCATACCTTCTCCATCGTATCGTCTGAAAGGATCGACCATCAAAATGAGGTGGTGACATCGCATCGATGATCGAATCAGGACTCTCTATAGACGCAAACTGTCGACGAACAACAGGAACACATGATGTTGTTACATCGTCAAAGTAGGGATTCGGTATCGTTATCTGATCTAGAATCGAGGCGACACTACCCTGCTCTTCGACTGGCCGAACATTCCACATGGAACGGTTGCTACCAGGTTGCTTGATTTTGGAGAGTTCTGGGTTGTAGGTGAGATATTCATCGCTGTCAATGACCATCGTCCATTCACGGTTCAGTCGCTTGTGCTCTTTGAGACATCGTAGAATGAAGGATGTCTGGCGACTACGAAAGTCTTTAGTGTTCTGATCCTCCTTCCGGCGTTCACCATGTCGATGTTTATGAGCATTCTTTCGTGGCTGCCAAAAGTCCTTTTCTGTCCAGATTTGAATATCCATGAGATTTTTCCATCGATCAAAGATTGGAATAGGACTCGTCAGACTTCCTGGATCGATTGTGACGATCAGATGGCGGAGATTCACAGTATGGAAATGATATGCTAACCATTCGATGAGGTGATGATTATCGTCCATAACGTAGAGACAGGCATTTGTTCCCATGGTTGTATTTTCCACGTTGCTTGCCATCAACTTCTGCTTCGTAGGAGAATATCGAAAACACTCCGTGGTTTTGTGTAAAGGAGTATTCTGATCCGTCATGAGTATTCCATGTAGAATTATCACTAGGTATACATTCATGACCGTGCAACCTACGGCCATCAAGACCCTAGAAACAGTTCTCAGCTGCATGTCTCCCAACTGGCTGTCTTTCAATGTTCTGGTAGAAGGAAAATATCTTTTAGCCGGCTGGTAGTTCTCGCCTTGCTTGACCCGTATACTAGCAGTAAGAACCCCAAAGATGCTTTCAAGGTTGATTCCTCTTGAGCTTTGCGATGAATGGATGAAAGAGATTAATTTTTCCCCTCCTCTAGTGATTATCGAGCTAGCAGTGGCTAGAACCCCTAAATGTTCATCACGATCATTTTTTCTAAATCGTTTCCTCTATTCTATCTTTTTGGGGCGTGGATGACGACGGAGCTTCCAATCTCAGGTAACATCGACAATGAGCAACCAAAAATCAATTCCTCTAAGTATCTCTGTATAGGGCATATATAGGGGTACCCAAAGGGGTGGTTTTTGTCGTCTAATCTACCATAGGTAGAAAGGGGGCATAGGTTAAGCCAAAAAGGTCGATCCGATCTACTCTCTGCGGTCTTGAAAGTCGAATTCGTCAACACGGTAAATCAAACAAACTAGCAAGGAAATTTGCGAACAGAAAACAAAATTGATTAACTTGCAAATTAAGTTTTCTTTGGTGTGGATAAGGTCTGGATATCTCGTTCCTTTTTCTTTAGCCTTGCTTGACCATGGCACCCTGCTCGTTGGAATCGGTAATGTCGACAGGCTGCATGACCCCAACAGCGCAGGCCTCAAACTTCGATGGGGTCATATTCTGATCGACAGTGAATCTAGTCATCAATCCACAGAAGATTTCCTCAACCTGTCCAATTTTGGTGATGAACGAACTCTTGCCCGCCTTGAGGGGATCACAGAAGCGACATTCAGTATTGAGATTTCCACGCCAAGATGCCATCACCACACGATCGGGGGCGGCGTTGCCACGTCCTCGTAGAGATCCAGTAGATTTAGTTTCACCTTCAACCGTGTACAAGACCAACGAGTCCGGAGAAAAGTCGCGGAGGATATAGTCATGGAAGTGAACCTTGTTGAAAGCGACGGCGAAAGCATCCGAAACGGTCTGACGGACATCCTCACTCTTGCAAGCGTCATGATCCTCAGCACACTTCAATCCTTCAAGAGAAATGGAAACTCTGGGACTATCGACCTCTGCTACCTCGTGTTTGTCCTCCCAACCCTCCGACAAGGTGAGGGGGGAAAGAGAGCACGCGTGGGCCGTTTCAAAGAGATCTTCATGTCCTTCGTGCTTTAGGATCGAACAGAACGCATCGGAGATTTCTTGAGTGTGCGACCAGATCGGAACAGAGGAGAGTTCGACAGCATCATCATCCTCCTTCGAGCAAAAGTAGCAGATGATATCAACCTTCCAGAAGACTCGGTATCTGTACTTGCCGTATCTGAACCAATCAAGACCCTGGTGAGCAGATTTATCTTCTTCGTCTCCTTTGGTATCGTACAGACTTCCCAAGATGAGGTCGGTAGTAGACAATGCTGCGTCTTTCGAGACCTCAATCGAGGTGACATTGCTGTGAAGCAAAAAGAGATCATCCTCAACACGAGCATGGACGGTGTTGTACGCACGCTTCAGGGCACTGGTGATGAATTCGATATCGCCAGGGCTAAGTGTCTGCTTCTTCAGCCCAGGGATGGTCATGCTCACGATTCCATCCGTGACGGTCGAGTCACCATTGTCCGCGACGGGATCAACGACAACATCGGTAGGAGCATGAGACAACCCCGCAACTAGGGAGGGAAGCGAGACGAGAGGAAGGAGAAGAGACGCGACAGAAAGCTTCATGATGGCAGAGTAAGTTAGAACGTTGTTTTTTCGTCGAGCAAAGTTGAAACGATAGTTTCAGATTTTATGAGATCGACACCGATCGCAAACATCTCAAGCAATTTCCAGTTCCATCGCATTCCCTTTTTGAAACATGAGACATCCTCGTTGATCTTTACGGGGATACAGTACCACCGAAAACCTTCTCACAGGATCTCAACACTTGATGATGATGAAGAATGTTCCTGCTTGAAGGCAGCCAAGGAAATCATTCGATTTTCATATCCGATCGGTCGTCGTGGTGGCGGTGTGGGAGTTAAGGTTATCCTCGTAACGTAGGTTTCTACGACGAAATGTACCACAAAGCTTCTCAAGTGGATGCGACGTATGAATCCCACACTGGGAGGGCCTGGAAGTGTGACAGAGACTCTGTCCACCTCACCAATCATTTCAATTGTACTGGAGTGTTGGCGGAGAATCTTCTAGCTCTCACAGTCAACTCAAATTCTTCCCTAGCTAGCGGCGGTACTTTAAGTATCAACGCTCCAGACACCAGCAGCACGATTGATCAGGCTGTGGTACTGCATCGTCCAACGGCAAGCCTCACATTCCTTGACAAAGTCTGCCACAGATTTAAAAGAAAAACGAATATGATGAAATGAGCCTCGCCAGTCCAGGGTTCAAGACATCGTGAATCCAATAAAGTTCTCTCGACTGCCGACCGTCGACAACAAAAGTGCAACGGACCCGGCTCATCGAATCCCTTTACGATCACCGAATACTATTGATCGAATTGAGATTCAGTACGACTTCGATCCGTCATCCATATCAGTCCATCGAGGAACACGGACAAGGGATCCCGTTTCCAGTGAGCAGGAGACCGTACCCACCACAATACCATTGTCTCAATGCATACATGGCTTTCGGAAAATAGCATGTTCGCACGTACTGTCACACGTATGAATACAATTCTTAAGGCTTTGTAGTCCAACTAATCAATTTTCTCGTACGAAGCCTTCATTTTTTGGTATCATAGGCAGAATATGGTTCCGACGTGATCGAGACCATTCAAGTAACAGGTATATGAGAAAAAACAAAATCAGGAACGAAGTACGCCAAGCTGACGAAGCTGTACTAGAGTTTATCCAATCCCCCTCCCCACCGTGACGAACCCCGGGAGAGTCATAGTACATGAGTCTTGAAGGCTTGTATAGTTTCTCATTCACCTGTCCGTCTTGAAAGTGAAATAGGTTTCTATGTAGCCTGTTTTGTGGACGGGGGGGGAATTATCGTTTCCGTTCCTCCTCACCACCAAGTAATTCCAGTATATTGAGAAAGATCCCAACAATATCGGTATATAATGCCATTGCACCCAAGACATAATCCTTATCATTCAATTGATATTTGGAATGTTTCCCCGCCACAATTAATTTCGTATGGTAGGCAAGATAGGCAGAAAATAAACATGCTGCCAAACCAGAATATAACATATCGGAAAAGGGGAGGAAGGTAGAAGGTAAAATTCCAGATCGTTGTAAGATTCCAATCATCAGGTAGGATAATAATATCATGGACCAACTAGAAAGACTTGCACCAATTTGACTCAAATCACGTTTCGGATTCGTTTGATGGATAGTATATAGAGAGACTGCCAATGTAGCGATAGCAGTCGTCCCCATAGCCGTTACGACGGTTCGGAATTTGTATAGACTGGATATGAATCCGACGGAAATAGCCTCTCCGACAGTAAATAGAGATAACCACCACCATTTATTGGGTGATGTCCGTCTTGCGGATGGACTAGAGGAGATCCGGTACCATGCTATCGAACTGACGATGATCCCCGATAGAGGAATCGCTGCCCACGGTGACGGTTCCCCATTCCGATTCCTCAATTGAGACAGATTCGACAATACAGGATTCAGACCGAATAGAAAACAAGAAATGGCAGTCACAATCAATTGGACTGATAGAATAGAATAGACTCGAGCTAACCTCGTACAAAAACAAAAGGCGAATGAGGAGGGATGTCAGAGGTTTCATTGTTCTTCTGCGTACATAGTATGCGTAGATTGTAATTTCGCTGGTAGAATGGTCCCAGAGAAATAAGGAGGAGGGGAGGGGCTACTTACCGATGAATGAATTTCTTGAATCTCGTGTCAAAAAGCTATCAATCGCTTCACGTGTCGAAACGTCACTGTCCACATATTGTTCTTTCTCATCGCCATCATCCTCATCGATTCCCATCCTTGTTATTGATGATGATGATGTTGATGATCCCATACGGGATGGATTGGTCGTAGTCGTTTTTGGTCGTATCATCTTGGTCGATTGGAAGGGATTATTCTTCTGACCTCCCCGTAGATCAAGTATAGGATGTCCGAATAGATCGATAGTGCTTGAGGACCATACTATACGAGAAGTGGATCTTCTTCTTGGATGGTCCACCTTTCCATGATAGGATGTTCCTCCACCTCGTCCTGCCTGAGAGGCTGAAACACACCAATAGGAGGAGGAGGAGGATGCTGAAGACGAGTTTGACGATATTTCACCTAAGAGAAGGAAGAAAAGGAACCAACCACAACCCTTCACAACAAGCGATGTCGTCGTGGCCACTGTGCTTCCAGATACTACATTCGATGACGACAGATTCATAGTAATTCAACCCCCCGAAAAAAAGATTTGTTGTTGTCGGCTGGAGGAGGAGGAAGGGGTTTGGGGGAGGGGGAGGGGCTATCGTATATATTCTCAGGCTACTAATTTCGATGATACGCAAGATGTTGGGAGTTTGTCTTGTGACATGATGGGTTTCGATGACAGGGGAAGACGATAACCCAGCTTTGCTGGTGGTTTGGCTTGTCACGTGGAAAATAGGTTTGTTTTTCGTTTTTCGGGAGTGTCCCTCACATCCGGGAAGAATCGATTCATCCGATTACTATTTAGACGTGGACGTAATCGTGAATTCTAGTGGTGGCACGACTGGCTTCACAGTCCACACCAGAAATGCGAAGGACGACTTTCACATTCTAGCAGCTTTGTGTATGTTTCCTCTTCATCAAGAAGCCCCCCCCCCACCCACCTCTATCGGATCCACCGCAGGGAGGGTCATAAAGGCTGGGAACCCCGTGAAGGTCATGACGTTGTAAAAAGAAGGAAAGATACTCAATATTCTAAGACCTTAGCTCCTCCTCCCCCAGTCTCACAATTAGTCGTCGGATCGAACGACTACAGTGAAAGCTGTTGCCCTTGTACTAGTGCAATGTCTACTTCCTTTTTCTGCTATTACTACGACCAAGCACATTCTTGCGAGAGACTTGTCCTCCGTCGTCGCGAATGGTATCAAAAAGCACCAATTCGTCTGTGGTGGCAATCATTTTCAACCTAAAAGAACAACATCCTTCTGGGTCCTCTTCCCCGTCACTGTACAGGATCTACATGTCTCTACCCGCAAAAGTCAAAATCCCCAAACCAAAAAAAGTTGGAAAGTCGCTGATTCCCTTAATAGAAAACGGATAGGCATTCGACACACAAGTGTTGTGTTGTACGTTACTCAACCGTTTCTCTCGCAAGCTTCTCCATTAGCTGAACATCCAATGATTCATCAGCATCGATGGTACCATTTCGTCGCAACCACGAGATACGCATACCGACTTCGGAGGAACAGTCTTCCAAGTAATGAACATTATAGTGTCCACTGGGGAGAACATACGATATTTCGGCCCAGTACCATTTCCCATAACCATTGTAATTGGCTTGTATTACATCACCCACCTTGTAGTGGTCTGTTGTTTCCACCGCAGGACGAGGTGTTGCCGGTATCTCATCTACTGATGCCGTGATCAATGGACGTATCGGTTCCAATACACCAACATTTTTCAAAAGTCTCGATGCCTCTTTATATCCCATCGACTTGACGAATCCATGAAGCCAAGAAGCAATATGAGATGATTCCATTGCACCGAGCCGGGAGTTCAAATGTTCATATCTAGCAAGTCGAAAATCCTTTCCTGTCATCGAAACAAAGTAAGACACTAGCCATCAATATTCCTCCTTAGTCGTCCCGGGAAGTGCTTCCAATTTCTACACGTACCTCGATTGTCTGCCTCCCGATATAGCCATTGCTCTCGGGTTCCCATGTAGTGATGAGCAATCAAGGGCGTGTCCTCCTCAGGGATGTAAATACTGTGACTACATATTGTTTCCAGCGGCCTGTGTGGATTTCCGTCATTATCGGGATGGTCCAAATCTTGAAGGCGTAAACGGCCAAGGTCAATCACTACCTTACTCGGAACTCGATCATCTATGGGACATTTCTCGCCCGTTCGAGTCGTGTATGTCGCTTCATTTGCTCCATACCTTCTCCATCGTATTGTCTGAAAGTACCGACCATCAAAGTTCGGTGGTGACATGGCGTCTATCATCGAATCAGGACTCTCTAAAGCAGCAAACTGTCGACGAAACACAGGAATACACGGCGTCGTCACATCGTCATAATACAGATTCGGTATCGTCATCTGATCTAGAATCGTAGCGACACTTCCCCGTGCTTCGATCGGTGGAACATTCCATGCGGATTGGTCGCTACCGGCCTTTTTGATTTTGGAAAGCTCTGGGTTGTAGGTGAGGTATTCGTCGGTATCAATGACCATCGTCCATCCATGGTTCCGACGCTTGTGCTCTTTCAGACATTGTAGATTGAAGGAGTTCTGACGACTTAAATAATTTTGAAGTTGTGGATCTCGTTTCTCTCTTCCATCCGATCCATGAATGCGACGATAAAGATCCTGTTCAAAGTCATGTGGTATAAAGTCCTCATCTGTCCAGACCTGAATATCCATGAGATCTTTCCATCGGTCAAAGACTGGCATAGGACTTGTTAGACTTCCTGGATCATTCGTCACGATGACATGACGAAGGTTGACTGTATGGAAATGATAGGCTAACCATTCGATGAGGTAATGATTGTCGTCCATAACGTAGAGGCAGGCACTTGTACCAGTCGGTGAACGACTTGTCGCTCTACTTGTGATCATGTCCTTGTCCTCATTGGCACAGTCAGTCCAAGAAGGACGTTGGAACGACGTTGAGAATTCTTGAAACAGGAGACTTTGTTTCGTGGCGAGAAGTTTGAGTACGGTCAGATATATACCCGTGGCCATGAAGACTGTGACCTTCAAGGCACCAGAAATATTTCTTGACTTCATTCTTCAATCAACTACTTTCGGTTGTTCCGGTGGTACTGTACAGTTGTAGGAGATTCATATGATACATGGGTGGTTCGATGAATTTTTTCCCCTGTTTTCTGTTCCACCATATCATGGCACACAACGTACAATTAGAACTGGCGAAGCACTGGACAGCCCCAGTTACTCGCGGCGCAACGTCTATTGGTGGGGAGTGGGAACCGTTCCACCGTTCCAACGGCCTGAGTTAGAGTTATATAGAGACTAACTGATAGCAGTCGTCCCCATAGCCGTTACGACGGTTCGGAATTTGTATAGACTGGATATGAATCCGACGGAAATAGCCTCTCCGACAGTAAATAGAGATAACCACCACCATTTATTGGGTGATGTCCGT
>Ga0194115_10007851_pt1 | contig 10473 bp, 6 predicted proteins | sample TA2MahsurfametaG_3_FD_148656 | JGI IMG/M metagenome (GOLD analysis project Ga0194115, IMG submission 148656) | Freshwater microbial communities from Lake Tanganyika, Tanzania - TA2015002 Mahale S4 surface | ecosystem: Environmental > Aquatic > Freshwater > Lake | place: Tanzania: Lake Tanganyika... | reverse complement strand
GGAACCAATTGACCTGAAGAAACAATTTTTTCTATATATAGAGACAGCCTGGGTCATCATTTGTTTGTCTAGGAATAGTTGTGTAATCTATAGTTAGGGTGAGTTGACTCTATCATAATCTTCAGGCACGTTTGACAACATTCAGGCTTTGTACAGAAATAATGTTTTGCGTTGGTTCCTTATTCATCAGTAGGGCCGAGAAGCTCTAGGAGGAAAGAAGAAGTCCTTCCATACATGGACGAAACACAACACCCGTCCTTGATACGACCGACTTTGACAGAATTCTTTTTCTTCTTCAAGGTTCGTCTTGTCCCCTTTTGAAGAGTGCTTGGTCGTCCCTTCCTACTCGTTGTTGAGGAGGACCCTCCCCAAGAACCATTCCCTCTCTTACTATTAGGAGTATTCGTCCAACATGATTGAAGACTTCCCACAGACCTTGCACTGCTGTTGTGAAACTCTGTGGGGTAGGAGACGATGACAGAGTGAAGATTCTTCTTCGTACTACTACTAGTAGTAGCTTCCTCCCGTCCAGCCACCACTACTGACGAAGAGGAAGACATTTTCTTAGTCAATTCTCGGACGACCTCCCTTGATTGAGAGGTACGAGAAATGCAGGCATTCAACTTTTGTAATGCCCCGGTTAAATCAGCGATAGAGGAGGAGGATCCTCCTAGGTCTGCTGTCGTCATCGTCGTCGTATCGGAGAAGTGACCATCATATTGATCAAGAAGTATACTGTTTGACCATTCAATAATACTTGGTGAATCATGATCGTAGAGTGGGTGTAGTAGGACTATGGGATCCTCCAATTCATCATCACTGCTGTTGATACGAAGAGCTTCGTCAATGACTTGCTCAAAGAAACAATCGTGAGCACCAGAGGCTATGGCTTCTTCAACCCATTCAGTATCGTCGTCTTCTTCGTCTTCATCTTCGATTTCGTTGTGGTTATCAACATTGTCGTTCTTGTTGTCGACACTGCTGCTGCTGCATGGTATTACTGAATAACGCGTTTTGGATTTCTCTATCGCTTCCGCTAGAATACGGTAGGCTTTAGACGAACCGCGGGAAACAACGTGAAAAAGATTCGTTATAAGAAAATTTCCCCGGGGAGGGGCGCTTATCTACGGTGTTTTACGGTAGTATTCGCGTGTCAATCGGAACCGACCAAGGAGGACAGAAAAAGTCCTTTATTTCGTAACAGTTACAGTTCTATGCGCCGTCTTCGTTTGGTCAATCCCCCCCTCCGCACAGTCGAAACAACAAACCAGACTTTATTCTATGAGAAAAGTGCATCGAGTAAGAGGGGTAAAGACCTTTTACGAGCAAGCATAGCAGGAGGCGTAGCAGCAAACAACCAGCGTTTCCGTCTGTATTGTCACACCGGGGACAAGATTGAAACGCAAAGGTGTTCTGTAGGACGATCTTGTTTCTGTACTTCCTTTCCCTTTGAGCTCAAGCACATTTCGGTTCTACAAAAAGTTTTCTGTATAAGCTTGAAAGGCTTTGTTTGTTTGCTTGGGTCTTTTTGGGGGGGTGTTTGCGGGGGATGACGACATTGGCAATGAAATCGACTTTGTCGACAGAATCACCACCCTTTAATCCTAATCATATACGAAGATCACAATCACCCTTCCGGTTAGGAACATCTTCGTCTTCTGCAGTATCATCATCATCCACGACGTCCACTATCACTCAGACTTATGATCATCCCAATTCGAATGCTAAACCAAAATTCACATTCATCGATCCAGTCACGGGGTAAGAAAAGAAGACGGAAGACGCAGAAACGAATATGAAAGATGTTCTGTAGACACCACCAGGGAAACGAGCCATGGACCACTACTGAGGGATGACTCACGTGTTTCTTTCTTGTTGTTTTTGTTCTCTACGTGTTTGCACGTTTGTGTGACTTCTCAATGGGCCTTGTTTTCTTTTTTCTCAACTCAAGTGAAAATGCTGAAATTCGGAATGTATGGGCAGAGAATGTTGAAGATGAGATGAGGATTATTCGAGAGGTAGTTGAAAAGTATCCCTATGTTGCGATGGATACAGAATTCCCTGGTGTCGTCGCAAAGCCAATTGCCGAAGTCTATACGAGTGATTATCATTATCGATCTCTCAAGGTCAATGTGGATTTATTAAAGGTAATTCAACTCGGTCTTAGCTTTGCTGATTCTGAGGGGAATGTTTGTCCCCAAATTTGGCAATTTAATTTCATGTTCGATTTGGAGGGTGATATGTATGCACAAGATTCGATTGATTTATTAGTCTATTCGGGCATCAGTTTTCCTGATCATGCCCGTCGAGGCATCGATCCACAACTGTTTGGGGAACTCCTTGTCGTCTCCGGACTTGTTTTGGATGATCGAGTCAAATGGGTATCCTTCCATTCTGCCTATGACTTTGCCTACCTATTGAAAATATTGACGACACAAGACTTACCTGGTGAAGAAAAATCTTTCTTTGATTTACTCAAGATTTATTTCCCAACAATTTATGATATCAAATATATGACATCTTTATTAGATGGTCATTTCTTTGTGGGTGGATTACAAAAATTGGCTGATGACTTACGTTGTCATCGTTTAGGTGCAGAACATCAAGCGGGGAGTGATTCTCTATTAACGATGAGTACCTACTTTGCTCTCGTGAAGGCAAAATTTACGACTAGTACAGGTATTGTCGATGATCGACGATATGTCAATGAATTATTTGGATATGGAAATAATCATACTGTCCGAAAGGGTCTACGTGCATTGACATCAATGGACCCGACTATGTCTATCGGATCATTGTCTAGTAATGATTAAGGAAAAAAATATATTTTACAAGAATCTTTTCGTTTTACACGGGCTTCCCCCCGAACGTGCCCTTAGGTTGACTCTCAAGGAGGGAATCTCAGGCTATCCACATGAACAATCGAGGCTGACTGGGAGGGGGGAATTAAGACTAGTATGTACTTCGTTTTGACGGAAGAGAATATTCTTTTTCGTCTAAAGTTCGTTTGGTTGTCGTGGAACAAGCAGTCTGGATGATGAAATCGAAAAGAATCGTACACACAAAAATAACCACCTCTGGAGAAGGTCCATTCCAAACTCTTTTCAACCCTGATGACGACCGTAGTTTGCATATAGATGACCCCAAACTCGATGGGCAGCTTCTTCGAATCGTACCGCCTCGGTGCCAGGACCATAGGGATGCATCCCTCCGAATGTTGCTGCTGCTGCAGCAGCGGCTGTTGTTGTTGTTGTTGTTGTTGTTGTGGGCATGGATGGTCCGTTCCGGGCAACCAAGGGCGGTGGACCTGCGGGAGAAAACAAAAAATGTCGATTCAATGGTACACGGGTGGGAGATAGATGATGATGAGTATCAGTATCATCATCATGGTTGTTGTGATGGTGATGATGATTGGGATCATTCTCTCCCTGTTGATGATGATGATGGTTGTTATTCATATCACGATCATCATCGTCACGTTCCTCCGTCGTTTCTTCCATCGTCCGCCTTTTCTTACTCCGTACGATGGCTGAATCACGTTTCCTCTTCTCACTACGGATTTTCTTCATTGTCTGAATTTTACTATTCGCTTCCGAATGAGAATGGATCAATTGTGTATGTGATAAGGCGGCTGTGACTGCATTTTGTGTCGTCCTTTTTTGTTGTTTTCGAAATTCCTCCCGTTGAAATTCTGCCAAGCTTAATGGACCCTCTTCCATCGCTTGCATCTCATATACCCATTCCGGTAACATCCATAGTGATTTTCGTTCCTGATATTCGATCATCCCCGGTTCATTTAGGAATTCTGACACATCATAGTCTGGACAGACAAAGTCTTCCGGTTTCGGACCGAATAGGATCTTCCACGTCCCATCGGGTAATTGTAGACGAGAATCGGGGGGGAAATGCCACGGTGCTAGACGGAGTGGTCGATCCTTATCTCGATGCTCTCCTGGTATCAATCCCTCAGGTAATGCATAATACTTTGGAACACGTACGGTGTCGGCCGACCAACCAATCCCTTCACATAATTCATTGTTACAACCACATGGGACAGGAGCCACTCGATGTACCCCCTTCGGTGCGATGACGTCCTCTACAGTCCGTCGTGTCGCATACTCAGATCCTAATAGTAGGTGTCCCCGTCGTCGTTGGGGTTGACATCCCATCTTTCGGACCCACCAATTTTGTTTATGCAATGCACAACAACCGCGATTCTGATCCAATGCTGGATAGACACAATCCTTAATGATGCACGTCTCCGGGATCGTCCTCGCACAATACAAAATATCCACCGAAAGATTGAATCGTTGGACGAGATCAAATGTACTTTGGACAGTCTTGAATCCCAAGGGTGCGTTGGCAACAGTTGGTCGGACGAAGATTGTCTTCATACCCTGAATGCTATTCTTGACCGTCGTCGTTGTCGTCTGTGCCGTCGTCGTTCTCTCATCTGTATTTGTATCCTGTTCATCCCCATCGTTCGTCACCACTGCTGCAAGTGCTGTAGAAGCTCTATCTGCGGCTGCCTGTTCTTCTAGTTCCTTCGCTAATGCGACACGTGCCTTCCGATCTGCCTGATGTTCATGTTCCTTCTCCAAATCCAGGGCATGTAGGCCTTTCCCGTACCGTTGCTGGGCGAATTGAAAGGGCGATGCCGAACGCATCGGTGCCCTATAGTATCGTTGTAATCCCTCATGAGAACGGATCTTCACTTGTTGATCTTCCGTCTGAGATCGCCACCAGTTCAATACGACCAACCGTTCCTTGTCGGTCTTGGAATCTAACATAAGACATCTAGGGATCTGTTTCTTCCCCAACGATCGTCCATTGTTCATCTTCCAAAATGGAAACATCTGCGTCATCTCCTTATGTCCCATACTTTCCCAGTCCGAGTCTGGTGGATATTCAATGTACTTGACTGGAAGGCTGGAGGGAATGAGATGATCCTTAAACCATGGAACACGGTTGTTGAGATCCATTCGAGACAATTCCAGATCGTGAAATGAATCGATCTGTCCCAATATGTCCTTGGGATTCGTATTGGACAACCTTGCACGTTTCTTGCTTGCTGGAGCTGCAGTTGTTGTGGCCCGGGGCCGACGCGTATCGTCGGAAGTCGCAGCATCGATCACTATCCCGTCGTCGCTTGACCTGTCCGTTACGTCATTGGTCCGGACAATGGACCCATCGGAAGGAGGTTGTGGTGAAACCACTTCGTTGCTCTCGTCCAATATGACATCAGCTGCTGGGGAAGCCTTGGGCTCTGTCATGATTGATTCCATTCAAATCGAAGCACGTAAGGTATGATCGGATACTGCAGACGATTCTGAAAGTGGGGAATGGACCCGGTCGATACAGTTATTAGCGTCAGAATGAGGAACCGTCCCGACCCAACGCCTTTGAGGGAAATGCAACAGCTCGTACAACCCAAAGTCAGATAAAGTACAGTCCGGTGAATCTGGAAGTGAGAGTGATAACCTGAAGCAGGGACACCGATCCTTTTGTGATGTTTTCTATAAAGATGAAGTTACTTCCAAAGCGTCGTGAACCTCCAAGGACACGTACTTCACACTATTCTGCCTACTTTGTGTCTGTTTGCTTGACCGAAGGTCGCTGCTGATGTAGCTACCGTGGGATTACAGCTGTTCTTCAACGTGGGAAGTTTACGTACAAGGTACAGACAGTATCAGTCCCCGTCGGAGCAGCCTTCTTTTGATTGGTCGAATTTGGATACCAACAAAACAGAGGAACCCGATGTAGTGCTATACCTCGGCCCGGCTACGAGTGCATCCAGCATGGCGCCTTTGGCTGATTCTTTACATGGAACCTTCTCGACTCCATCATACCATCAACTATCATAACTCTTGATCGAAGAGAATCCGATAAAGGATTTCGACCTTGGATCTCTCTAAAGCATCAAAGTCTGGTGACTATTTCTTCTTCTTAATGTTCCTACATAGTCGTTACATGTCACTTGCAACGCATCTTATAACATGTGAATCAATTTGACACCCAGCTCAAGACATGTGGTTGTCGCCTATCAATCATTTCTTGTCACTTTTTTGCATTTTTTCTTTCTTTATACTACGTATTGTTCCAAAAGAGATGCGACCAACTTTTCATATTTGATCATACCTTTCGAATCGGCGGGGGAATCTTCTAGGACTTCATTCACTTCACGATCTGTCAAATTTTCACCCATTTGAGTCAAAATATGTTTCAATTCCGATGCGGGGAGTTTCCCCGACCCATCCTTATCGAACACACGGATACTCGTGACGATGTCATCCGGATCAACCATTTTCATCTTATGACCCATAATTTCCAAAAACTCTGGAAATTGTACCATAGAACCTACTCCAACCTAAAAACAAAGAATAATGGACGGGCATTTGATGTGAGTAACCTGCTTTTTGTATGACGACCAGATATTTCACAGAATGTCCTTACCTTTTTGAGAATTTCCTGTAGTTGAGTTTCCGTAGGACACTTATTCATGGATCGGACAACGATACCGATATCCTTCGCTGGAATGTTTCCTGTATAGGACATCGATAATGAAAAGAATGAGGACAGTGAAATGGTACTTTAAAGATATCTCTGGAGACAAGGGGAAACGACCACAAAACGAAAATACAGGAATAGATCTCTGATATGGAACAGACTCCAGGAATATCAATGGTGCAAGGGTAATTCTGTCCTTCCCGTTGTTCCCCACGATGGTCATAACATATCCTTTCAATCGTTTCCCTGGGACGACCACCCTCCAAGAACGATGTCGACTCGTCCAAACTTCTTACTGAATTGCGAATCACCTTCGAGACGTACCATCACCCATCATGTCAAACAGGTCAAATTGTTCCTTCAATTCATTTATTTCTTCTTCACTGAATCCACGGCCCATCTTGTATTGTTCTGAAAGTTAGTAATAGGAGTTGACAAATATGCTTGTACCAAAAAGTGTTTTCGTCCTAGCTTGTCGCTTGGGTAGGAGATAATCGAAACGAAGAAAAGGAAGTGGGGTGTGGGGTGGATGACCATCACACAACGATGACCCTTCGCGGCTCGAGAACGACGAATCAATAAATGTCAGTGACCCAAAACTGTAAATGACTGCCAAGATTTAACCGCACAGTGACTTCTTGTTCCATAGGTATGTGACATACATACGGAATCAGTTACAGTTGCACTATGACCAAGAGTTTGATACGGTCGGATTAGTCCGTTAGTCTAGATCCATTGTCGAACAACATCCCCCGCGGAGATGATATCTTGTCTCAACAGCGGGAACAGCCACCCGGTACTCGATGAGCATCACGTACGTTCATCGAAGAAGGGTACACAGTAAGATCATTTCCACCCCAACATGCAACCCAGTGGTGATAGCAACGACTGGAGAGAGTCTGTCTTGCAAACTTATCGGAATGGTCAAGTCCGTGAAATTGCTTCCGAGTTAGCCAGCCTCGAACCCGGGGCGAGTCAATCCTCGAAATTGATGTTGGCTATGCGCTTTGAAGATACGATCTTTAAGCAGGCATCGTCGTTGGCTGATTATCGGAAACGGATAGTGAAACGTCTTACGAAGTTGAAAAAAAGTTATGTCCCCCCGACAGAACAAGGGTCTTCAACGGTCGCTTCCGATCGAACAGAGGAGTTAATGAAGACATTGAGGACGCAATATGGAGAGGCTGTGAAGTATATCGTTCAGAATGCCGATGCAGCAATTCAAGATGTGGCCAAGTCGGGTGCTGATCGTTCCAATCAACTACGACAGCATACCGATTCTGCCCTTGAATGGGCGAAACAATTGGGAGTCTGGGATGGCGGTCCATTGACGGTGGCCGAAGCGGCGGCAAAATTCTCTGAGGCTGATTTGCAAAAGTTACAACAACATTTAGAACGAAGAGTGGATAATATTCGAATGTATGTCGTCAAACATGCCGATCCTGATCTTTTCCTTTTTGAAACCGTCGAAAAGAAGGACCAAGAGTTAAAGGAACGGGCCAACGAATTCCTATCCATTTGCGTCGTCAAGTACCTTGGACAGTTAAAGGAACAACATAATGCCAGTGTTTCCGGTAGTGACGGAGTCTCGGAACCTACTACAGGTAACCAGGAAAAAGCATCACAGGAAGGAAAGGCTCAGGCGGGTAAACGCTTTGATGCCCATAAGGCATTGCAAGAGGCACTCGAAAAGGCACAAGCCACGGTTCCTGCTCCTACCCGTCGAAGCAGTACGATCAGCAACAGCAGCAACAATGACGTTCCTGCAGCGATGGTACTTTTAGAAAAAATGAGAGCAGCATCGACCGCACTCTTAGCCTATCTAGGTGTTCGAGATCGGCAATTAACGGCGCCACGAAAATCTCTTGAAAAAATCATGAACATTATCAAGGAGGGAGAAACCTTCGTCACACAGGTTTCAGACCAATCTCCCCATAGATCAGCAGATCATGTAATCCTTTCCGATGCATGGACGAAACACTTGGAATTACCATCCGACGCTCCGTCACTGGTCACTGGAGATCCGACCGACGAAGGATCATCACCGAAACGTCAGAAGTTGGACCCGTCAGAATCAACAACATCAAGACGAGCAAGACCCTACACTACAGCCCGTGTACTACTTAGTCCCAATCGGAAGACACCGTCAAACCTCATCCCCGCTCTTCGACGGAAACGAGCCCGTTTGGTTCGACCCCCTCATGGAAGTCGCGGGTCTCATCTGATTTTAGAATTTGAAACTGTATTTACTATGACCATTTACTTTTCACCCCTACTGGTAACCTTACGAGCCATGGCACCCCCAAAGGACAGCGACAAGAGTCCTTCGGTCACGAATGGGAACGATCGACCGATGTCTACAACAACGCAATTAAGTACGAAAGGATGTGTACCGTGGACACCATTATATCATGGACTGACCGATCGTCAGGATCTTTCCGTCTGGGGCGTAAAGGATGCATCCTATGAATCGGTGGGTCGAGTGGTCGAAGAACGACTTCGGGATGCTTCTATGCATGCCACACACATATTGCGGCGATGCTTCGGTCATCACGTCAAGGATAAGACTGCTGAATTCGAAGTAGAAATCCTCGAGGCATCAGCCTTACTCGAATTTTTGCAAATTGCTCGAACAACCTACATGCCCAACTGGGAAGATGATGAAGATCAACAAAATTAGCCCGTGACTTGAAAGCTATCGTCCCTTTTGCCAACTGCATCATTTCGTAAGTCGACTGGCTTTGCATCTGATGACGGAACGGCTGGAGTATGTCATTCGCTGGAGATAAGGGTAGCCCCAAAAAACCTTATCTGACGCTAGACGTTATCAACACCATAGTTGTTCTAGGCTTACTTGTCCTTGACTTGCAAGGATTTTCGTGGATTTTGCCAGAACTATGGTGATCCACGTGGAACGTACCGGCCGACGAAACGCTGCGATCTTCGCCTTCAACTGACGCCTCAGGCCGACCATTCGTCGTCCGGCTTGACAGTGATCTCAACATTGTTGATCCCCCCGTGTCACGAGAACGAGGGGTGGATACCATATCTCAGGGGTTTCATTTTTCTTGGAGGAACGTCAGCTTGTGCTGCCGGTATCTGCGAAAGCGAAGAACCCGAGCCGCTGTTTGTATCATAGGTCACTGAAGCGACCACATTTTTCTCTCCCCGCATTAGTACAGCAATGAAGGAACTTGTATCTTCAATTAAAGTCTTGTTCACCGAATTCGTAAAGCTTGCCCCACCTGGTCTCTTCCTGAGTGCTTCGGCCTCAGGAATTGCCGGTGGCAAGTACTTTAACTCCTATGTTAATGAATTCGTCGGCACCTTGCTTATGATCGGTCTGACATTTTCGCCTGGCAAGTGGGTGGGTGCCGATTCACTTTCTGTGGCATGGACATTTCATATGTTCGGTGTCATCGCTGCCGATTATTTGGGTGGAGGTCAACAAGTAAATCCCATGATGACGATGACGATGTTCGCACTTGGAAAAGTCGATTACACAGAGGCATTTGTCCGAGTTGCTGGTCAAATGGGTGGAGGGTTGATCGCTTTCCCATTGTTCCATGCCCTGTCCGAAGCCATGAATCTAACTCCATTTGGTGGACCAGAATTCAAACTGGAAAATGATATTGAGGCGGCTATTTCCGAATTTGTGGCCTGCTTCCTACTCTGCTGGGCCATCTACATTGTAAGTGGTGAACGTATGATGTTGACGGCGCGAGCAGTGGAAAAGAAAATACAAAGCTCATGTGCGTGTACCTGTTTTTGTTTGTGTAGCTCAACTGGGAGTTCAACTTTGGAAGCTATCATTACATAATCAAGCAAACGTTGACGGCAATTGCAATTCGAGCCTTGATTGAATTCTTCCCCACGGCAGGACCTGCCATGAATCCCATGTTGGCAACATGCTGGGCTGTATTTGGAGTATCTCCCAAGTTTGAATTCCCGACTGCAAATGAGCAT
>Ga0194115_10007847_pt1 | contig 10480 bp, 11 predicted proteins | sample TA2MahsurfametaG_3_FD_148656 | JGI IMG/M metagenome (GOLD analysis project Ga0194115, IMG submission 148656) | Freshwater microbial communities from Lake Tanganyika, Tanzania - TA2015002 Mahale S4 surface | ecosystem: Environmental > Aquatic > Freshwater > Lake | place: Tanzania: Lake... | reverse complement strand
AAATCTATTTTTTGATAACTAGTATTTGGATTACATATTTTTGAAACTTTTTCTATGACCCAGTCTAAGTCTAGTCCACAATACTCTTGCTTCCATACGCGAGAAACATCCCCGGCACCGCAGCCTAGATCAATTAATGACTTTGCATTTGTCAAATCAAGCAAATGCTTTAAAATAGGAAAATGATCGGATTGTTCAAGTCTTACACCCCAAAGCTCACCCGTGCTGCCTTTGATCATCTGATCAATTATTGCATCATTATCTTTCCACATTGTATCAAATTTCTATGTAATTTATCCAAGTATACTGATCCATTTCGTCAGAAAAAATAGAAAAATTTTTATTTTCATCACTAAGCAGAGGAGGATTAGTTCTATATAAGTGCCACTCTGTACCCCATCGGGTCTTTGATATTGAAAATATAGGAGGCATCTCTTGATAAACTTTTACTATCTTTAAAAGATATTCTTCTGCTGACATATCTGGAAGCACTTGGTATTTTTCTGGATGCTCAAGAATCTTTTTTAAACTTAAGCAGTCGCCGTGCCCTTCAGGATAGTTGTCCTCAAACATTGCTTTTTTAAAACCAAATAATTTCATCTGAAGTATTCTCTCAAAGGCATTCTGATGGTCGTCAAAAAAGCAAAGAACGTCTGACTTATCTTGAATAAAAGACCAATCAATTTCTTTAAAATCTTTTTTTAGATACTGTGCAGTACTTGACCTATAACCTCCCCACTGGTCTAGATAAGGATCTAAGCATATTAGTTTTGTTTCAGGAGATGCTTGCTCAAAAGCCCAAGTACCTTGCCCTTTAAAGACACCACTTTCAATTATGACTTTAGGTTTTAATTTTTTAGCCACATACCAAGAATAAAAAAGTTGTGCTGCTTTTTGTCCACCGCTATTGTCATCTATTGGTCTATGCTTGTAGACATCTAAGAATTCTTGCAAGTATAGCGTCATGTCATCTCTATCCCAAGCACTTTTTCCAATAAAATATGAAAATGTCATTGTTGTAGCTCTCTTTCTATTCTGTCGAGCAATGTCTCTTTATTTTTTATAATTGACGAAGGTTGAATACCAGTATAAGGTTTTGTAAATGCAGGGCCTCTAATGTCGGGCTTAAATTCATGCATACCTAAAATTTTTTGTTCAATATTCCATTTTTCTTCAATGTCTTTTGTACGTGTCCAAGGCAACCAATAAGACTCATAGAAGTTTGGTATACAGTTTTGCATTGAGACTTTTGACTTATAGTAGTCTATTTTTGATTTTACTTGGCTGGGCCAAACATATGAGTAATGACACATTGATATACCATAATAATCTCTTGCTTCGTCAGAGTCAATGTGTCCGATTCCTCTGGTTTTATTACCACTTGAATAACTAATTGTAGGCGGTCTATGTGTTATAAATTTGCATCCATCTTCCCATTTAAATACTCTTAAAAAATTATCTGTATTTTCTTCAAAGCCGCTCAGGGTTCTTTCAAGACCGCCTACAAAAGTATGTGAATGAATACCGACAGAGACTGGCTTTCTTTCAACAAGTAAATTCTTTAATGACAGTAATGACTGTGACGTCCATACTTCATCGGAGTCTACCTGAATTAGATAGTCTGGTTTTTTTGTCATTAAATCTAAAGCACTCTGAAACTGATGATCTTTTTCAGTATATTTAGAAGATATAAATTTCAGTTTTTTGTCAGGATCGTTAAAGTCTTTTAAGAGTCTTACTGTGTCGTCTGTTGATGATGTCAATCCTCGATCTTGCCAATATTTCACAGGTCCTTCAGCAACAACAATCTCATCAACAAAATCATAAATGCTAGACAAAGACTCGTTTAGCACATGATCTCCATTTAAGACAATCATTGCAGCAGTTATTCGCATTCTAGCACTAGCTCCGAGTATGTCTTCATCTTTTCATAATACGCATCGTATAGATTGTTTACAAAAGGATCAACTTTTAATGGATCACCCCAGATCCATTCATTCCCATAAGACGCTCTATATCCATTGTCTTCTAAAACAAAGTGAGCAAAATGCACATAAGTCAATTGCTGTTCAGTTTCTTTCCACACTATTTTTTGATTTTTATATTTGTGATTTGTAACATTCCAAGGTGCAAGATGACCAAATTTTTTATCGACAACACAAACATTGTCTTTGTAAATTAATTGAAGCAATTCTAGGTATTTTTGATCGCCACATGTTCCAAAACCCAATGAGTAATTATTTCTAGGATTGATCATAAATTGCGACCATCTTCTTATCGCTGATCTTCCAGGCCCATCATTGCTAAAATGAACTATGCCAACATTAAATTCTCCACTTGTGTAAAGATAAGGAATTCTGTGTCTTACTAAGCCGATTGATTTATCTTCAAGCTCTTCAAAAAATGGTTCTATATCAGAAAAAAACATAATGTCTGCGTCTATATAAGTGACCGACTGATCGACTCTTTCCATCAGCCACCTTCCGAAACATGATGAGAGGGACCAGCAATATTGAACAAAACCTGGGTCTTTATTAGAAGCTGTTGCATTTGAGATTGCCTCTCTACCAGGAGGTAAAAATCTAATTGATCTTACTTCAAAGTCTTCATTTAAGTCTTTAGTAGAATAAATTTTTATTCTATCATCAGCTTTTCTGTTCTTTAAAAAGGTTTCAACTTTTCTATCGAGTGCTAGAACATGAATTGTATATTGTCCTTTAAAATTTTTAATAATACTGTCAATGAGAGTGCAGAGATGAGGAAGGTATCTTGAATCACCTAGCGTATAATAATTTCTCATTTTGTTACCAGAAAGTTTAATAACTCTTTTCTCTGAGGTAGATCTATGCCAAATTGTTTAATTTTATTGCTTGATATTGAGTATCTTAAATCTTGTCCCAGTCTATTTTCTGTGTAATAAACATGATTTTCCCAGTCGGTATAATCAAACCAGCCACAAACTTTCTGTACAACTTGATTATTGCTTAGATGCAGACCACCTGAAATATTAAAAGCTTGATTACAGATATTACTTTCTGCCAACTCTAAGATTGCGCGTGCATTATCGACTACATAGAGCCAGTCTCTCATGTAACTTCCGTCACCATGTAGCGGAATTTTTCTGCCGCTATTTAAGCAGTCTATGGACTTTGCTATTAGTTTTTCTTCATATTGTCTTGGTCCATAGTTATTAGAGCTTCTCGTAATAAGGTATTGAATACCGTAGGTTCTAGAATAGCTAGTTACCAAATGCTCCGCGCCGGCTTTTGTTGCGCTGTAGGGATTAGACGGATTGAGAATGTCTTCCTCTGTAAATTCTCCGACTAGTCTGTCTCCATAGACTTCGTCGGTACTTATCTGAATAAATTTAGGACGTTCATATACTTTTCCTCTAATAAGCTCTAAAAGATTGTGAACTCCTAAGTAATTTGTTTTTGCAAAATTTTCGCTGTAAGTAATTGAATTATCTACATGAGTTTCTGCAGCAAAATTTATAACAATATCGCAAAATGGCAAATGCTTAATGTCATTTATGTCTTGATTAATATGTTTATAGCTAGAGTTATTGTCAAACGGTAGAGATTTATTTGCACAGTAAGTCATGCAATCTATGTCTATAATTTCATGTTTTTTAGCTAGTGCAAGTTCGATAAAATGACTACCAATAAATCCTCTTCCGCCTGTTACTACTATTCTCATAAATTTATTTTATGCATGCATTATAGCATGCTACCGATGCAAGTTTTTGATGATGTGCTTGATTTTGTCACAAGAAGATTTTCTTCAATTCTTAGAAAAAGTGAAGGATCTTTACCTGCAGAATCATGAGAAATAAATAAAGGACTTCTTAACATAAGTGACACTGTAAAATTTTCACTATTTTCTTTTTCATCTTCTACAGTAAAAAAATTATGTCCTATGTCGGGTTGACTCCATTTACTAGCATTGGACAAGATAATTGACCTTGCAGTTTCATAAAGCTTTATTTTTGCATTTGTAGAAAACCAAATTCCATTTGAAGCCAACTCTTTGGCTAAAGTGTGCATTTTAAAAATTGCTTTGCTTAAAGTTGCATTTTCAGTTTTAAGATCTGGCCATGGATCTGGGCTATTCGTGAGATCGAAAACAAATACATGAGCCGGCCTTTCTCTTCGTAAAAATTTGTCTATTTCTAATGCAGATAAGTCATTTGAGTTGTCTAAAATTACTAGTACAGCATCGAACAATTTAGTGCTTCTCTCAAGACAATCGTAAATTGTTTTTTCATCATTCTTTACAAGTATAGAACAGATGACTGGGATCTTATTAAGTTCTAAATGCCAATTATTCTCTTGTATCATTGTAATACCTAAAAATACCTTGATTATCAAGTACTAAGTAATTGGGATAATAGCATCTTGTTATGTCATTAATTCTCACAAGCGGATCATTGATATTGCTTATCAATTCAAAAGTCTCAGGGTCATGATGAGGTGCATTAGCATACGAATCTTTACACCAGCCTAGATGTGCTGCATATGGAGGATTAATATCATGACCTTTCTTTTCACATTGAGTTACTTTACTCCATGGGTAAAAACATTCAGCAAATGAAGAAATTGGATCCGGACCGACGGAAAGTAGAGAAGATGCATAACAACCTGATAAACCCCAGTCACCCGGATAGTCATACCAAGTTCTTTGTGATAAATCCTTTGCGACAGTTCTATTTCCTAAAATATCTTTTGTATGAGGGCCGGTAATTTTGTCAAATCCTGCGATGTAAGACATACAAAACCATTCTGAGTCAAAAAATGGATTCTGCATATCAGAAAATCTTTTTAAAATTCTTTCTCTAGAATTTAGAAACATTACAACATCACTATGCACAGAGAGAACAAGTGAGTTAGGATACTTTGCTCTGACGTAGTTAAAGCGCTTATTCATTGCTTTTGCCCAGGATCCTTCTGGAATTTCTTCTATGCTTTTATAAGTCTTATCAGCTCTGGGGCATCTCAACCAAGGCCATGGATCTACGTCTCCCATTTCTATAAATTCAACTTTATGAGATAGACTTGGATGATCTAACTTATATTTTTCAAGATATTTTATTGCTCTAGGCGTCGCATTATCTCCCGATACAACAACATGATCAAAAACTTCGCAAGCATTCTGAAGACACGCATATATTGTCATCCACTCATCGACTAGACCAACACATGCTACAAGCGGAAGCTTGGAACTATATTCTTTCCAGGACTCTATTTGAACCATGGGAGTCATAAATTTACACCTATTGACTTCATTCTTGCGTAAAGGGAATGATTTGTATAAGAAGCATCTGTTGGAGTGAAGCTTAGGTCATCAGTTACTATCTTTTTTAAGTCGCTTATATTTTGAAAGAAAAAAACGCCAGGACAATCTTCTAAGAGTTTTTTATGTCGCTTATAGTCTCCAACTGTTTGCTGTAGAAGTAATCTTCCTGAATAGATAGTCTCATAAGCTCTTGTATTGAGCCCTTTTAAAATTCCAACAGGATTTAGTATCATTTTATAGCTTAAAAGATTTCTAATGTAGTCTTCCCAGCTTAAACTTCTTTTTACATTAGTAATATCAATCATACTAGCTAGCTCAGTATCACTTGTAAGCGACTGGAGCAAAATATTCCTAGCATGATATTCAGGATTACCTGCCTGACCGGAAAAAAGTATTTTTTCTCTGGACGGTAATATTTCATTTTTCATCTTGTAGAATTTGTTAGATGCCCATTGGGGTAACCAATCTAACCCATATTTGTCACAGTCGTCTTCATCGCATGCTAAGACTCTGTTGCAGAATTTTGTTGCAATTGACAAAGAAAGGTGACTCTTTTGCTGCCATGCAGGAACAATTGCGTCTATTCTTTCAAAACACCACAGCCAGTGCTCAAATTTGTCTTTTCTAGACAACCATCTCTTAATTTTTTCTTCATTATCCCAGAGATAAAAAAGAAAATCGTGTCCGATAAAAAGAAGATCATCTTCTACATTAAATAAATGATGATAGTTATTTTCAGAAACTATTATCACATCGTCTATGTTATAGTCAAGTATTGATGATGATGTTCCGCAACCGTAGTCGTTTGTAACTAACTTCAAGACCGCCTCTTAATTTCGCCGATAAATGGTGGTGCAAATGGTGTGCCGTTCATCATAGTAGCCAACAATGCTAATTCTTTTGTTTCAATATTAGATAGTTTAGCACGTTGTGTAAAGATGTTTGGATCTAGCGCCTGGTTGCCATTAATCGTTATAGAGTCATAATACATCTGTGCAAGTAAATTTACAGACTCATTACACAGGGGCGTTCGTGACTCATTAAAGACTTCTGTTAAAGAAAAGAAAATATCTTGATAAATTTCTGAACAAACTTGAGATGTAAACTTTTCTCCTTTTCTACGAGAAAGTCTTTCAGTGATCAAAACAGAAATCGACTCATGCAGTTTATTGTCTTTCATTTTTTTGGTTCCGTAACTTTGACCGTGATAAAAGGTGTCGACTCGCCATGCCATTTCTTGTGCCAAATCCAGCCGCCTGTTTTGTCTTTCAGCTCGGCGGCTCTAATTTCAATCATGTCGTTTGTAACTTTAGACCATGGCTCATCAAACATCATATTAGATTCAGCTGAGTCTTCAAGGGACTTATTATACAAAGAATTCCAGTGTCTCGTCCAATAATCTCTGTAAAGCTTTATCTTTCTGGAAATATTGTACCAAGAGTAATGGTGTACACCTGGAATATTTTTGATGACTTCATTAAACCAATCTTGATATTTTGATAATGCTTCTGAATTACCTCTGATTGCAGCTTGCCTAAATGCTTCGGACTCATTTGTGTGAAAAGTAACATGAGGTAATCTTTCTCCGGTATCTTTGTGTATCATGTCACAACCGTCAGTTCCTTCTGCAGCGCATAGATCACCATTTTCATCTAATCTTCTAAGATCTGCAGGAATTCCATGTGTGATATGCGCACTGTTTTTACTTAAACGCCACTTCCATGGCTGAATATCGCATCTAACTTTTTCCGGACCACCCCAATATTCAATAACAGGCAAGGAAATAATATCAATGTTTCGGGGAATATTTTTGCAAAGGACATGAATCTTAGGCGCATCATCTTCGTGAACAATTTCATCAGAGTCCATCTGCCAACAAAAGTCTCCTGAGCACATGGCACGAGCTTCTGCTTTTTGCGCGCCGTCGAAAACAGCATGTCTTGGATGACTCCAATCTCGAATTACTTGTTTGAGTTTAACCTTGGGTTCTATAGAAGAGATTTCTTGCAACGATTCCCATGTTCCATCTTTTGAACCACCGTCTACAATACAAACTTCACTACAAAACAAAAGCATAGATTTAATAGCTTGCAAGTAAGGATATTCTTGAGACACACAGTTGTAGGTCGTCATATATCCGCTAATAGTCGGGGTGTAATCTAAGATTTTTTTAATAGATTTCCAGAATAGCTCGGGAGATGCAAATAGATAATCTTGTATGGCATTTAAGTCAACTGTATTGAACCATTCTTCATCTTTGTGCTGAACGTTGTCATTGAGATAAAGTTTGCATCCAAGAAGCTTCGCTTCAATGACCATACGAGGGCACGTGTCAGAACCAGATGGAAGATAGACAAAACCCTCAGCAGAAGATAATTTGCTGAGAAGCTCATTATATGGTAGATTCCAAACAACCTCATACTCTTTTTGATTATCAATGCACCACTGCTTTGCTGATTGTGCACCTTTTACCCAAGAGTCAGATCCAAGAACTATCCAGCCTCGCTTCTCGTTTGAGCGGCTGTTTCTTAAGTGAGAAATATATCCTAGAGTATCTTTTGAAAATACGCTAGATAAAACTACATTATCTTTTTCAGATAAAAATGGAAAGTTTTTTATGTACTTATTTTTTTGAGCTTCAGACATCCACCACATACATTGTGAACCGTAATAAAAAGCAGATACTAATTTACCCGTAACATTATCATTACAATCACATGCTGATCCTGTAGACGCTTCGTGCTTTTCTGGTGATCTATATCGACAATACTTGTAATCATATTCAAGTACCGTATATTTTAAATTTGCAACTATGCTGGGAATCAATTCAGGATTGAGCTGGCTGAAATTTCCAAAAATCCAAAACTTGTCTCTAGCTTGTGTTAAGGCTGCTAAATTGACTTGTTTTGAGCGCAATTTTTGAATTCTAAAAGGGGATTCATGAATTAAAGCTTCTGATGTTAATTCAGCTCCACCAATGTAATCTTCTATAAAAAGATCAGACACAAATATAATTTGAGCTTCTGGGTCGATTCTCGTGTTTGGATTGACAAATATGGGATCGTTGAATTGAGTCACTTTTTTCTCTTGATTTTTAATACAGAAATTTAAGCTTTATAAGCTTTTTAGCTGATATTTACAGATTAATAAATACAGCTACTAAGCTAGAATTCTTATTATAACCTTAACAGATCTAGAGAATTTGTATATGGCAAAAAAGCAGGGTGATAAAACTAAGATTGATGATGAAAGTTTTAAAAAAGCTTCGTCAGTAAAAAATTCAAAAACGCCTCGTTTCAAATCGAACCAAGTAACTGATGAAGTTTTGGACGACATTCATAAAAAAATAATTTCTAGCTCTGCACTCAACGGCGGCTTTGACATCTTGATGTTTAAGATAGAAAAAATTGAACAAAATCAAGAAGCGCTTGTAGAAAAAGTTGACAAGATACATGATGCCATCTACGACCCGGATGACGGTATATTTTCAAAAATGAACTCTTCAAATATTAGTACAATTGAAAAGATTAATGAGACAGATCAACGTCTCATAGCGCTAGCTGAGTGGAAAAAAAGAAAAGAGAAAGATGAAGAAAAAATTGAAGAGAGTGTCGAAGAGTCTTCTATGAAGCTGAGTTCTCTACAAAAGTCTGTCGATGATTTACAAAAAAGTAAAAACATTGTGTGGAACACGCTTAGATGGATTCTAGTTGCAATTGCTGGTGGTTCTCTCACACTGATGTTCAAATGGTTAGAAAATAAGCTGTAATATGTACAATTTTAATAAATTGATTACACTAAATTTGTGTACGAAAAAGAGATAGAGACCATTAAAAAGTATTTAAGAGAAAATTTTCAAGTAGAAAAGTCTCTCATGCTAGATGGTAAAAATCTTAGATCTCAAAGAAAGCTTCAACACATCTTCTTTAAAAGATTTTCCGATTCAAAGACGCAAAAACTTTTTGAGATAGTTTTAATGCACTCTGAAAAAGTTGAGAGAATTAGCCCGGGTTCTGGTATTGAATTACTTAAGAGATATGCAAATTTGCATGACTCACAAAAGCTATTTAAACCAATAAATCTAGAAGATTTAAATCATCTTATAAAAGATAGAAATTTTTCTACTATTACGCAATCTATTTTGTTAGAATGTCTTAAATATTGTAAGCCTACGTCTAGACTAAATATAAAAAAATCTATTAATCAAAAAACGTATGTGGAGGTATCTAGCAGATACAATTTTTTAGTAGAAAGTTTGACTAAAAATAAAACTAACAATGGGTCAAATGCTAAATTAATTTTGATCGATGGGTTTATAGAAAATGTGTCAGAAATCCATCACATATTTCATTATTTTTCAACTAAAGAGCCGGCAACACCCTTCTTAATTTTTTGTAGAGGTATGTCAGACGATGTGTTGTCTACGATATCTACAAATAATCAAAGAGGCTCTTTCAACTGTCACCCTTATAAAGTAAATTTTGATCTAGAAAGTGCTAATACACTAGTAGACATAGCAGTAATTTCCGGATGCGATGTAATTTCTAGTTTAAAAGGAGAATTAATAAGCAGCATTCAATTAGACAGTCTTAAAACAATTGATTATTTTTCTAACAATAATCAAGGAATTTCTATAAAAAATTCAAAATATAATGAAAATGTAAGAATTCATGTTAGCCGTCTTAAGAAAAAATTAGATGAAGTGACCAATGAAGGAAAAAAGTACTTAATTCAAAGAATCAAATCCTTGTCTGCAAATTTAATAGACGTAGCAATACCAGATGATATTAACTACTTTTCCCGATCTCAAGAACTAGATGAAGGAATTCGAATATTGATATCTTACATTAATAAATGTCCTGATACAGAAATAGTCTTAACAGAGTTTCAAAAAAAGCTGCTGGACACAATTGACAATATAGCAGTCATAGTCAATTAACATTTACTTTGTCTTAATTTTGTGTATAAATTATCTATTATGAATAAAACTGACAAAATTTGTAGAGAAGTTCTATCTATGCATAGCTTTTGCAAAGAACAAGTAGTAAGACAGTTAACTGTTGAGTTATCTAATGGAAATCTTGACATGTCAGAAGAAATGTTAAGAGTAGTCGCATCATTAGTTGAAACTACGCTAGAGTCTTCTTTTCAAAAAGCTTTTACAAAATTTCAGAATAACGTCGAA
>Ga0194115_10007846_pt1 | contig 10480 bp, 7 predicted proteins | sample TA2MahsurfametaG_3_FD_148656 | JGI IMG/M metagenome (GOLD analysis project Ga0194115, IMG submission 148656) | Freshwater microbial communities from Lake Tanganyika, Tanzania - TA2015002 Mahale S4 surface | ecosystem: Environmental > Aquatic > Freshwater > Lake | place: Tanzania: Lake Tanganyika... | reverse complement strand
CCCGTCATGGCATCTTCTCTGGAATGCAACCAACAATATCCTACTTCCGTCGGAGCAATGGGACCAGTATGTATAGACCGAAACCATATGTCAATAGGGTACAGTTTCTTGAGATATCTTGGTTTAGCCCATACTGTATTCCTGTGTAGGATCTACCTGTAAACAACCCAGTAAGAGGAGAGCTTTCAACGACCCTTTTCCCGAGAGAAGAAGAAAAAAAGAGATCTGGCTTTTTGGTTGTTTTTTTTCTTCAAGTCAACAAAAGTTATCTCCCCCTTACATATCAAATCGTCACAGCCATATTCTTGGTATAGAAAAAGATACATGACAGAGATCATGTGACCGAGGCGGCAGCCTACTACGACACATCAATGGAGAAACCTTCCACTTGAGATAATTGGAAAATCGGACTCTCTCTCTCTTTCTCTCGAACTCTCCCTGTTTCATCCCGTGATTCGTCCAATTATTGTGTTGCGTGTCTTGCCTTTTTTTCTTCTTCTAACCTTTTCGATGACCTTCATGACATTTTTGAAAGGCTTCCCATTCGGTAGTACATAAACGGATTTGTCCCTTGTTTTGAATCATACATGAATCGACTATCTCATAGAGATTAGCACAGGGTTGGCCATTTTTTGAACTAAGAGTATCGGTAGTAGGGATAGACTTTTGTTGATCTTTTTGACAATCCTTACAATAAGGGACAGTCGACGATGACGAGGAGGACGATGTTGTTGTTGTAGATGCCGTCGAAGTTGAGGTCGTCTTCGGATCCGATGATTTCGAAGCGGAACTACCCATTCTTTCTATCTTCGATTCGAGAAACAAGAGAAAGGGAATGAAAATGCAATTTTTCAGGAGTAGTTTGATGAGATCTTGTCTTGTTGATTTTCAAATTTTCGCGTATGCCAGCATAGAATCTTCGTCATCGTCATTCATGCTTGTTTTCCCACACTCCAGCGAAAATCTTGCGTGTGGCTTGAGGCTTGAGAGATGGGTATACGGTATACGTACGCACGAGGCATATGGTTGTACCTGAAAATAAGGCCTATATAATACCTGAATCTGCCCAATCACATATCTCGCGTCGCCTGTGCGTCTTCGGGGCTCAGCGGTAGGATAGATATGAATATATGACTCAAATATCGTATATACGTATATCAATACATACATTTTCATAACCGTAAAAAACTGCAGTATCCCGACCACCACTGCCACCACTATCTAGAGAACTGCCAAAGAAAAGCAAAGATTATCACAAAGAGCAAGGATCTATCCATAAAGCGTAAATCATCCGGAACTTCCACGGACTACTCCGTGATAAACCATTTGTGTCGCCTTTTGCTTCCATAAATGTCCAAGAATAGCTCTGATGATGAGGAGGAGGTGGAGGACGACGACGGCTACGAGGACGACGTTCACTACTTTCCCGTCCAGTTCTCGTCACAACATGCAAAGAACCTGTCAATGAAGGAAGAAGGCGAAGAAGAAGATTCTGGTAGGCTAGATGAGAAGCTTCCCTCCACCCGCCATACTCGTGACGGAGATGACGAGGATATAGGCAGTCATCAGAGCAACGATGATGTTGCTGATAGTGATGATGATCATCGGTTGGGATTGAAATCTTCCAAGAAGAAACGAAAATCGACAAGAACAGCAACGACGACGACGACGAAAAATCGTACCACTTCCAACAAGACAAGAAAGAAAAGAAAGACTACGACGACTCGGTCGAGGAAGGTGGTGGTAGATGATGATCATGATGATGATGATGATGACGATCATGACGATGACACTAACAATGATCGCGTGGAGGATGAGGATACAGACGCTGCTGTCGATTCCATCAAGAAGAAGAAGACGAGGAAACGGGGTAGACCTCAAACATCAACGCCACCAAAGTCCGTCGAAGAAGAAACAATAATGGTGAAAGAAGAACAAATGGAGGAGGAAGATAACAATGGCGATGACGACGAAGACTATTTGGAAAATGAGGATGACAATGACGACGAAGCAGAAGAAGAAGAAGAACCAACAATGACGAGACGAAGTACAAGAAAAAGAAGTAAAGTTGGACCTACCGTTACTAAAGGATCATCAGGACGAGGACCAGAAGAAAATCGTACTTGTCCGTATTGTCAGAAGGTTTGTTCGACCAAACATGGTTTGAAATATCATCTCGGTAAGTGATTTGTGCCAAAACAAGAAAAAGAAAGAATTTTGAAAAAGGACGAAAAGAAGTGCTATTGGGATGTGCACCAATCATGAGGATACTAAGATACGTCTTCTTATTCTTTCTCAAAAACAAACAACAATCATAATCACAATGACGGCCCCCCCAAAAAAACCAACAGACAACTTTGTTTGTCGTCCAGAAGCACGACCTCCTGATCCACCATTACCAGAAACGGTAGGTGAAGAAAAGAAGAAAATACGAAGACGAGGAAAGGCGATTGTCAAACCGCAGGAGGATGGTACGACTACTAATACAGGTTCTGATGGTACCAAATCCAAACGGCGATTTCGTGGTTCCTTAGAAGATCGGACCTGTCCTCATTGTGGACGGATCTTTTCAAGTCAATTGGGATGTAATTATCATATCAGTACGTCATTCTATCCAATATGTTTGGATCCTGTTTTTCTTTGTGGAGGGGGAGGGCAGCCATTCGCTCACGTTTTTTTCTTCGCTTTTTTGGGTCCTTGGTTCCCCCGTACACGTACCATGTCTACACAGAACACATGGTCTGTCAGCTACAGAATCCAAATGTTGTTGGAGGAGGAGGTAGTGGTGGGGGTAGTACCACCGGAACAACAAATAAGAATACATGCTGGTTGGGAATTCTGGAACCAGGTTCGAAATTCATTACTCAATTTGGTATCGTACAAGTTGTGAGAGATGATCGTGACGTCCCGACGGGAGAGTTGGCCACTGATATAAAGAAGAAATTACAATCGTATCAATCCCAAAAGAAACGTATGGAGGTAAGGAAGATGAAGAAGCATGATGAGGCGTCTTCCCTCCTTCGAGTACGGAGGAACAAGATCAATACCTTGTATGAAAAGGGTATACGGAATAAGTCCTTGACATTCCACGCGTATTTCGAAAAGTACAGTCTGACTTGTACAAGTCCGGGTGATAGATTAGCAAAACCACCTCCCATCGTCGGTGAACCATCCTTAGAAGATCCGTATGCGATGAAAAGTTTCTGTCCTGATCGGATTGTGGAATGTATTCTCATCCCCGATGAACGACAACGATATCTATCGGCCGAGACACATACACCCATTGATATTACCGAGTCTGCCTTAACGGGTACGAAACCGATCAAGATGTTCCTAAAGCGTCGATTATTGACAGAGGTCTATAATCCGTCAGCCCCCGTCTACCTATGTATCGATTGTGGAAGGAAATTTTCATCCTTTGCCGGGATGAGATATCATTGTACGGCCAAGGTTTGTATAGAAAGTAATCTCAAGGAGAGTGAGAAACGAATGAAACGACAAGAAAAAATTGAGTCTAGCCGACAATACTATTCCACTATCCGACTACCGCCACCACCACAACAACAACAACCACGACAATCACAACGAAATCATGGGATTCATGGTAGTAGTACAACTACACGAGAAACACGAAAAAAGAAATCAAAGGCACCCACAGCCATGTATCCTGAAGTTTTGATTAGTCTTGGTTTTCATCTACTCAAACAGGATATGAAATTTGACCATGTACAAAATCTTCCATTGATTAAACCAGATGATTGGATTGTTGGTTATTCAGAAGGAGGTGGAGGTGGAGGTGGAGGAGATGTAAGAAATCATGACGATACTCCTGACCCCACAAGAAGAATGGTCGATCCAAGTCAACTAGTCGAAAGTTTACGTCGTCAGGTATCGAAGCAACAAAAGGATTATCAATTGGTAGCAGCAGACCAGAAACATGGTACGATGTACAAGGAGGTATTTAAATCATTGGGATATATCCGTGGACCGACAAGACCAAGACGTCATACATTATCGGCTGTTCGGAAACGACGACTTTCATCGAAATTACCCGACGGGACGATTGCCGTTATTTCCTCCCCCCAACCCATCCGACCCAAACCGCCCATTATTGATACACGTGCCTTGGCAGATGAGATTTTGGCAGGACGGTATCCGAGTATCAAGAAATATGAGGGAGATGATCATTATGATTATTGTGCGATGTGTAAGGATGGGGGAGACTTGATTTGTTGTGACTTTTGTCGGAACGCGGAACATTTATCCTGTCTCCGAGAACGATTTACAGTCAAGGACCCTGAACCGGAAGATTACTTTATTTGTCATCGATGTATCGGAATGATCAATTCGAGACGTAATCGAGCAGAGAAACGACGGTTGGAGAAACAACAACGTGAAGATGAACGTCAAAAGAATGATGCTCTTGAAGAGAAACGACTCAATCCTGGCATCCAAAGTGGTATGGAATACCCCTACATGGCGGAGAAGGCGAAAGAAATGAATGAACTCGTCGAGCTCCTCCAAGATGCTCAAACACGTCTCAAGCAGGCACTAGCTACGTCCAGGATGAATAAAATGCGTCGAAAGGCTATGGGATGTTTCTATACTGAAAAGTTACCATGATAGCGAATGGGCTGAAGCCATTGTTGGTCAATGAGTATTTTGGGTGGTGATACCCTCGTTTTGACCCTACGCCACACTCGATAGGATCGGAGTGTGCACTAATCTTTCTCCAGGGTCGGTTTGAAGCGCTTCTTGAACTCTCGAAAGGTTTCGGAACATATGTCAATGATCTTTCCAGGGAGTGCGTCGATCGGATTTCCAAGCGGTATTGCTTAAATACTACCAGCCAAGTGGTACAAACGCGGTTGAAATCCATGGTCGTAGGCGTTTTCACCTCCCCCGGCTGCTCTTAGAAACCAAATTTTTCTCCATAGAGGCAGTTCCTTATCCATTCTTCTAAGCGCTGCACTTAGGATGCCCCCCTGGCGATGGCTGCAGGAATCACAATGGGGATAGAACTCATAGACAGGATTGGACGTTAGTCTTTCCATCGAGATGGGAGGGTTGTGGTCACCAACCAGATCCCCGACTTTGGATCCACATGTGTGGCATCCATTCCGTTTATAGTTCTCTACTAGCTGGGCTTTGTCCACTCTCTTGATTCTGCTTTGATATCCTGGCATAGGGTTGCGAGCATAACTTCCTGGGCCAACGTAAGAGCTGGGTGCAATCCTCCAGAAACCACCGCCTAGTAGCTTGAATGCTCCCAATCCAAGAACACAACTAGGAAAAAAGAGAGGAGAGATGCTGCATGAGGAAACGAAAGAGACCCAAATCGACATGAGATAGCCAAGTTACATACGCGTGTACATCTTCCTTAGGAAGACGGGCAAAGCCCACATTGTAGAATTGATTCGATGAGTACGAAGGATGGAAAGAATGTCTTTGGTGGTTCATACTATCGTTCCAAGATATCATCGACCCTCGAAAGACTTCTCGTGAGAACTCGGTAGATCGTTGACTTGCCATCGAAGCCATACAGACAGTAGCAAATCCTATCATCTGAGCAGGGATTGTATTGACCGTCGTCACTCCGATAGACTTTTGAAAAGAAGTCGACAATGCTGATGTCCTAAAAAAGGTTGCTGCTCCCACGATACCAGGAATCAAATCCTCACGTAAAGAGGTCATCATCATGTTCTGTGATAAATCTTTTTTCGTCTCTTCCATATTCGTATTTGATTTCGAGACCACCTTGGATGTATGGGTAAAGAGTTTGCGTCGTGAGGGAAGATCACACAAGGATATTTGATTGTTTTGAGACGGATCTCATCTCGACGGTTCACCAGTTCCAACGTCTTCATTGAAAGAGAAACAGCTTTTTGGCGTGGATGGACTACAGAAGCGTGGTAGATAGAAAGTCATCTTGTCGGTTTCTCGTCTTGTCGAAACGTCGAAAGGGTTAAAACGAAGAATCACTTTTCAGCGACGGAAACTGTGGTGGTAGGCATACGTAGCACTCGCCTTATGCATGTGGAAGATGCTTCACAATCATAATCCTTTGTCCAACTCGGTTCACAGTCACGATATAAGTTAGTGACTGAGGTTTCGACTTTTTTCAAAAAAGCGGCCGGCTCCGAAACGGAAAATAACGATCACCCTCTAGTGTCTACCCTCCCGGTGTTTTTTGTCCCGTGTAGCAAATGTACCAAAACCTACACAAAAAGGTGGCTAGGGAGATGACCAAGATGATGATGATCCTTTAAAACTCATCTATGTGTGTGGTAATGGCAAGCTAGGTGGTCCAGGAAGCACCGTTTCCATTACCTGTCAGACCGCGGTACACTACGGAAGTTACACGTTATGGTATGGAACCTACTACCAAGGCTTGTGGCTCCACTGATGCTCCAACCACATAAAAAGGATCACCCCCTGATGCCCTTTCACGTTGTGGTTTGGTTTTGTACTTGGGCAGAAGGAGCAGGTTGACGTTTAGGGGTCGAGACAAAAAATTTCGGTTTCATACGTCCGCGAAACACAAAAATTTCATGAAAAACGTTCTATCTCTTCAACCATGCAGATTCATCATATGGCCGTTGACGGTGTGAGACTCCTATGTGTTGAGAAGAGATAGGCAGGTTTTTTGTTCAACGGACCTCCTCCTGTCTCGAGAAGAGCCGTTGATCAAGTAGTAAGAATGGAATTAATTAATTCCATTTGGCATTAATTAATTCCACCGGGAGGCTAGACACTAGGCGGTTGGAATCGTCTGGCCTCCGTAGAACGGGACCATTCATCGATAAGCTTCACTGCTATCATATTCATAGTGTAGGCGAGTCATATCAGGGATTACTACCTAGGTGTTGTACACAACGCTTGTTTTGGGGTACCATGACTTTTGCCGTAGCTCTGAGTTTTCTATCCTGTATCCGGAGCAATTTACGCTAAAGGACCCCGAAGCAGAAGATTCCTTTATTTGCCCTAAACGCTTAGGATAGATCGATTCCAGGCGTGGTTGTAGTGAGGAGACGCGTCAGTTAGAGACGCAACTTCGCGACGGCGAACGTCGACGAAAGGATGTCTTTGAAGAGAAATGACTCAATCTAGTCCTAGCTGCTGCGTGAAGGATCAACACAATGCGTCGAAAGGCTGTGGGTCTGCTTTCCTCAAAAAGACACTGGTGCCAGGATGATACGGATGGGAAGGTCAGCGTTGATCGAAGAGCGTTTTGGGCGGAGTATGGCGGTGGTTTTGGTTTTGTATGATACCGTACATGCATCACACTCAATCGGATGCAACTGTGGATTATTTTCTTCTTAGGGTCGATTGAAAGCGCTTTTTGAAATCTTGTAGTGTGATAGAACACGAATCGATAATCTTTCCAGGAAGTGAATCGTTTGGATTTCCAAGGAGTATCGTACAGATACTGCCAGTCAAGTGATAGATACGTGGTTGGAATCCATGATTGTAGGCATTCGTTCCACCCCCAGCGGCACGGAGGAGGCGAATCTTTTTCCAATTCGGTAGTTGCAATTCCATAATTTCATTCGAAGCAGAACCCATGATCCCCCCCTGATGATTACTACAGGAACCACAATGGGGATAGAACGCATAGGTAGGATTGGACATTAATTTTCCAATCGATACAGGAGGATTATGATCCCCTACCGGATTCCCGACTTTCGATCCACACACATGACATCCATACCGTTTATAGATATTTCCTAGTTCTACCTTTCGTTGACCTTGGATGTATTTTTCCGTTGCTGGGATAGGATTCCGAGCATAACTTCCTGGGCCAGCATATGAGCTTGGTGCGATCCCCCAGAAACGACCCCCCAGTAACTTGAATGCTCCCAACCCAAGTATGCATCTAGAACAAGACGGAGAGGACAACATGTGAGGAAACTAATGGAGTCCATACAATCAACGAGTGTTGGGTAGCAGTTAGAGACATACGCGTGTACATCCTCCTTCGGAAGACTGACAAAGCCGACATTGTAGAATTGATTCGACGAGTGGGGAGGAGGATGGAAGGAAAGTAGTTTCTTCTTGTTCAAATCTTTCCAAGACAATGAATCTCGTTGGATTTCTTGTGTGAAACGGACCGATCGGACACTTACGACCGAGGCGACACAGACGGAAGGAAATCCGATCATCCGTGCAAGCATTTTATCTGCCGTCGTGACTCCGATAGACTTTTGAAGACACGTCGATAAGGCTAATGTCCCATAGAATGATACAGCTCCTACGACACTCGGAATTAACTCCTCCTGTAAAAAGGTCGCCACCATCTTAGACGAAGTCCTTTGTTTCTTCCTTCTTCGGACAAATGTTGTCGACCCCTGGACGAATGAAATGGAATGTGTTGTTGCTGACACCAGGAAGATCAAGAGTATTTGGACATACGAAAATCTCATTTCGACGGTTGGCAGTCCAGACAACGCCCTTTCAAGAGAAACAGCGTCTTAATGGCTAGACTACTAGTCTACGGAACCGTGGCAGATACGAACAATACTGTCGTTCTCTCGTTCTGCCAACCACTTCTGCGAACAAACGATGCAAAGACCTTCATGGACGACGGAAGGTAGAAATGTCGAGGCTGCCATATCACACACGTTGCATCACCTGTGTGAGAACTGCCGCACAAGATTGGCAACCGAGATATCGACTTTTTTCAAAAAGCGGCTGGCGCTCCAAACGGTATCAAGGTCGAGCTGGTCGGAATCGTCTGGCCTTCCTTCGGGCCGGGACCCGGAGCTCCAAAAACCGCGATCAATCCCCACCAAGAAAAGGTAAGGACGGATCTTCATTGTGAATCCACGAGGCGGGTTATTGTCAAAGAACACTATTTTCGGGTATCGTTTACAGATCTCCGAGCAATAATCGTCACTTCTTCAAATAGGGAACTAAACCTCTGATTAGTGGCCAATGACTGAAGTCAGTGTTTCCCCAAATCGTGGGAAAGCATTGTTCGCGACGAAAGAATACAAAAAGGGCAGCCTTTTGTTGGAAGAAGAACCTATTTTCGCTCCATTGACCGAAAAGGAATTGGAAGTCCTATGGGAGGATGGGAAAGAATCTTCGACAGGAGATGGATCGAAGGATTGGGAATCGAATGGGAATTTACGGGGTATGATTACGGCAGGATTCTGTTGGATTCAACGAGTACCATCCATGGCAGATTCTGACAAGGAACTACTAATGGATCTTTACCATCCATCGAAAGAATCGGCATCAGGCTACGAAAAACCTGTTTTTGAAGTGGTAGGAAAAGCACTCCAACATCTCCAGCAAGTGTGTGATAAGAAGAAGATAGAGGTGGATTGGAAGAGTCTCGAGGCTGTCTTGTTGATATGGGCATGCAACTCCTTTGAAGGTGGACGAATTTACCCTCAAATTTCTAGGATCAATCATGATTGTAATCCGAATGCGATTGTAAAGGCTGATGGTGAGACACAACGGATATTGGCCGTTACAGATATTGCTGTGGGTGATGAAATTACTATCTCCTATCTTGGATTACATTTATATACCGAAACGTCTGTCCGAAGAGAAAGGTTATTAGCGACGAAATACTTTTTCTGTCAATGTCCACGATGTATGAATAAGGATGATATTGCAGGATATATCCCCTGTCCCCGACGTCATCCACGAGAATTCCCCCAACAATCACTCGATGAAGATACACAATATGATGATAATCAAACAGTCGACTACATCTCACCTGGAAACAATACGAAAGCCATGGGGGGAGACAAGAAGCTCCAAATCGTCATGCAAAATGTAACCTCCAAGGTATTAAACTACATGGATTCAATAAAGGGTGGGACCAAGAAAGGGGGTGACAAACAACAGGATGATGAGGATGACGACGATGATGATGATGATGATGATGATAATGCCGTATTAGAGGATTGTCTTGGATTGGCGACGACGATTATGGGTGACAAACACTGGACGACGAATATATTGAAACTCATCTATCTTGATCAAAAATTGACACAGATGTCACAAATGATGTTAACTGTCCAACAGAATCCAGATTTGGAGGATGTAGCTGAAGTTGTCGATAGTCTTCAACGAGTGGAACGGTTTGTAACATCTCTCCAACTCCAATTACATCCTGGTCATATTTTAGGAGATGTCATCATTGGACTATCTCGGACATTGGTGAGTTTAGGAGATCTCAAAAGTCAAAAATATGGTGCTCAATGGGTTGAGAAAATCACAGATTACGTAACGAATTTTGAATCGGAGGGAAAACAAAAGGTTGTAAATGCCTTACGGATGGCATGGAAACAACATGATGATTCCAATGATGGTGATGAAAAAGGTCGACCTGTTACCAAGAAGTTGAAATCATCCTCATCATGATGTACTTGTATAGAATGACATTCACTATTGCAAGGCGCCACGATCGACCGTCTCTTGAATAAATGGTAACCCCCCCCCCCCCCCCCACAAACCCCGCCCG
>Ga0194115_10007845_pt1 | contig 10482 bp, 8 predicted proteins | sample TA2MahsurfametaG_3_FD_148656 | JGI IMG/M metagenome (GOLD analysis project Ga0194115, IMG submission 148656) | Freshwater microbial communities from Lake Tanganyika, Tanzania - TA2015002 Mahale S4 surface | ecosystem: Environmental > Aquatic > Freshwater > Lake | place: Tanzania: Lake Tanganyika... | reverse complement strand
ACAAACAAGAAGAAGAAGAAGAAGAAGAAGAAGAACGTCGACCACGGATTGCGATATTGAATCGTCGTCCATCAGTTGGTCGGTCGATACGGAATATTGACAAGATTGTAGATGCCCTGCTACTACTACTACGGAGCGGACGATCATACAATGAAGAAACTGTGTTGGTGGAATACTTTGAAGATAAGACCTTTGTGGAACAAATTGAATTTTTTCATCATATCGATATCTTAATCAGTCCTCATGGTGCACAAAATACAGGAATCCCATTCCTATCGAACAAGAAATGTAGTCATGTATTGGAATTATTTCCCAATCATTACCTCCTACCGACCTTTTATGGAAGTCTGGCACGAAATTCGGGGATCGGATATTCCTATCTATACATGTCGCCTACCCCGTCTCCGATGATGATGGGCGAAGAACAACAACAAAACAACAACAACAACAACAACGACTCATCAGTTGAAATGCGAATCCATGCTCGTGCAACTAATTTTTGTTTGGACCCGACTACCATTGTGGATTCTGTCGCTAGTATCGTTGATGACTGGAGAGAGTGCCGGAAACAATCTTGAACCGAAAGTTCGTTTGTACGGAGAGAACCCCCAACCGATGATGACACAAGTAATCTTTGGGCGTTATTGTGTCATACAATACAAGATTCGCAGTGATGATTAGAAAGCAGCCAAAAAAAGAAAAAACACAATGAAAATATGATACTATTATGAATCAATCATTTGGTTAACCTACTACTAAGGAGACCCTAACTCATCAAACACAACATCCTTGAGATATTCCTTAGCTTCCCTTTCATCCCACTCTGCCAATCGTCTAGCCTCCTCTTGTGCCGAAATAGTCGCATCATGTAACACTTTTGCTGCCAGTACAATTCGATCCGTCGTTGTTGGTAGTGGTGGGTTGTTTTCGTCTTGTTGTTGTTGTTGTTGCTTCCGTTTCTGTGGTTCCTCGAGTAGTGCCTGTTGTTGTTGTTGCATCACAAAGACAGCATCTCGGACGGCATATCGATCAATCGTCCTTCGTTTCATTGCCTTTCGAGTCCGACCTTCTAATCCTCGTGGACAGAATCGTGTATCGACGTATTCCTCAGGAATTCCCTTTTCTGTATTCATGAGGAAGAGTGTCCTTCGGACATGTTCTTCAATATGTTTCTGTGCTACAGTATTATACCATATCGAATCTCGGACCTCATCCGGCATTTCTCTATGGCATTCAATGGGTATCTCTTCGACTTGGGGACTGAATCGGACACTCTTCGTCCGACTGTTGGCGTTGTTGCTGCTTCGGCTACTACTCAGGTCACACTCTAGGAAATTCCTTGAGAAGGTCTGTACGGGGGTGTGTGGTGATGGTGGTGGAGATGATGATGATGACGTTGATGACGACGGTGATGGCGGAGAATCGCCGATTGAACTTTCCATCGCATCAAATTCGGAACCTTCTTCGCTACAGTTAGTACTAACAGTAGATTGGTCGTCGGAACGACATCGGTTCCTATGTCTTCGCAACGGCGAGAATAATATGAGTTTCGGAATTTTGGATTAGGAAGAGATTGACGACTCAATAGAGGGTACTTCTTGTACTTTCGTAGATGATCTCTGCCTGTTTGCTTCAGTCTGGGCTTGGGATGTCAAGTCGTGATAGACTGAAACAGGGTGCAGTAAAGTGACGGTGGATGGGACTCTTGAAACTTGGCGTCGCATCGACGTTGTTCTCCAGATTCGACGGTTTATTCATGCACAGAACATGCAGTACAGTATTGACTTCTCCCCCCTCACTGTCAACCCGTTAAAAACGCGCCATACAAATTTGCAGAGTACGAAGAGAGAACACGACTGGACGGGAGCATTTACCTTGTGTGGAAAATGAATATCCAATAATATTCCATCTTTCGCCGGCCTCGCTCAAAAACATCACGACGGTTTGGATTGGGCGCCGGCGCGACTGTTCTATAAAGCCCCCCATTACCCAATAACGGAAACCAGGAAAGCTGTTAATCTTGTGAAATTTAGCCACGTCATAAGTCGCTTGACATCGATTTCTGGCTTTCTTCGATCAACGGGATACGATTCGGAGAATCCCTGGAAGCTGGAAGTGCATATTCAATCCGTATCTACGTATAATAAGTAATATTACCTCCTAGTTTCGTACCGTAGGTATGCATCCGCGAGCTATGACATTACAGTGATACACGTTTGTTGGAGCAGGCGGAACATCGAAGCGTATTGACTGTGACAGTGATTGCGACTTGTTTCCCGTTTCACAGAGATATAATGCCGCATGAAAAGCCCATGTTGTAGTGGCCACTACTTTGCTCTCAGAAGACGTATTGACGAATCGATGAAAAATGATCCCTACTCCCCTTGCAGGGATACATTTTCAACAACTCATGCTGACTGCCCCAGAGAAAATCTCACTTGACGCATCCAGCACCTACTGAATTTGTGCGAAGAAACGCGCCAACCGATCAGCAGCGGTGATGTTGATCATTTCCTCGGAAAATGCATCCTCCCAATGGTCTGTTGTATCGTTGTTGGTAGTACCGTTTGGATTGCTGATAATCGCAGCTTCAATTTGCGACATGGGCCTGTCAGTATCAGAATCCTTATGAATCGCCTCAATAGTACGTTGTAGTGATTCTAACTGTCTTGGTAAATCATTCCACTGAGAATCCTGTAGCAGAGATGAGAGAGCGCCCAAGGAACCGTGAAGTGCCTCCCGTTGTTTCTCTTCTTGTTCGGAATTGAAATCTGTTTCTACATTCAGATCAGTTTCGATACCGTCGTTGTTGTCCCCTTGGTACGAGACAATTGTGGCTAGTGAATCCTTCAAGACTCGCTCTCGCTTTTGCTCCACGTTCTTTGACAAATCTCGGACTATCCTTCGTAATTGTCGAGCTTCTTGTAACGCCTTGTGATCGAGTAAATCATCTGGATCCATTTCTTCCTCCTCTTCTTCTTCCTCTTCCTTTATTTCTTCTTCAACATCTTGTTCTTCGATGTCATCTATGTCAATAGGAATGATGTGATACAAGTCGACGTAGTCTTGAAAGTCATGATCCGAAACGGGGATGACTGCTTGTTGCAAGAGTTCGACCAAGACCGTCTGAATGTCTTGAAATAGTGTCTTCGTCACGTTGTCACTGTTGGTGACAAAATCGGTCATGAGTTCCTGTTGTACTGTATCTTGAATGGCCTTGATGGCTGCCTCCAAATCGGATTGGGCACAAGCGTTGTGTGGTAAAGACCAATCTTCGTCGTGCTGATGACGCTTTTGGTGGCCAACTGTCGTATCTTGCCCCCCATCACCGTTTCGGGGAGAGACAGTAGCCGCATTCATTAGGAACCGTAAATTTCTAATGTAATGATGAGAGTGTATGTTAGTGTGTGACAGTGAGTGTATGGAATGCTGGGAAGAATCTGGCTTGTCCACGCAACCATCCATCGATGCATCATCCGTCATCCATCATCAATCGCAAAAAGGATTTCACAGAAAAAGTTGACCGTCAAGAAAGCCGTTGATCTTGCTTTCCACCTCGGCCGGCTCGCAGCAGCTTGACTGTGAGCTGTGAGCCTAATTTAGGCTATGACATCTTATATATGCATGATACGTATGTACCATGTAGACCAGTCGAGTCTGTCGCCACGAAACAGGACGAAGGTCGACGATCTGCCTCGACACGGTCGGATCTTGACAGGTCCAAGGTGACCTGAGACTATGAATGCGGTAGTGTGCTATTTGCTTGCTCTTGCTAACTGTAAACAACTCGTGAAACTCGTTGGTGTTTTATTTCGTTGTTGTTAGTAGTAATTCAAGAAGGATCATGTTTCGTAATCAATACGATACCGATGTGACCGTTTGGAGTCCAGAAGGACGACTCTTACAGGTAAGATTTCACGATGGTTGGTTTCGTCTGGGCGACGATCGATGCGATCACTCGGTAGTGGATCTTGTATGGATGGGATGGCCTATGGAAGACACAAACGTGTGTGCCTCATCGTATGTACATTTTGCCTTGTATTTTCTAATTCTATCCATACAGGTCGAATATGCTATGGAATCTGTCAAACAGGGGAGTGCCTGTGTGGGGGTTCGTAGTAATACCTACGTCGTTTTAGGTGCCCTCAAACGAAGTGTGTCAGAACTTTCTAGTCATCAAAAGAAAATTTTAGAAATTGATGATCATATTGGGATGGGGATTGCAGGTTTAACAGCCGATGCACGATCACTCGCCAAATATATGCGAAATGAATGTTTGAATCATAAATACGTCTTCGGTCAACCCATGCCACCATCTAGTCTTATGTCGGATTTGGCAGATAAGCATCAAAGGACGACACAAACCTGTGTCCGTCGACCCTTTGGTGTTGGCCTCCTAGTCGCGGGCGTTGATTCACAACGACAAACACCCCATTTGTATCAAACTTGTCCCTCAGGAAATTTATATGAATTCTATGCCAGTGCTATCGGTGCAAGATCTCAATCGGCAAGGACCTACTTAGAAAAACATTTTGAATCCTTTGCCGAAGCGACGAAGGAAGATCTTATCGTCCATGCCCTTCAAGCCTTGGTCGGATGTGTCTCTGGTGATGATGAACTGACTAAGGAAAATGCTAGTATTTGTATCCTCGGCAAGGATCAGAAATATACTTTACTTGAGGGGGATGATCTTCAACCCTACTTGGATCGACTCGAAATTAGAGGTGCAGAAGAAGGAAAGGAAGAGGAGGAAGAAGAGAAGGTTGAGGATGAACCAGATGCCATGGAAACCTAAATGATGATAATCTTAGCCTTTTTTGGAGCGTTTGTCTATCTTTGTTTCATTTAGTGAGAGTGGCTTTGCAAGCACGAGGCAGCCGATTCGACTCCTTGCTATGATACACCGCGTAAAGAAGATATTCCTCTCTCTGTATTAATTTAGGCTACATGAGCATTCGCCATACTATTACTAGCCTTGACAGGTCCAGCTGATGTCTTGGACATTGCACCTTTCCAAACACAAATTCCATCCGCATTTGTTTGAAGATCGGGAGCGACAGTTTCAAAAATCTTTTTCTTTCCGACTTTTGTTTCTGCCTCAGGTTCACCATCATATCCCTCAAACATGATTCGTTCACCAATTTTAGCATCGGTCGGTGGTTCCATCGTTTCGACTGCCGTATGGTCTGAATTCGATGCACACATGACCATCCCATGAGATGGGAATCCAACTAAATTCCTTGCCTTTAAATTACATAAGACCATGACCGTCCTTCCAATTAAGTCATCCGCCGATGCATAAAAGGGACGTAGTCCCGATGCAATTTGTCTTGGTTTTTCTTCTCCGACATCAATTTCTTCACAATATAATTTTTCTGCTTCTGGATGTGGCCATGCCTTGAGAATTTTTCCTACTCGGATATCTAAAGCCGAAATATCAACCGTGGCTGCTGCCGCTGGTGCTTGTTGCTGCTGTGGTTTGCCAACGCCACCACCGCCACCACCACCCTTCTTTCCCTTGCCTTCCTTCGGGGCATTTGGCGCATCCCCGGTAGCTGCGGGGGGATCCTGTTTCTTTGGCATTGGTTTCTTCTTTTTTAGTTTTGTAGGCAACGCAACACTCTCCTCATTCCCGAAAAAGAAGGTCGGAGGGGAGGCCATGAGAACTGCCACCGGTGTAGCAACCGTGTTGATCCCTACCGATTGGAGCAATGCGACGACAGCAGTCATCCAACGTTGGACATTTGGGAAATTGTCAAGATCTGCCTTTTTCTCGGAAACGACTGAGACGACATCGACATCTGCCAATGTTGGGACTGCTGATGGGATAAGGTAGGCACGTGTTTCAAGATGTTTTTCAAGTTGAGTCAAGAGTTCAGTCATATCACCTTCGTTAGTTCCACGATAATGATCGGCGACACTCATCCAACTAGCCAACGATGCCAATGCCATCGCATGATGAGGTGAAGCTTTCGATGCCTTGGAATGTCCACCCATTAGCCGATCATCAAGAGCATTATGAAGACCCATACCACCCAAACAACGAAGAATCGCATTCCGTTGCGATAAGGTCTTTCCGGATGGCAATTCAAGACTGATTGCACCCTTCTTGACATGTTTCACAGACAGTTGCAACTTGCTGGCAAGTGCCATTACCAACTGAATCGCTGGATCATTGACATCTCCTGGTGTGACTGTCAACGTCGCCAATGCTGCAGAGGAAGATACCTTCATTGCCCTTGTTGTTTGGTTTTTTGTTTGTATTGGTGTTTGTCTCACAGCAATATGCTCGTTGTTGCTCCGGCATCTACGGCGCAGAGCTGTCTCCCTTCCCAAACCCCACATGGATCCGAGCCTCACATTTCTTGCCGGACGGCGGTGGGGCGACCGGACGAGTCCGAGGTTGGAGGACACTATCCAAACGATATGCCACGTGGAATCATTTCCTTCCATCTTCCGTCTACTGTACTTCTTCAACACACGAGCACTCGAACCCGGACCAATCAGCCACACGAACAACGAACAATTCACCGTCAGTCAATCCGAAGACCACCGATTTTTGGATGCATCGACCACTTCACCCATCACCCATCACATCCCGAAGGATTCTCTCGTCTTGTCGTTTGACGGAAGTTTTCCCCAACTTGTATTTCCATCCAATTTGCGTCGGAGTAGAAACTGCTACACTGTGAGGAAAACCAAAACAGTCATCTCTAGAAAACACGACATTTTCTTTGATCCCCAGTTCCTAAGCCGCTATCCATATCAACGATGCCTCGTAGAATTCATACTTTGTTTGTTCTTGTCTGGTCGACTCTCTTCAGTCAGCTTTTCGTTTCTGCCTTTGTATCACCAACGAGACGGAGTCGGCCGGTCTTTGGTTGTCCCGTATCTCAATTGACCGACCCCGAACACTTGAGGATCCTAGCCGGTGACAACAGTAATGAGGAATCATCGACATCATCATCATCCGTAGAGGAATTGGATGTGACGGAAGTAGTATGGCGATATGCGAAGAAACCGTTGTTAAGGATTGGGGGGAAGGGTGCGACAAAGTCTCATGGGAATTCTTTACGACAACTATTGGAAGATCATACCGTTGTAAAAGTCAAGGTCAATACGAAGACATTTCAAAATTCGATCCACACGGCATATGAGACTCTACGGAATTTAGCCATTGAAAATGGTGCCTCTCCCGAAATAGAATTGATTCAACTTCGAGAAGGTACGAAAGAAATTTTATTTGCTTTACCAGGTACGATTCAAAGAATGGAAGATGGGACATTCCCCCCATACATCCCACCCGTGAATGAAGAGGATGATGATGATGATGCTTCTTTCTCCGCATAAGAGAGTAGAAAACCTGGTACTTTCGAGATTTCCCTCAAAGTCGTTAACACGGGACGAAAGGTCTTCCAACAATTTTGACGGATAATCACAAACTGCGCTTCCGTCGTCGTCGTCGTCGTCGTCCGAGCAGTGATGAAGGAAACCATAAGCAAACGAACGACTGCAGTCCCCCACTCACTATGAGAACATTCAGATACGCCTGTAGTTAGAACGATGAAGTTGGCTGTTGCACGGTCAAAAGGACGATGAAGGTTTCGGTTAGCAACAGAAGAACATGGAAATATTCCCCGTCTAGCCTACAGAGTAAGAAGAATAAATATAGAGAATCATGATACTCCTAACAAAATTCATTCCGAATGAATCTCTTTAGGTTATCATTAGGACTATGCTAAGACCATAATGAAAGAAAGGATAGCTTCTGCCACAGCAGCTGCTGAATCAGGATCGGCATGGAAATGATGACTACCGGGCAAGTGTAGGACTGTCTTTGGTTGGAGTACATCTATAGTATGTTCCCTCATCGATGATGGGAATGGCATCCCTTCATCTGCCAATAATAAACAGGTTTGAGTCGAAAATGATGATGATGATGATGAAGTAATAGTACCGGATACTGCCCTATAAAATTCATCGACCTGTTCTTGAGAAAGATATGCAATATTTGGCATTTTCAATCTTTGATCATGAAGGAATTTCACACCACATCCATCTTCCAGTTGAATCGTCGCACCTTGTACCAACTGTGTCGCGGCCTCTTTGGAAATATATTGTTCTCCTGGAAAGGTCGTGGCTGATAACATCCGAATTTCGATAGCATGTTCCATACTTTCATAGATACTTTGTGGATCCTTCCCCCGAAGACGGGCCTTTATATGAGCACGTAAATGTTGAACCGCACCACCCTCTCGTAGATGTGGTCCTAGACTATCTAACATGATTAAATGACATGTCGGAAAGGCAGCGGCATACATAAGACTGATCGATCCACCCATCGAATGACCGATGAGGGTGACATCTTCTGGTTTCCAATCAAGGCCCATCACAATTTCATGGACGTAATAGACGTAATCCATCAATAACATTGGTGGTCCATCTAATGATTTATGTGCCGATTTTCCATGTCCTGGTAAATCAAAAGCGACAATCTCCGCGGATGATGACGACGATGTCAGTCCCTCCAAAAGAGTAGGACAAAGCTTCCAAAATGTATTCACATTGTCCATCCATCCATGTAGGCACAAGATTCGATATTTTGGAATCCCCGCCAAAGAAGAACCAACACTGTCAGTGCTGTACCGCTTCCCTCGGAGTGTGATTCCGTCTTTGCATACTATTTCGATGATACTCGTTGTTGTTTCCATGGGAATAGTAGTAGTCGTGAAATCAAGTACACCAGTTGGCGGATCGTACACAAGTTCTGTTGGGGGTACAGTACCGATGATTTGGTATGATAGTAAAGGAAAGGGGGAAATATTTGGGTTTCGGAGATGACGGTGGGAACGGTGTCGAACGACGTCCCCAACGGTCGCAGGAGTCAAACGTGGTTCGCACGTCGCACGATCCGGGAGCGCGCCAATCTGAACGGATGGCACCATCGAGCATGCCAAGCTACACTGTACAGAAAATTGGAGATGGAATTATTGGCGATCCAAACACATTGGTGCGCCACCTTCTGTGAACTATGGTCGTATGCACCACCTTTGACGGGAATGCCATTCGACTTGTTTGAATTTGTGACACACTTGCCGTACCGGAACCACAACAATAACGAGCGAGGAATTCAAAAGGGGAACCACTGGGGTATCAGAAGAACGATTGTTTCTTTGCCCTGTAAGGAAAAATTGAACTCTTCCATCCAGAGAGAAGGAGTCATTTTCGAAAGAAAAGAAAAGCAGAAGAGGGAGGGGATTGGAGACAGAACAAAACATGGCACCTATCGATTATTCCAAATCAGACGGTACAAGAGAAAAGTCTCCAACATACCAGGATCACACCCATCGAGATGAACCACCATGGTTGAGAGATAGTAGGATACAGAAACAAAAGGAACGATTGGAGAAACAGAAACAACGTCTGACTGCCCGGAAGTCTCCTAGGGGGTCTAGTAGGGATCCATCTGACGAGGTTGATGATGATAACGATGACGAGGATTCACATGAAATTATATTTTCCACCTCAACGGCTACAAGTCCAAGCGATTCAACTAGCAGGAGGCCTATTTCACCTCTTTTGGAAGAGAAGAAGGACTCAAGGGGTGGGACACCATTTTCAGGCCGTGAATCGACCTTCCAGGAAGAGAGGCCTTCGTCATCATCCTCTCGACGGATGTACGAACAGTCAGATTCCTCAAGGGATGCTTCCTTGAGTAGTTCAGTCCATCTTCGGAAGAGGATAGGACAACTTGAACTTAGGCAACGTCGGAGAATCGTCCGGCCAAGTATGTCACGTTCACTCAAGAAGAATCCCAAGCTCCTGATCTATACGGATGAATCAGTCGCTTTAGACAGTTTGGCTCGATTTCTTGATGATCGAAGAGAGATTGAGAGTTTTGAAAATAGTCCATCACCCTCCGAGATGGCTGTTAGGGCAGCGGCAGAGACGTTACGACAGAGTTTCGGTCGAGGACGTAATGAATCAACCGACCACAGTTCCAATCCACCACGGACTCCCATCCAATCGACACAATTGAATAATGGTACTATGGGGACATCGGGATCCATTCCTTCTCTACCATCGAGACAGATCCCTACCGAGGCCCGAACACCAATATCGACGTTGGGAGGGCAAGACGAATCCATCCTTGCAGAGTATAGTAGTACATTTGCAGAATCTGTTCGACCCGTCAGTACCCGAACCAAATCTACGTCTCCTCGAAGCCCCTCAGAGTTTCCATCATTACGAACGAAATCTCGAGAGAGATCGGAAGATGGTGAGGAAGAAGGAGAAGCGGCGAAAACAAGCAAACAGGAAGTACCTGAAGTAGATTTGTCTCTCCATGATCTGATCGATGAAGCCCGGACGACGGATGATATTGCATGGAGGAATGCATTGTATCTTCTCTCCATCCAACCCAATTTGGCATCCCATGTCGAGCCTGAATGTCAGATGACGTCACTACACATGTGTTGTATG
>Ga0194115_10007844_pt1 | contig 10483 bp, 4 predicted proteins | sample TA2MahsurfametaG_3_FD_148656 | JGI IMG/M metagenome (GOLD analysis project Ga0194115, IMG submission 148656) | Freshwater microbial communities from Lake Tanganyika, Tanzania - TA2015002 Mahale S4 surface | ecosystem: Environmental > Aquatic > Freshwater > Lake | place: Tanzania: Lake Tanganyika... | reverse complement strand
CAACTAATTCAGTTGTACGGTTATACCAATCTAATTCTTTAGCTGTGTTAGCACATCTATTTCTATATTCTTCCCAATTATCTACTATATTGAATAAACCTTTATTCATTTCAAATACATCACGAGGAGCTCTCCAGGCACCATGAAAATCAGTTTCTAATTCCCAATCTGCTATGATTGGTAAACCCGCAGCCGCAGCTTCAATCATAGTTAAATTAGGATGTCCCGCCTCTAACATTGTTGGATGGATAAAAATATCATGTTCATGATATAATTTAAGTAAATCAGTATTAGGTAAATCAAATATAATACGAAGTTGTGGGTAAGACAAAGTCCATAAATGATTATTAAAAAAATGTTTATTGTTAGACGGGCCTGCTATAGTAATTGGTAAATTATGAATCTGGGCTAAAGCAATACCAAATTTAAATCCCTTTCTATCAAAACCAGGATCACCTGCTAAACCATTATTAGCTACCATTAGTAATTTAGGTGTTATAGGTTTTTCTTTTTCTATAGGATAAAATTCTTCATTATTAACCCCATGAGCAAAATATCTTACTTTAGGATGATTAAAATAATCTACTAAGTAACGAGCAGGAACTAATGAAACTAAAGAATGTTCAATTGCTTTTAAATTTTCTTGATATACAAAAGAATCTTTACCATAATAATAGGCGTGATGGTCGTGCAATTGAAAAATATAAGGAATACCTCGTTCAGCTAATTGGATAGCTAGATTTGCTACGTGACAATGTACAATATCGTATTGTCCGTGATCAATCCAAGATGAATAAGTTACCTCGGATTGATGTCCTTGTTTTTCAAGATTACATTTAAATTCCCATACAATTTTTTCTATAGCACCCCAACCTTTAGGAGGTATAGATAAACCACATGCGGGATCTACTTGACAAATTTTCATTTTGTTGCGTATATTTCAGGACTATTTTCATCCATTCCTTTAAATTCTTGTTCAATAATACTAAAACCCGGAAGGTGTTTTGTATAAATTTTTTCTGCTGTTCCTACATTTAATTTAGCAACATTACATATCCACATATCAAAAGCATCCCAAGGAAGTTCTTGAAATAAGAATTGAAACTTTGCTATCCATGATTTGTTAATCAAATACGATTGAGCAGGGATAAATGGTGTAACATTTGTGTAAACATCTTCGATTTTAGGTCCGTTTAAATTACGATTATTAAATGGGTTTCCAAATCCAATTATATCTTGATTATTTTCTTTTGCAATTTTACTAAAACGAGCTAATGAATCGTATAACTCTTGATAATCTGAATCAATAATAACATCACCCTCAAAAATTAAAACATAGTCATAATTCTTATTATCTTCGTTTATAATAGCATCTCTATGAGCTACAAAACAACCATAGTGGCCTGGGGCTAGTTTATAGTATCCCGGTTTATCTTGAACATCCTCTGGGCGATTACAAGTGTCTTTTGGAGGTAGCTCTGTCCAAATTTTATTTACACGTTGTTCATATATAATTCCAGTTTTTTCACAAAAATCTTTTATATTTTCTACTGATCTGATTTCTTTAGGATTAGTATCAGGTTCAGTAACTAAATGCATTAACTTAATTTTTGGTTTATGATTTTTAAGTTTAATCCATCCGTTTCCTGAAAGTGTATTTTTGTAGTAATTATAATCTATGGTTATAGTTTTAGTATCAAGATATTTACTAGAAGCTAAATCATAATTTTCTAATGTAACTGTAAATACATCTTGTTCGGTAAAATTAGAACAATCTATAGTTACATACTCATAAGTTTTATTTATAACCTCTACAACTTTATTTAAAATAGTTTCTTTATTTTTAGTTACTCTTAACTTAAGTAATCTACTATCTTTACTATTTGAGATCTGAATATAAGGGCAAAATAGTTCTGGGTGATCTTGAACTGGGAGTATTGTAAAGTATTCTACTCTAGAAAAATCTTTATGGGTAAAATACTTATTTAATTTATCTCTAAAAATTTCAGAATTTTCAAAATGTACATTAGATAGGGTTTTTACACCATTGTACATTAAATTTTCTAAACTATTTGTTTCAGAACCCCATTGATGTTGTAACGCATCATATTCTTCTGCAGTATTGATTACTGGAAAGTTTTTAATATAAAATTCAGGTTTAGCTGCTGCAAAAAACATAGTTACACAAGGTCCTTCTTGTTCGTGACGTAATTCATAAAATGCATCTTGATTATCTAGTATAGATGAAATTTCATTTAAATAAGTCCCATCATTTATAATATAATCAAAATTTAAAAAGAATACTTTTTTAATACCTAGTTTTTCAGCTAAAATACAACCATTATAATAGTTTGTATAAACTGTAGGACCGTGATAAACATCATTATCTTCACCTTTCAAATTGATATAATTATCAAAATCACTTGAATAATACCAAGAACTATTAAAGAATGTATGTTTTGTTAAAATGTTATTTTTATCAAAAACACAGTAATCAGATAACGATTGTAATTCTTCAGGAATAGGAGCGTGTGAAACTAATATAATTTTTCTACCAGTTTGTTTTGCTTTTATAATACATTCTTTGGTTGTATTAGTAATACTATCAGTAATAGGGTAAGTTGAAATTATAATAGCTTCCTCTTTGGGCTTATTAAGTTCAACATCTAATTTAGAAGCAATTATTTCACAGTTTTTTTCAAAGTTATCAAATTCTAAATAACTTACTCCTTCAAAGCTATCCCAATAATTTAAGTAAACTGGAAGATTATAAATTAAGGCTGGGATTTTATATGAAACTGCTTCACGTATTACTAGTGGCATAGTTTCTTTATCGTTGTTTGTTCCTCTAGAGGTAAACAAAAATAAATCCATAGCTTGATAGAATCTATCTACGTCTGTGCGTTCATTCCACCACGTTAAATTAGAGGGTTGGTTTTGAACTAATGGCTCCCAATACCATTTAAAATTATCTGCTCTATTTCCTAAACTGTGAAATTCTACATCAGAAAATTGTCTTGCATATTCAAAAAATTCTGCTTGGTTTTTACGAGAGGTGTATAATCCTACGTGTAAAACATGTTTTTTATTTGGATCTAAACCGAGACTTGATAACGCTTCAGTGCGATTTGGACGATCTACATATTCTATAGGATAATATACTACTACCTGCGGTATATTAATGTCTTTATATTGTTGTATCTGCCAATTAGATACAAACATAAATTTATCTGGGAGAAATTGTTTAGTAGAAGTGTCAAAAGATGAATCGTGAGATGTTTCTACTATAATATATTTTCTATCCTGAGTATAGATTTGTTTAGCTATTTCCCCGCTCATAAAAAACTCAGGGATTTCTTCTAGATGAACTATATCAGGTTGAACTTTATTAATAATATCAATAAGTTCTTGTTTATCTTCTCTTAAAGTAAAAAATTTATCAGGATCTACTAGATTTATAATTTTGTTTCTAGTAACTACTAATACACCACCAGTACAATCTACCCATTCTACAAGGTAAATCTCGTAAGTGTCTTTAAGTAGTTCTATTTTTTTAGTTAAATACTGTGGTAGTCCTCCCGTTGATAAGTGGGGAGCTATATAAAGCAGTTTTTTCATACAACCAATTTAATAACTTTATTTTAATTTTCCAAACTTAACTAATTAAGATGTTACACCATTAATAACTGCAAAAGATATTACAATAGCTTCAGATAATGAACCTGCTGTAACGTTTCTTACAGAAATAGTAGCAGAACCAGCACCTGGGAAAGCGTTTATGTTATATGCTCCATTAGTACCCACTGAGGTGTGTTGGAGTACTATTAAGTCTGTAGCACTTATTGTAGAATTAGTTAAAACAAAAGATACTGTTGTATTAGCAGTTAATGCTGCACCATTCATAGTAATTTGGCCTGTAGGTTTATTTAAAGTTACACCTGTTGATTTATTTGTTGCTTGAGTAACAGTACCACCGGCACCTGTTCCATATCCTATTACCCCCGTAGCACCATTTGCTAAGATATTTCCCGATACTAAAAAGGAAGCTCCATTCCAAATTACTTCAGATTCTACTACAGGACGACCTGAAGCGTTATCATAAGTTACAACACCATTATCAGTTGCACCATTCCAGTTAATACTTAAAGTTCTATCTGTAATTAAAGAACCACCACCTGTTAAACCTGTACCAGCATTTATATTAACATAAGTACCTGCTGAACCAACATTACCTGAAATACCTGATGAACCTGAAGTTCCGGATGAACCCGAACTACGGCTTAATCCACTTGTTCCACTTGTACCTGAAGTGTTAGAACCACCAGAAACTCCTCCAATTCCTGAGGTACCTGTTGAACCTGATGTTCCTGAAGTACCTGTTGTACCATTAACGGCATTAGTACCAGAAGTACCAGATTGACCTGAAGTACCTGAAGTGCCTGAAACACCACTAGTACCAGAATCACCAGAATTACCATTTGAACCATTTGTACCAGAGGTAGCGGAAAGACCAGAGACACCAGCTATACCTGAAGTACCAGTTGAACCACTAGTTCCTGAGCTACCCGAGGTGCTAGAAGCACCTGATGTACCTGAAGTACCTGAAGTACCAGATGAGCCTGAAGTATTAGATGCACCTGAGGTGCCTGAATTACCACTAGTTCCGCTTGTACCCGAAGTTCCAGAATTACCAGATGTGCCGGAATTACCTGAAGTGCCAGAATTGCCTGAAGTACCTGATGAACCTGAAGTACCTGAATTGCCAGATGTACCTGTGTTACCTGAAGTACCAGATGATCCACTTGATCCCGAAGTAGCACTGTTACCAGAAACACCTGCTATACCTGAAGTACCAGTTGAACCACTAGTTCCTGAACTACCTGAGGTACTAGAAGCTCCAGAAGTGCCGGATTGACCTGAAGTACCACTTGAGCCTGAAGTATTTGAAAGACCTGAAGTGCCTGAATTACCGCTTGTACCTGAAGTTCCAGAAGTACCAGAATTACCAGAGGTGCCCGAATTACCAGATGTACCCGAATTGCCTGAAGTACCTGAAGAACCTGAAGTACCTGAAGAACCTGAAGTACCTGAATTACCTGAACTACCTGAAGTACCACTTGAACCTGAAGTAGCAGATAATCCTGAAACACCAGCTATGCCTGAGGTACCAGTTGAGCCCGAAGTACCACTTGTTCCACTTGTTCCAGCTGTACCCGAAGCACCAGAAGTACCTGAAGCACCCGTAGTACCAGAATTACCAGAAGAACCTGAGGTGCCTGTAGCACCACTTGAACCTGTTGAACCTGAAGTAGCAGAAAGTCCGGCAACACCAGCTATACCAGAGGTACCAGTTGAACCACTAGTTCCTGAACTACCTGAAGTACTAGAGGCACCAGAAGTACCTGATGAACCTGAAGTACCGGTATTACCTGAAGAACCTGTAGTGCCACTTGAACCTGAAGTAGCAGAAAGTCCTGCAACACCTGCTATACCAGAGGTACCAGTTGAACCTGAAGTACCGCTTGTTCCACTTGAACCTGAAGTGCCTGAAGAACCTGAAGTACCAGAGTTACCTGAACTTCCTGAAGTTCCCGAATTACCACTAGTACCAGTTGAACCTGAAGTAGCAGAAAGTCCTGCAACGCCTGCTATACCAGAGGTACCTGTACTGCCCGAGCTACCGCTTGAACCTGATGAACCTGAGCTGCTTGAAGCACCACTTGAACCATTTGAACCTGAACTACCAGATGAACCTGATGAACCTGATGAACCAGATACTCCTGAAACACCAGAAATACCTGAGGTACCAGTTGAGCCTGAAGAGCCACTTGAACCAGATGAACTAGAAGCACCTGAACTACCACTTGAACCATTTGAACCTGAACTACCAGAGCTACCTGTTGAACCTGAAGTAGCAGAAAGTCCTGCAACGCCTGCTATACCAGAGGTACCAGTTGAGCCTGAAGAGCCACTTGAACCAGATGAACTAGAAGCACCTGAACTACCACTTGACCCACTAGAACCTGTACTACCAGATGAACCTGATGAACCTGATGAACCAGATACTCCTGAAACACCAGAAATACCTGAGGTACCAGTTGAGCCTGTAGTACCTGATGAACCAGATGAACCTGAAGTTCCAAAATTTCCTGAAGAACCAGATGAACCTGAAGAGCCACTAGAGCCTGAAGAGCCACTAGAGCCTGAAGAGCCACTTGAACCACCAGCTGAGCCTGAGCTACCTGAAATACCACTTGTACCTGAACTACCTGATGATCCTGATGTTCCTGAACTATTAGAGTTACCTGCGGTTCCAGCTTGACCTGAAGATCCAGAAGATGTTGAATTACCCCGTGAACCTGATGAACCTGATGAACCGGAACTACCTGAAGTACCTGATGTTCCACTTGTAGCAGATGTACCTGCTCCTCCTGAGCTACCAGATGTACCATTAGAACCAGTACCACCTGTAACTGCTTGAACGTATCTTACTTGCTGAGATTGGGGGTTAATGGTAAGAACATAGTCTGTATCAGAACCAGTAGGAACAGAAAACAGGTAGAGGTCGTTTATGACTCTATTAGTTTGTCCCGAATCTGATTTTTGTTGAGTAGTATATCTTTTATTCTCAGCCATGAAGGTAAACCCCTAATTTTATTATAAATATCTTAAAATTAATATTTATTTAATAATTCAGCGGTATATTTAGCTTCTATAATATTGTCTTCAATAGAACAATAAGTCCATGAACCATATCTACCTATAGAATAAATTCCTTGTGGATTATATTTTTGACACCATTCCTTATAGATTTTTTTAGAATCTTTAGTTATATGAACATATGCTGGGTTCATAACTAAAAATTGATAATCAACTAATTCATGCGCACCATTCTCGATAATGCCCGAGTCTTCTAGATCTGCTAAAACTTGTATTAGAAGAGCAGTTTCATCTAGCTTTTCATCTGCTTGGGTTCCAATTTCAACATATAAACTTAGTTTTTCTTGACCTAAAATATTGTTGTAAAATCCTACTCTATAAAAAATTTCGTTACCTGGGAAATATCTCCAGTGGGTTTTAATTGGGGAGCCTGCGTTAAATCCTAAGTTGAATACAGCTACTTTATTTGCTGAAAGATTAGGGGAATCAATTAATTTATTAAATGGTAGAGTGCTAACTAAGTATTTAAATTTAATATCTCTTTTATCAGTAAATGCTATTTTATTTTCTATATCTATCCCTAAAAGTTTTGTATTAAGTAAAATTTTATTACTATCTAATCTTTTAAGTACAGACTTGATATACTCGTAACTACCCCCTTTTGGGTAAATAAATGTATCGTTATATGATTTAGATTTACTTTTAGGAAAGAATCTTCCCATTGAATCGTATTCTAGTTCATCTAGATCACAAGCATATAATTTTTCATTATATGGGATAATAAACTTATCGCAAATACCCTTACCTAAAGTAGATCTTACAAATGACTTAAAAGTAGATAAATCTGTTTCTCCTAGATTATTTAAATCTTGTAGGCATTCTTTGTATTCTTCTTCGGGTAACTGATTAATATTAAATTGAAACGGAAAATTTATAATATTTCCTTTATAATTTATATCTGTTATTTTAGTAACCTGGAGCATTTCAGATTCCATATTTGCTAAAATATAGTCTTTAATCTCAGGATTATTAAAATGAAAGAAATGTCCTGAATAATCCCAAGTATAGTCTCCTCTAATAGTAGTTTTACAATAACCACCAGGTATAGAGTCTTTTTCTAGAACTAAATAGTCTTTATCTTTTAAATAAGAAGCTAAGGATAGTCCGGTTATACCTCCTCCAATTATTAAAACCTCGGTTTCCATTAAGAATTAAAAGGATTTAATTTAGCTTTAAAATGAGTTAAATTAAGTAAAAGTCTATCTTTAGAGCTTTCATAGTAAGGATCTTCTATAATTTCTGATAAAAAGGCTAATCCTTCTTTATATCTTTGAGTCCAGTAACATGCTACTGAAAGTTCATCGTTTATGTATTTTCCGTAACAGTGTTCATCTACAAATAAGATATATTTAGCTTTAATATCTTTTATATTAATTTTTTTAGCTTCAGATAAATACTTGTAAGCTAATTCGTGTTTACCTTGTTGATTTAAATATCTACCTAAACGTACTCTAGGTTCGGCTCTATCAGGAAATATAGCTATAGCTTTATCCATTTCAGTTACAACTTCATTTAAATCAGCTCCTAAAGTCATTAAACATTGAGATACTCTCATTTGAGCTTCGAATGTTTCTTCAATCCAAGTATCTTTTACTTTAAGATATAAACGATTCCATTGCAAACCTTCTTTAAACATTCCATAATCCATATAACTTTGAGCAGTGTAAAATATAGAACGATTATTTAATTGGTCTGGGTCTGAAACTAGTGTATCCCAGAATTGTTTTTGTAAGCGTTCTGCATCATAAAGATATTTTTTAGGATCAAATGCTCTTGAACCAATACCTTCACCTGAGATATAATACCCGTAATAAGATAAGTCGCCTGTGTTCCAATTAGGATTTTCTAAGGCTTTAATAGTAGTATGAGCTACACCACAGAATTTCCAAGTATAGTTACCTTTAAAGAAAATTAAAGCTTTCCATTCAGCAGTACCTCTTTTTACAGGAATAAAATAAGCGTCTTTGCCAACTTCTGTAAGACTAAATTTTAATTCGCCTACTAACTGATCATCAGCATCAAGGTGCATAATGTATTCTGCTTTACCTTTAGCTCGACTCATCATAAGAGTTTTATTATGATCAAATCCTACCCAAGCATCTTCGTGTAATTCACCAGGTATTCCTCTTTCAGCAAAGAAATTTTTAACTAATTCTACAGTTTTATCAGTTGAACCCGTATCACATACAATCCAGTAATCAATATAAGGAGCAACTGATTTTAAGGTTTCTAAAATACAATGTTCTTCATTTTTACACATTGTAGCAAATACAATAGTAGGTCTATTTTTCATTAAATTTTGAGTTTTAGGTAATTCTTTCCACACAGCTGAAGTAACTTCAGCTTTTTCTTCAGCTGGCATATCTTTTGTATAATAATATAAAGCTATAGAGTCTCTATATATTTCTTCTGGGGTATTAAGTTCATGAGGATGACCATGGTAACTGTCTTTAGTGGTGTTAAAAATAACAGCTCTGTTAAAAATAGGTTGAATTTCAGACTGTAGATTCATATCTTTATCATATAACTGTAAACTCCCACCCCAATCTGGGTTCCAATCTTTATTTAAGTAAAGAAGTAAGTTAATTCTTCTATATAATCCAGTTTCAGCATGTTTACTTGAATCAGCGTGAACTGAAAGTTTACCACCAGATTTAATACGATGCATTCCAGCTCCTAATAGTGTAGGGTCAGCTGTTAATCCTTTAATGCCTGTTAATTTTTTAAGATAAGAAATAAATTTTTTAGAATTAAAATAATCAATTAATTCCTTAGTTTTAGAAGGCATTTCCTTTAAGTTTTCAGCACTATAAGGACTAAAAAGTTTTTTTACCTGATATTTGGTAGATTTAGGGTCATAACCAAAAAATTGATAGGTGTTAAATTCATTAATTATATCTTTTAGTAGAGTAGGATCAACAAAATTATCAATAACAATATGAGGAAATGGTTTAGATAAATTATACTTACCTTTTAATTTAGTAAGTTCTGAATGTTTATTCATATATGTAGTTTAAAACTTGTTCATCTTTAAAATATTTTCTTATTGGAGTATCGTTTTGGAATTTTTGAGAATGACCTTTTTCTTCATCCCAATTCCAATCGTGTTTACCTAATTCTAAAATACGGTCGTGAATTTGCTTATCGTAATGGTCTCGTATTAATCTTGCCCGTCTATTTATGTCTATTCCGTTATTATCTACAGTGCTATTGCGATTATTATACTGTAGATAAAGCATTTTCTTTATGTGAATTATAGGCGTATGTAAAAATGTACGTACAATTAATTCGTAATCATCTGCTACTGGGAAGTGTATGTTGTGTCCTCCTATTTGGTTATAAACATCCCTTTTCCATACTCTAACGTGGTTAGGCATTGAAATATTAAATCGGATTGATAAAGGATTTATATCAGGATAATGGTGAGTTAAATATTCTTTACCATCAGCTTTAACCCAAGTATGTCCCGCATACCCAAAGTCAAAATAATTATCAGAACGAGCATACCAATCACCTGAAAAGTCATGATCGTATGTTCTTATTTGACCATCTTCATATAGTTCACAAACGTCACTGTACATAAAACCTGCGTCAGGGTGTTGAGTTGCTGCTTTAAAACATTCTTCTAAGCAAGTACTTATTAAAGCATCATCGTGATCTAGTTCAACTAACCATTCTCCTGTACAAAGAGATGCAGCTCTATGTTTAGCTAAACCTACATTACCCTCAGTTAAAGGTTGCAGTTTATATAGTTTAATCCTAT
>Ga0194115_10007842_pt1 | contig 10486 bp, 26 predicted proteins | sample TA2MahsurfametaG_3_FD_148656 | JGI IMG/M metagenome (GOLD analysis project Ga0194115, IMG submission 148656) | Freshwater microbial communities from Lake Tanganyika, Tanzania - TA2015002 Mahale S4 surface | ecosystem: Environmental > Aquatic > Freshwater > Lake | place: Tanzania: Lake... | reverse complement strand
TAAGAGACAAGGCAGCGTATGATCCTGTCTATCAGGAAATGCGTAAAGAGTGGAGAGCAGCAGAATAACCGAAAAGGATAAGATTTAAAAAAGCATCTTGGGAATAAATACTTAGACTTTGCAGTTGGATTATGGAACTGCTTAAAGAAGACGATATATTACTTCGCAGGAAGTCAAAAAGAGTTGATAAAATAGATGATACGGTACGCAACATTGCTGCAAACTTAATGCGTACAATGTTTGATAATAATGGAATTGGTATTGCAGCACCACAAGTTGGAATCCTTAAACAGATTATCGTAGTGCTTGTTGGAGATAATCCAAAAGTAATGATAAACCCCGAGGTGCTTGATATCTCAAAAGAATATTGTGTGATGAATGAGGGTTGCCTATCTTTTCCGAGACAATTTTATGACATTGAGAGACCAGAAAGAGTTAAAGTTAAATATCGTGGACTTAATGGTAGACCTGTGATAGAATGGTGCGATGGAATGGAGGCACGTTGTGTACTTCACGAAATCGATCACATTAATGGTATTGTATTCACTGAAATAGTTAAAAATGACTCCGAAGGAGAAAGCGCAACTTTATCATAATATCTGGTGCTGTGCTTATCAGCGTCGATATAACGCAAAAGTTGCTGGCGACTGGGATCGATATGATCGAGAGCACACAACAATTTTAATGTGCCTTCACATTGCTGACTGGGCAAAGTTTGATACAGATCAATTTCGTCACTTAAAAACAGTATGAGGTGCTAGATGCTAGATATTAAAGAAAAGAAGAAGGGATTTAAGTAATGTTTTCCCGACCATTACTAGGAACCAATACCGATAAGGTCAAACTGTCTTGGTTTGAGTATATTTGGCACTCTTGTATCATTCAGGGATGGTATAATTGTTGGTATGCTTATAAGAACTGGGCAGATTTGATGGGTAACAACTATCAAGATTATGCCTTACTTGTAAGTGATGATCCACTGGAACAGTGTATTCTATATTTTTGGGATTCATTGGAAGATGAAATTTACCCTAAAGAATTTCTTGAGCATCTTCTGCAACTTTCTGATGATGTGAAGACAGGAAAGGAAGAAGTTGTGCCTTTGGATGAAGTTTTTGATAGAATGGAAGACCTTCTAAAAGATATGGAGTTAGATGATGACGATTTTTGATACTATGCACGATGAGCGGCGTTATGGTTGGGTAGTAGACAAACGCTACGACTGGATTAATATGCTCACCAAAATGCAGAGTGGCAATCCACGTCGTTTTAAAGAGTTTCAGTATTCACAGCAGACAATTTATCATTACCTAGATAGAATACAACAGGAGCAAAATCTTTACGACTAATGAGCGAAGTAACTTTTGGGGAAATGTAATTTATGATGGTGACAAAGAAAAACCACCCGATTATGGTGGTTGACAATTTTATGGGAGACGCTTACAGTCATCGATTACATTATAACTTTTTTGGACCTGTTGGATTTCCTTGGGTCTTTTTGCCAGATTCCACTTATCCAGATCAAGTTGTAAGTGAATGGAAAAATAATAAAATTGTTCATCCTAATCCACAAGATTATTCTTGCTCACTTGTGCATATGGCATATGTGAAAAGAGATAATTATAAAAGTTCGTATTATGAACTGTTTGCTCCTATTATGGACAATATGCTGGATCTTCTCGAAGCAAATTTAGATTTTAGTCGGGTTAGATTAGGTTTTCATCTCAATCGACAAGTTGATAAACTTCATAATAAACCACACATTGATGATCAAGAAGATCATTATGCTGCACTGTATTATGTAAATGACTCTGATGGGGACACATTTTTCTTTGATCAGTATGATTCACCGTATAGTGGAAGTTCTCAACAAAGATCAGAAGCAATTGATAAAGAAGATCTTACAGTCTATAAAAGAGTATCCCCAAAAAGAAATCGTTTAGTTATTTTTGATGGGCATCAAGTACACGCATCATCAGAACCAAAAATAGCACAATCGAGAATTGTAATTAATTTTAATTTTACTGCTAATAAAAATATATTTAAGGATTTAAAATAATGAACTTCACATCCGAACAATATCGATTGATCTATACTGCGGTTCGCCGCTACCAGATTGAGAAAACTTTGCATAATACTAAAGAGTACAGCGAATGCTCAGAAATACTTGACGAACTGTTTGATTTGGTCTATACTCAACGTGTTGAGCAACCTACCTAATGGATTATACCGAAGAGTTTCCTTTTGATCAGTTTCCCTGGAAACTTGTCCATAAAGATGGAAAAGAAACACGCAAATGTTACTTTCAAACGGAAGAGCATCGTAAGAAGCACATCGATCGCTACAATCTTAAAAAGAAAGATATTCAATTGAGTTATAAGTATGATGTATGAAGAAGCACGGATTTGTTGAGATTTTAACACAAAAAGAGTGTGAACAATCTATTGCTTCAGTAGACAGTTTGCACTCATATTGGGAAAGAGATGTACCTGCACCTTTAAACTCCTATGTATTAGGTGCAGTTACATATCATATTGCTTACTCAGATCTCAATAAACAAAAATATTTTTTAAATCAACAAAAGTTAAATCCATTATTTCATCAGAACTTTAATTCAGTATATCAAAAGTGTCTTGATAAATTAGAAAAATACATTGGACCTTGTCAACTTATTGATTCTTTAGGATATCCAGGATTTCATATTTTTGGACATCCTCCTGGAGAAAAGAATAATGCATTAGATCTTCGTTTAATGCGAGAACCTCTTGCAAAAATACATCAAGATATACCATATGTACATCATATGGAAACTTGGAATAAATTTTCTAAAGTTGATTTGGAAAATACTCTTTCGTTCACATTAACTTTGCAGGCACCAAAGAATGGTGCTGGATTACTATTTTGGAATGATGAGACTTTGCAGCAATATGAGGTAGATAATGAGTATTCACATTATCTCAGGCAAGTAAGTACAAAATCAAATCCAAGTGTAATCCAATACAAAGTTGGAAGTCTATTCTTTTTTATGGGCAATACTCTTTGGCACCAGATTGCTCCTGCTTATAATTTAAATGAAACTGATCGAAGAATTACAATGCAGGCACACGGAGTATTGTGTGATGGTATTTGGAGAATTTATTTTTAATGGAAGTTCATTCTATTCAAGATCCATTTCCTCACCTTATTGTAGATAATATTTACAATGAGAATGAATTGCAATTAATATGGCAAGAACTTGAGTTTTTAACATATTCAACGAAGTGGAAGTCTCCACAAGAAACTGCATCTGCGAAATTAAATGATAGAATTCTTAAAAACAATTTAGGGATATTTCTTGATGGAGATGATGGTGTTTATGCCGATAGAAAAGTTTCAAACATTCTTTCTACCAATAGAAAGATATTAAATAAAGAAATTTTAGGCGAATACGGATCACTGTCTTTTGGATATCAGACTGCCTTTATGACTAATACTGATACAACTCTAATCAGTTACTATGAAGATAGTCATTATTATGAAAAACATAAAGATCACGCTATTATGACTGCTTTAACTTGGTTTTATAAAGAACCGAAAGCATTTTTTGGTGGAGATTTAATCTTCTCAGATTTTGATAAACATACAATCGAACTTAAAAATAATCGTGCGGTTCTTTTTCCATCTTTTATATTTCATGAAGTGGAAGAGATTTGTATGCCAGAACATAAACCTGGGTTTGGTCGATACTGTATGGCACAATTTTTTATGATTGTGTGATATAATAGTCCTGTATTGATAAGTTAAAATGGCAACCCGAACCCACAAAGATAAACACGGCAGCGATTGGACTTGGGAAGAAACTCCCGAAACGATTGAGGCACTTAAACAACTTCACGAAACGGTAAAGCAAGCAAATGAGCGAAAAGAAACTAATTGATGATTGCTTCTATGTTGAGCAGAAACGATTTGGTATGTGGGACTCGACCGATCTTGAAGGTAAGGGACTGATAACATCTCTCTCTGAAGACATCTGTATTTCGGCAACTCGTTTCTATCTTAAAGGACGGCAGGAAGGTTTCTCTACGTCCAGAACTTATGATGGGAAAGTTGGAGGTATGTTGTGATCAAACAGATCAGAATATTACTCTGGCAAATAGTTTCTGATTGGGAACATCGCCTGTATCCTTATGAAAAAGAGGACGCTGGTGATTATTACTATACCGTTAAAAATGATGATACTGGAGAGACTTTTATGGTCATCGAATGGATTAAATCTTTTGATGATCGTATTCAGAGACTTCAAGATGAAATGCTTTATGTTAAAAGTCAAATTAGAGAAATAAAAAATGGTAATTAAAAAATTTGTCGATTGGTTTTTCTCTCCAACACAAAAATTCATTGTAGAAAATCATCCTGATCTTTATACTAGACTTATGGAGTTAGAAAACCGTGTCGAACTTCTTGAAAGAGAAAATGTAGGAACTACTAATGAACTTTATCGTATGGAGAATTCTCTCGATGCTCGTATAGATATTATTGCAGAGCATTGTGGAATCAATTACAATGTATGAACTGGACGACTTTGAGAAAGCACTCGCTCACTTCGGCACGAGAGTGGACATCATTGTTGCTCTTGAACTGGGCAACAAAATTGATGCCACAGCAGCATATAAAGAAATTAAAGCAGAGCTTAAAGAACTCAAAAAAGCAAAAAAGAATTACGGAAAGGACTTGTAGTAAGTGTGGTGAGACCAAACCACTTGACAGCGACCACTACCAAATTGTAAAATATTTTAAAACTGGATACTCATACTACTGCAATGAATGTAACAAACCAAAACCCAGAGAATGACTCTCTCACGATTACAGAAAATGAAGATGGATCGCTCACAATGGACTGGGATCCACAAGACTCAAAATGGTCTTGGTTGAATGGGTTGACATCCAAAGAGATCCAAGTTATAGTGGAACAAGCAATCAAAGACCACCTCAATGACAAATAAAGTTTGGGAAGTGATGAACGATCTTGAGATGGTGACATCCAAGATTGTATCTGCTCGTGAGATTATTGATACTGCAACAGAATCAATTCAGAAACACGATTATGATAAGGCAGAAACTCTTGCGATGGCAGCATATGAGTTTCTTGGATATTATCTGGAAGAGTTTGATGAGAAGTTTAAACTCGCCTGGAATGAGACTGTAAAGAAACAACCTCAATATCAATATACCGCAACTGGTGAGAAGTGGGATCTTTATGATGAGGTTATGAAAGAACGAGAATATTACGAGTATAGTCAATCCGAATTAGAAAAACAAAGAGAAATTGATAAAAAACTCTTTGCTTGTGACAAAGACGATCCCTCACCTGAATATAAAGATGCTTGGACTTCTTTCTGGGAAGAAAACTACTATCCAGAAGAACACCAGCAATACACAGAAGAAGAACTGAATGCGATGTGCGATAAAGCAGCATCGGATGAAGAGAAAGAGAAGTGTCGTGAATATAATCTGCGAGAAGCAGAGTATTATGATAAGCGAGTCAAACTGGATGCTGAACATTCACAGCATTATTATGATTACACTCGCAACGATTCAAACCGAGAAAATCCATTCACAACTGATATTGGAACAGTTGTACAAAATGGAGTAACTCACACTGAATATCTCAAAGCAAAAGCAGAAGCAAACTCTGCCTGGAATGATGGTTGGACCAGAGAATACTATCAGAAACTTGTAGATAAGTATGAGGGTAAAAAGGAAGAAAAAACTCTCAACTATGATGAAGCAATTGCCGCTGGTTGGAGAATGACCGATGATGGCATTTGGATGCCACCACAAGAAACTCCTAAAAAGAAGTGGATCTTACCTGTTGAACAAGTTCACGATGACTGTTATGTTTCTTTTCCAGATGATCTGTTAGAAGCAGCAGAACTGAAAGAGGGTGATGAAGTAAACTGGGTAGATAATGGTGATGGATCTTACCTTCTTCGTAAGGTCACTCAACCACTTAAATCCGATGAGTGCTGATGTATACACTTGAAATGCTAAAGTTCCTAGCACCATTTGCTGGGGCTCTGTGTATGGAGAACTTTGTTTATCGTCAGGGAGAACTCTGCAACATTAGGGATTATCCCGCAAATGTGGTAAAATATGATAAACAAGACCCCAAGGATGCCTGCTATAAGGATGGTATCTTTTATCCCCGTTGCAAAGACTTGGATAATCCAGAGGTTCTTCGTTATCACAATCTACTTTATGGGCAAAAATGACTAACTATGATAGACTCATTGATACTCTTGTTATGCATCTTTATGATATGAGAGTTCAAGAAAACTGGGACGAAACCCAGGCAAAAAGAAAAGCACACGAAATTCTAACAACTGTAGAAGCATTTCAACATAACCGATCAACCCTTACTCTTTAATTATGGCATTATCTGAATCTGTAGAAACGAGTTTAAAAGAAGCAGAGGCATCTCTGCGAAATGCACTAGCATATGCTGCTCGTCAAGAACGTCCAATGGTTTGTAGGGTAATTGCTGACCTTATTTCTCGAATTGAGTCTCTACAAAGCACTGATTCTCTGCTTGATAAACTTGAGAATCGTAAACCAGGCGATTCTGGATTCTTCGGCACATTTTTCGGCAAAGATGAGTAATGGCAACACCAAAGGATTTTACTGGTAAGTTTACCTTTCATCGAAAAAAAGACTTTGGATTTATGCCTGGTGACGATTCCGAAGAAACAATTGATGTCTGGTTTTATCGGAGAGAAACTGAAAAACGTTCTCTGAAAGAGTTCCTAGATACTTTACATCCAGAGAATATGGGTTATGATAAACCATCAAATCAGTTGTTTTATCGAGCACCATCTGGTAAATTGTATCGTATAGATTTTATCGAAATGCGTGGTAAATTCGAACCAGTGGGGTATCGTAATGAATGAAAAAAAACCTAACGAACTTGGCAAAGCACTAAAAGAGTGGTGGGATTCTGATGCCTGTAAAGAACTTCAGAAGGCAAATGAAGAGGCAAAGCAACGTGCAGTAGGAAAGTATTTTATGCTTTCTGAGGAAGATAAACTTGATATGGTTCAGGCAATCTGCTATATTATGTGTAAAGCAGAAAGTGAAGGAACGAGTCATCGCGGTTTGCAAGATGCGCTAGGAATCTATCCTGCTGGTTTTTGGGTAGATCATCTGATGGAAGTTCATAATGCTTTGTGGGCGTATTATCACGACAAGAAAAAGGAAAAAGAACTTAAAGATGATTTAGATACCCTTGATAAATTTTTAGATAGCGGAGGTATTAATTAAATGATTGCACCCGCATATGTTGTTGGTTATGGATTGATTGATGCACTGGGAAATAATCCTCAAGATTGTTTTACCAATATGCTGAATGATAAAGATTACTCTGTGGAACTTGATTTTATGGGAGACCATAAGATCCACAGAGGTATTCCTGTAGATGATTCTCTTATTCAGTTGCCCGATAAGTTCACGCCAAAGATCACCGCAAATATGACGCGGGCACAACAACTTGCGATTCACGCAACTGATCAGGCATTACAAATGTCTGGTCTCTCTTTGTCCGCAAATGTTGCTGTAATTGTTTCTTCCGTCTCAAATGATGTTGAGTTCCTTGATGGTAACTTCCAGAAACTGAAAGAGAACAAGAGAGTAAATCCTTTTAAAGTTGTGAATCGTATTCCAGACATTATTTCTGGACAGATTTGTGCTCACTATGGTTTTATGGGGGCATCATTTGCACTTTACGCATCTTGTGCAACTGGAATGTATTCTCTTGATTATGCGATGAGAATCCTCGATGAATACGATTATGTCATCGTTGGTGGTGCAGATGCTGGTGTATTTGAGATCGCAATGAAATACTTTGCTGCCATCGGTGCCCTTGGTAATACTAATGCACCTTTTGATGATAGCAGAGAGGGGTTTGTAATGGGTGAGGGTGCTGGTGTTTTAATCCTTCAGAGTGAAGAAAAGGTCAAAGAGTTTAACTCAACCAAACACGCTAAACTATATCCTGTCGGTGCTGGATCTGATGCTTTTGATCTCACATCACCTGCTGATGATGGCAGGGGTGCAAAGATTGCATTGGATAAAGCATTGAGAGGAATTGATTTTGTTGATGCGGTTTCTGCACACGCAACATCAACTCCAGTTGGAGATCCTGTTGAATACCAAATCATTACTGAGCGTTTTCCTAATATTCCAATGTATGCACCAAAGAGTAAAGTTGGTCATACTCTTGCTGCTGCTAGCATTATCGAGGCAATCTATGCGATTGAGTCAATGAAGAGTAAAATGATTCCTCATTGCCAAAATATGGTAGAATGTTCATATGATGTACATAAAGTATTAGTTCGTAGACCAACTAAAATGGTTGGTGATATTCTAAGAACTCTTAATAACTCATTTGGTTTTGGTGGTAAATGCGCTTGTCAAGTTATTGAGGTGAGTAATGACTGAACCAGAATTTTGGGATGATCGTTTATTAGATGAACCTTGTTGTAGTGAGTTTCTTTCTAATTGGGAAATTCTAAAAAGGGATGTCTCTTTCGCAATTGAAACTTATCCTCAGTTTTTTGTTGATTATCCAAAGTATAAGATTACTCTCCCAGGAACAGATAAGAGAGTCAGAATGTATGAAAATGACTGGAAAGTTACTGCCTGGTCTAAATTTGATGAATTATATTCTGAGGTAGATCGAGTTGGTAAAAAACTTGGTGACAACGTAGAAAGACTTCTGAATCGATATATTAAAAAGAATATTCCAGAAACTTATGCTATAATAGAAAAGTATCAACAACAAGAAATTCTTGCAAATGTTTTTGTAAGTATTCTCTCTCCTGAATCAGTCATACATCCACATCAAGGACACTCCAAAGAATATATGAGATGTCATATTGGATTGGTTTGTGATCCTGAATGTAAAATTACTGTAGGTGAAACAACTAGAACTTGGGAACCAGGAAAACTAATTGCATTTAAAGATGGTGGTCCATATTACCACAGTGTAAGGCACGAAGGAACACAAGACAGAATTATATTTTCTTTTGATCTCAAACTAGATTATCTAAAACAATATATTCCAGAACTATGACACGTTTAGAATTAATTGAGCCCCCATTTTGGGAAGATGAACTGATAGAAGTTCCTATCTATCAGGGACTGACTCAGAACTATGAAAAAATTCGAGAAGAAGTTCTAAAGTTTATTGACCGTCCAAATGGAATGTTTGATTACCCAAAGTACGATGTTTATCGGGATGATGGATATACAAAGATTCCTCTCTATGAGAATCTTTGGAAAGCAGTTCCTTTCTCTAAATTTGTAGGTGAGTTTCTTACAACAGATGGGGATGATGTTATATCGCATTATGCAAAGAAAATTGTTTCTTTCTCAAAAGAAAATTGTCCAACTCTAGATGAAACTATTCGAGAACTCGAAGATCAAAATTATCTTGCAAATTGTTTTGTGAGTAAACTTCTTCCAGGATCAGTGATTAATCCTCATCGCGGAAGAACCAGCGATTTTATGAGAGTTCATCTTGGATTAGATTGTGATCCTGGTTGTGTAATTACCGTTGGTAATGAACAAAGAGTTTGGGAAGATGGTAAAATCATTGCATTTAAAGATGGTGGACCATATCCACATTCAGTAAAACATCAAGGAACTAAACAAAGAATTATTCTTTCTTGCGACATCTCAATCGAGTATCTTAAGACATTAGTTCCTAGACTCTGCCAATATTTGTAAACATTTGTAACACGATCCCAAAGAAAACATTAAGTTAATAGATACTAATGTATTATAATGATAACATTGAGATCCATCGCAAATGACCCTATGACCCTTGCAAAGACTGGACCCGAAACTCTTTCACAAGAAGAGTGGAACGAACTTGTAGCACTTAAAGACGCCATCACCTATCGTCCCAGTTCAGTTTCTGCTGAAAAGATGGAAAAGTTCACGGAATTGATGGTTCGATCACTTGAAGGCAAGAGTGATACACCTCCACCAAAGAACTGGCGTGGTAGTTCATTGAGCGAATGATAAAATAAATATATCAACTCGATACATAACAATGAACGACATCGACCAACACATTCAGAAGGATGTGGATCTTTTGAATGACCCAACAATCTCTCCACAATCAAGACGGCACACGGAAGAAGAACTAGAAGCACTGAAGGCATATAAAGAACATCACCCAGAAGACTCACACGATCCCACATCACTGGAACTGTGGTGTGATGGTCATCCTGATGCAGTGGAATGTAAAGTTTATGATGATTGAGGACAGTTTCGAAACTGGCACAAGACCCTGCCAATGACCTGCTAGAGGCATTATACTAACAAGGTAATCAACAAAAGCCCCCAATGGCAACTCGTGGTCGCATCGGCATTGAACTCACTGATGGTTCTATCCTTTCTGCTTATCACCACTGGGACTCGTATCCCGAATGGTTGGGTCGTATTC
>Ga0194115_10007841_pt1 | contig 10487 bp, 11 predicted proteins | sample TA2MahsurfametaG_3_FD_148656 | JGI IMG/M metagenome (GOLD analysis project Ga0194115, IMG submission 148656) | Freshwater microbial communities from Lake Tanganyika, Tanzania - TA2015002 Mahale S4 surface | ecosystem: Environmental > Aquatic > Freshwater > Lake | place: Tanzania: Lake... | reverse complement strand
TCTACACCACGTCTCGCCCATCCGACGGAGTCAGTCGGAACCAAACAACAGAAGTAGCGAAAGAAGCGATGTCAAGATCCACTTCAATCCAAGGATTTGGATTCGAGAGTTTGAACGGACCCCAGAGGAACATGCCAAAACATGGTTCAGTCATCACGATATGAATCGCTTCAAACGTCATGCTCTGGCCTTAATCGTTGCGAAGGATCGGCAAACGGCGACGAGGTTACTGAAGGAAAGTTCCAGTCGGGCTGTCTTTACCCATGAGGCCCTTAAGGAAGAATCGGCTCCCCATGATTTGGTATCCGCTCTTAAGGATGACCGATATCGTACCATGATAGCCCAACAGGAGATGAAACGTATTCTGATTGTCGATCCACATGATATTTGCTTACGATTGTTTGAACGGGCCTTTACTACACTCCTACCGAACGTTGAAGTCATCGGCGTCGCTTCGTCGAATGAAGCAATGGCGGAACTAGCCAGACATAGGTTTGATGTGATTTTGGTGGAAGAGCGTCTAGAAAGGACGTTCCATCTACAAAGACGACAACAGAGTGGATCCGACTTTTTTCGATCCCTTTCATCTTCTATGATTGCCAAACAGTCGCTATGGATTGGGGTAAGTGCCCACCTACCCAAAGATCGTGCGGCATTAGAAGCAAGTGGTGTCGATTTATGTTGGAATAAGCCACCACCCAAAATGAGTATCGATTTACGAAATGATTTACTCCGTCGACTTTTGAGTAAGCGGGGACAGGATGAGTTTGCCCGAGAGTTGTTTGGGATACAACCATAGGGGAACAAAATTCATCATTTATATACATATCATACATTGTGAGGGAGTCATGGGACTTTCTCTTTTCATTCAATTGCATACGAGTACACACTGTATTGGTACTGCCATCCTTTCACAGTTCACGATAAAGTACATTACCTTCACATCGCCCGTCATCGCAGACATGCCATTGCAGACCCAAAAGGGTCTGACCTGTCACACCGTTACGGATTGGAGATGTGATGTACGAGTACATTTAAATGAACATTCTATTTTCATACGTTGTTAGCACGCTATACTAGTCTAGGCGAGAGGTATATCCCCGCTTGCGTGCGTTGAATCATTGCCCTCCTATTTTCCGCCGTCGCAAACGCTAGAGGTCTCCGATCATAATTCCTTTTCCTGAGACTCTTCCAGGGTGGCTTCCGTCGTCGCTGCTAGGAACAAGGCCACCAAGAATGCAGAACCACCGATCATTCCCTGGATACCAATCGTTTCACCTAACCATATGTATGACATGATTGCTGCCCACAAGGGTTGTGAGGCATATATCGTTTGACATCGAGTCGGACCGACGACTTGTTGTCCCCCAACTTGAAGGTAGGGTGCGATCGCATTCACTGCGATACCAGACCACAAAATGACGGGGAGGAGACTTTTCCATGTATCCATGGTGGCATGTGATAGGAATTCCATAGTATCGGATCGTCCAAGGATTGCCAATAATCCAAGGGAGAATAAGGCTTGAGTCGCAATTTTCGTCGTAATCAACGTCCGAGCATTCACCTGTTTCCCCCATGTGAATAAACGTAAGTCATACGTAGCATAAAAGATGGCAGCCAAGACACATAAGGCATCTCCAAGTGCCGACGGAGTTCCACTCGTATCTTGTGTGAAACAAATGACTCCCGCCAAGGCAAGGACGATAGAAGTCTGAATCCTTGTGGGGATAGGAACACCCTGTATTCCCTGTACGACGGGGACAATCAGAGTCGTCAATTGGATCAATAGAGCACCGTGTCCTGCCGTCGTATAGGCCAATCCATACAAATTGGCAGTCGTGGCAAGAAATTTCCATAATCCCAATTCTACCCCCGCCTGCAGTGCGGTCCAATTTGGATCTTCTTGTGTTTGTTGTCGGTACTCGGTTAAGGATACTGAGAGGGACGAAGACGATGATGATGACGATGTCAAAAGTTCGACAGGTGTTGTCGTTGTTGAGATCGTTGTCTTCGTCGTCGTCGTAACAGTTGTCGTCTTTGATTCGAGGGATTCTCCACCTAACCAAAGACCGACTAACGCGACGACGCTGACGGCGGCATTCAACAGTAAAACAGGTGGAGGAGAAAAAGAAGGAATCGTTCCTTCTAATCCCAAAGATGACAATGATGATGATGACGACGAAGTAAAGGCCGCATGGAGGACAGGTGAATTGGAGGCGAAGAGAAGTGTGATAAAGCCGATAGTCATAATCCCACGTTGATATTCCGTCGACGACGACGACGATTGTTCGTTCGCCTTGTTCATCACCTCTCCCGATGGCGTAAGGAGGGTGTTGAGGTTGGGTAGTATCATTTGTTGCTGTCGCATAATTCCTTCCTGGAGTACCAATTCCTGTTGTTGTTGTTGCAGAGAAGACGACGAGGATAATGATGATATCGGTAAATCGCCGAATACACTACCAAGAGCGGATGTTCCCATGGTTGAGTTTTGGGATTGTCTTGATATCCTTGTCGTCGTCGATGATGCCGATGTTTCCGACATTTGTCGTACAATCCTACGATCAGTAGATGTCGTTGGTCGAGCCAGTGACGATTGTCGTGATGGTGGCGGTGATCGCAATATAGTTCGTACAGGAAAGGCTGTCACCCGCATCATCGACTGGATGATGATGATGATCATCATCATTAGGTAAACACCGACCATATTCGGACGACTCGTAGCTTGCGGTGATGATGAAGGAAGTATTCTCATTATTGGTCAAGGGTAAAAATTTTTGCTGTGTTTCTTCAGACTCCGAAAGTGATGGCTTTCGAAAGGCAATGTCTAATCGAGGTTTCAAAAAAGAATGAAGGAAATAACTTTACAATTGAAACTTCCAATTCAAGAAGAAAAAAACGACGACCAGGAATCAACACAATAATATCTTCTCCATCGATGTACTTTGCGGCTGCCTTTGGTATATTGTTCTTCCGTCCAATTGATTTCTTCTTGAAGATGGGCAATGTGTTTTGGGTCGTATACCGGTAGATTTACATCTGCCGGTACGTGACGAGATTCGCATTCTTCTCCATGGGGAGACTCCGATCGGCCAATGGCCATCTTCCGACCCTCATTTTTTGATAGACGTCAGCATGGCGAACACGTCTCACACTATGTATGACATCTCTATATATGTATATACATACTGTACTACCGTACTCTTACACAGTCGATCCATCCGATTCGATGTACATGACAGTTAACAACTGACAAGGTAGAGATTTCTTCGGCACCATTTGACTCATCCCTCATATCACAGGCAGAACCTGATCTCACTGTTCTATGGTTGCTACGATAACGCAGCATGAAAAGATTGCCCTTCTTTTTAGATTAGACTGTGGTAGATTCGAGTGGATGGAAATGACAGGAGGTTGCTCACCACCACCACGAGTCAGACTCGTACAATATCGGCGAAGAGTAGGTCAGTGTCCGCTACATCTCCTTCTTCTCATCCTTCTCCTTCTGGCGACAGTGGAGAGGATCCCGAATGTCGTCGCCTTCTCAATGACCATGTCTTCCTCATCCAAGTCGTCGTCGTCATCATCGTCTACAAGTTCAACATCCTCTTCGTCTTCATTGTCGTTTCAATTTCGTTGGGGTCAGGATTCAGATCGATGGAAGATTGGATTATCTAAAATACGAAATCTTCAAGGAATAGGTGGTAATTTAAATACGATCCAACCAACGAATCTCTTAATCGCGGAACTCGTACCATCCCAAACCGTGGACGGTCGGGGGGATAGAACGACAACAACGACGACGATCATTGGATGGGCACAAATCACACCCTTAGTGGGATGTTACGATCAAGAACGTGATCCGAAGAATTTCAATGCTCGACCAGGATCCTATGATTTAGAGGCAGATATTGATGATCAAATGTGGGAAGAATTCTGTGGATATAATAATGATGATGAGGGGACCGGGACGACGACGAATGATCGGAAGAAAAGTAAGATCCCCTCTGGATGGGCATCTTTACCATGGACGTCAGAATATAAGGCGTTGGAAAGAGAAATTCAACAACGGAATCAACGACGACAAACCTTAGTAGAAGAAGCCATGAAGGAGCGACGAAGGACTCAAATCCCATTATGGGAATTGAATCAACTCTTTGTCGAACCAATGTATCGACATCAAGGAGTTGGTACTGCTCTAGTACGAAAATTATGTGATGAATATCTAAATCCTTATGGTGTCCGTGGAGGGCAAGAAGACCAACCAGTCCAACAGCGGCAACGACGACGACGACTACGCGATGTTTATTTAGTGACGTCTCATCCAAGATTTTTCGAGTCATGTGGCTTTGAATGTATCACACAGATGAATATGATACCTCTTCCTTTAACGGTAAGGAATGGTCAGGTATGTATGAGGGGACGAATACTGGACGAGAACCAGCAGTAGGATCAAAACTCCAAGAGAGGAAGAACAGAAGGTGGTGGAGGAGGAAGCGGAGGAGGGGGACAAGAACAACGAGGGCTCCAAGGTAGGGTTTGAAATCGTGGAAAAAATCAAAATACGAAAGAAGAATAGCACCAACACACTATTCTCTAGAATAGCCGTTGGACAACATCAGAAATGTCCTAGTGGTAGTCTTTGGGCTGTTGCACTTATCTATTCAATGCTTGTGTACATCCAACTGTCGTTTTGATTTCTTTGATGTATCCGTATTCCTATGTACATGTTTGCTGCTTGGGGAGGTTCATTTTTGTTGTTGCGGTTGTTCTTACATGGCGGGGGGTGGTGGTGGTCCTCCACCACTTCCACCATATCCATCACCATCATCAAAGGGTGGGACGGGTGGTGGCCATTGTCCTGTCATAATTTTCCATATAAGGTCTACAGTCCGATCGAATTGTTTCGGTAATTCCTTCCAAATCTTTTGAGATGCGATTATCGTCCGACCTAAAAAATCCTCTTGTGTTGCCTGGTACAGTAGGTCTGCATTTATCTGCATCTGTTTCACAATTGATTGACTTGCATTCCAAAAACGGATTGGGAAACTTGGTCGGACATTCGTCGGATCATCATCTTCATTCTTGTTGTTCCTCTTCTTCTTCTTGATTCGCTTTTTCTCCTCTTTCTCAGTCATACCATCTTTCGTATCATCCTTGTCCGTGACTGCAGTCGCCACCGAAACCGCCGCCTCTTTCTCGTCGGCATAATCTTCCAACTCCTCTTCTTCATCACCGTAATCATCCAACGTAGATTGATATAAGATTTCTAATATTCCCAACCGAAGAGTCGATGTTCGTTCTTTGGTATTCATGGTACGATTCCCCATATCATCATCATCATCGTCGTAATCACGTTGATTCATCATTCTGGATGATGATGATGATGATGACGTATCGATCAAGATGATATCCCGAATCGACAATCCTGGTGCACAATATGGTGCGACCGCGACGATACGTTCCTCCTTCTTCTCGTTAACGTCAACGTCGTTATTACTGTTGCTGCTGGTGGTGGTCGTACTGGAAGGTAGTCGCTGTGGTCGTAAGACTAATAAATCTACTTCCGTCGTCCCATAACAACTCCATTCTTCCTTCCCCGGACAAACGATGGGGGAGTTATTGTTATTTCGATGGTGGTTGGTGGCGGATGTCGTTGTGGATGGATAGACTAGGACATTACTGACATGAGCCGTTCCCAACGCATGAGCACTTCCACCACCACCATGTGGAGAGGACCCCCCCGCGATGGAGGTCCCTGATGGTGATGAGGATGATGAGGACGAGCGTGAGGATGGTGAAGACGAAGAAGGATCAATCCATGCACTTCTTGTTTGGAACCAAAGTATTGCTTCATCTTCTGTCGCCGTCCTCCAATGATCGATATGTTCCAATTGTGACTGTATCCCATGACATATTCCTGCATGATGATGTTGGGTCCGACTATTTAATGATAATCGTCCCCGACAGGTATATCGAAAAATACTTGGTTGATATAATGTTGTTGTTGATGTTGATGATGAAGAAGGATTAGAAGGAAATGATGATGAACGAAAGCTGACTACTGGCGAGCCCTTATCATTATTGTTCACCGGGTGTTCTCGGTCGCACCCTGTATTGCCATGTTGCTGTTTATGATGATCCTTTGCAGTCGATGCTGCTGCAGATGCGGCGGCTAATGCTGCACTTCGACGTGCTATATTGAGAGGTAGACTAGTTGGAGGTGGCATTTTCCTCCCCCGTTGTTGTCGTCGTCGTCGTTGTTGTTGCTATTGTTGTTGCCGTGTTCTCTGGTGGTTGTTCTTGTTGTTGTTGCAATATAAGAAGCAAGAAAGTTGAAATACGAATATTGACAGTTGGGAAATCTGTAGCAAGTTTGGATACCGTATGTACAGTGAACAGTTAACTGTAAATGCACAGATGACTGTGGGAACGGGATTTCGTCAGCGTCCACGTCCGCGTAGTACGATCCACCCTTCTGTTTTCTCCGCCTTTCTCGGTTATGTATGCATACGTAGCTTACATATATACGATAACATCAAAGGGCCCTAGCCTATAACCATCTGGCATTGACATTTTAGGGCTTATATATAAAATGGCATCACATCCTTCCCTTCCCCTGTCTTGTTTCGTCTCCTTTTTGGGGGGTCGTCGTCTTCTCCTATCGTCCCGCCTCGTGTTAGATCGACTTTCTTGACAGTATATTGACTCTCATCATCATACATCTAACAGATTTCCAGTAGTCGTTGGATATTCCAAACTTATTACGAGGTGGGGGGAGCATTGAGGGAGACTCAAGACGAGACAGAGTGTGAGTGTGAGTGCTTTTTTCGAGAGCGATCCTAGGCCACACAAAAAATGACTTCCACAGCAAAAGAAGACGAATCGGTGTCAAAACAAAATGAGACTATCAAAATGTATTGGTCATCGTCCAATCTTCGACAACCATCTTATTGTCCTACACCTGTAGAATTACCGGGAAATAATCGTATTGCGACGACTCGAATTACGATTGCTCATATCTTTGCGATTCAAGAATCTGACCGACCAAATATCTCTATTCAAGATTCTGATGGAACAATCATTTTGCCCATCGATAATGATCCTAATCGATGGAATTTACAACCCCAACAAGATTATTATGTGACGATGGTAGTGGTCGAATCCTCTCCAGGCGACGATGAGACAAACGATACTCGCGAGGATGAGGATGACACGGTGGTATGCCTTCGGAATGTCTTTCATTTGTTTCCTGGTACTACACCTGATGAACAACAAGATCGGATACAAGATCTTTCAACGAATTTTTATCATAAGATATGGCATGGACCAGATACGCCATCTGATTTCCAATCGAAATTTGTTACGAAATTTAGTTCAGCCGATATCCAAGCCTTTCGACAATTTAATTGGCATGCCGAAGTCTTTGGGGCATCCCCCATGTACAGTCATAGTACTAATGATGACCCATCATCAGCTTGTGCTGCCAAAGATGAAGGGGAACGTCTTCTTGGTGCCAAGACCATGGCCAAACATCCACCAAATCGTATGACGATGAAATATTCTAAAACATGGATCGAATTGATGAAGGAAAGTATACAAGAAGAATTCCCCGATCATATCCTATTACAAAATGCACTTGGAACGTATTGGTTGCATTTCTTTGCCATGTTCCCATATTCCGATGAAGAACGGAAGGACCTTGAGACACTCATTCGGTCGCCATAAAGGTGTCGTAGTCGTAGTAGTTGGCAACAAGCTTAAACCGACTGGTCATGGTCCCGACAGGCAACGCAGAAAGGGATGACAGAGAAAAAGATGCTTGACTGAAATTCCCTTGCATAACCAACACAATTAGATGATACACCTTCTCCTTTCGTCAAACATACTTTTTCTCAACTCAACATGAAGATTCGATCACCAATATCTTGAACGATCCAGTCCACGCCTTGTAATAAACCCTCTTTCGTGATTGCACTACATGCCTGTATCGACCAATGTCGATCCTTCTGAAGGATCTGGTCCAGTTGTAGGGAATGAGCAATTTGATCCGTCGTTAGGGCTCCGTTCACATCTTGTTTATTCGCCAGGACTAATAATGAGGCACCAGCAAGACGTTCTTGTTGAAGGATCGATTGGAATTCCTGTCGGACGATATCTAATCGTGATCGATCAATCGCATCAACGACCCAAATTAATCCATCTGTCTGTTCAAAGTAATTCCGCCAATATGCCCGTATCGATGATTGACCACCAATATCCCATAAATTTAATGAAAAATTTTGATATTCCAAGGAATGGATTTGAAACCCCAAGGTCGGTTCGATATCATCCAGTGGTAACCCGCATAATGCCTTGACCATAGTCGTTTTCCCTGCATTATCTAATCCCAATATTAGGATCCGAAGCTCTCGTTCTTGTTCCTTAACCTGGGATGAAAAGGAGTGAGATACGGTAAGAAATATTCTCGACACTTATTGGTTGATGTCAACGTTGCTGTGCCGTTCAAGCATCGCATCGCAAAGAAATTCCAGACTATCTTTCCTTGCCTTTTTTAGGATGGTCAGTAAACCCATATCTGAAGCAAGCTAGAGGGGTTGGTCGGTATCACTATGAAGGCGGAATGAGTTCACAGTCAATCATGAGTTGTGAGAGGGAAGTGTGAAAAATGCTGACGAGTATGTATACGCTCCCACTGTAAGTTCCGAATCGAAGGAGTCATATGGTCAATTGAGGATACTTGAACTAGCCGAACCTAACTATATATTCCTTGTGATCTGGTGGCGATAAGACTAGAACCTACTTCTCAGGATCCACTGCTCACAAACGAAATTTTATGGAATCACTATACCTGCTCCTTTCTTTCTGTCTAATACGTCGTCCACCCCTTCGAGCGGAAAAACCCATAGAGTATGGACGTGTATCTCTACGCGCGTGTCAAACGCAAACGAATGTACGCCTTGTGGCACGAATAATAAAGGGTGCTTAGCCCATAAATATGCGCGAGAATGTTCTTTCACAGCACGAGTTGTAAGTATGCATGTCACTGGTCGATAACCGGCAGGGACGTCAACAAAATGATGCCCCTCTTTTACAATATTTTACACGATGGGATACCACGGAGTACCCCGTTTTCAACACCAAGAGAATGTCGCTGCTAAGTAGTATCCTATCCTTATTGAGGAGGTGGATCCCTAGGCGATGTAATACGTTGTTGCGTCTCCCGTTCCCGCGTTTCGTTTGTCCAAGAAGTAATCGCCTTGAGCTCGTCGTACCGCCGAGAGAGTCTCTGGAGGCGACAAATCAAGGAAACAAGGTCTTTACCCTCCCCTGAAGCAACCTTGGCAGCAGGTGGGTCAGTACTCTGGGTAGGGCCCACATTGTGTTGTTTCGATGTGTCACGCTGTTTTTGCAATCTGGCAAGGATTCTGTGAACGTGGTTGATTTCCTCCCGGATATCAACAATCTCAGAAGCTCTTTCTTGATCTTCTTCGTCTTGCTGGACTTCTTCAATCTTTTGTTCATGGATATGTCCGCGAGAATCCAATGATAAATTCAAACCCGAAGAAGGTAGAGGATGTGATGATGCCAAGAAAGATTCGACAAAGGCATCTGCATCGGCGGTCGATGTCTTCGAGTTCGTCTGAGTAAGATCCTCATCGAACAATGCTCTTCGATTTGCCCGATGCAAATCCTTGAATGGGACAAGATGTCCCTGTCCATTCTGTTCTGCTTGAAAGTAAGAAAATCTATCATAATCTTGCGATGAACTTTCCTTCACGGAACGGGGACGAAAGACTTCTTGACGATTCATGATATCCTTGAGAAGGACGACGTAGGATTTGGGATCTCGAGCCCGTGATACTGACGATGGCGGATCTTGTTTGGATGGAAGTGAACCACTGACGTGCTCATTTGTCGGGGGTTCTAGTCTATTCACAGTGCCCCCCGTCTCGATTGAGGGCCGCAAGTTAACCTCATGGTCTTTGGTCGTTGGTGGTTGTGGAGTGCTCCGATGATCTTTCGTTGGATTGCTTCGCTCATCCAACGAGCGACAAAAGGTGACGTGAGGCATGATAGGCTTTCCGTTCCCTCCAAACTTGCCGATCAAGTCCTTGACACGAAAGGAGGGTTCATTAACTTCATCCCGATTTTCTGTCACAGGCTTTTCCGTAGGATCAGCAGAAAGTTGAAAAAATATATCATCGTTTGGTTTCGGCATGTCTTCCACCTTGGGTACGTATAGATTCGCCGTGTCTTCAACCTCGAGTACGTTTAGATTCGATGTGTCCCCAGTCTCTGGTACGTTTTCCGTAGCCACGCTGATTCCGATTTCTTTAATTTCATGCCTCTTCGTTTTCTTGCTTCCATCCTTCTTTTCCCTTTTTATTGAAGAAAGGTTTCTGCCGGTTCTTACTTTATCATGTATGGTCGAGACTTCTTCCGTATCCCCCTCTCCAAGGGCATACACAATTTCTTGTGCAACGTAG
>Ga0194115_10007838_pt1 | contig 10493 bp, 11 predicted proteins | sample TA2MahsurfametaG_3_FD_148656 | JGI IMG/M metagenome (GOLD analysis project Ga0194115, IMG submission 148656) | Freshwater microbial communities from Lake Tanganyika, Tanzania - TA2015002 Mahale S4 surface | ecosystem: Environmental > Aquatic > Freshwater > Lake | place: Tanzania: Lake... | reverse complement strand
ATTTATTGATTGCATCATTTTCTATTTTTTGAACGATTTTTTTTTAAATGACGATAATTATATTTACCCCCGTAATATAAAATTATCGTCAAAATACCTTATAAACCGCAGAAGTAAGCCATAAAAAACCCGAAAATTTAAAGGTTTTTTTGTAAAACATCTCAAATTTTCGGGTTTTTTTAGTGTTTTTCAAATCAAAATTTTGTCTTAAAAAGGTGCAAGCTATATACGAATTTGTGGTTTAAAATTTAATAAGATTGTATATAGATGAATTGATGAAAATATTTGTATAGTAGTGGAAAAATAGCCAATTTTCTGTGGATAAGTAGTTTTTAAGGTAACAACTAGTTTAAATGAGCTTAGAAGAGTGAATTTAGATTTTTAAGGTAAATTATTCTTAGTGATTGTTTTTAATGAGATAGAGTGATTTGTGGAGGTTTAAATGGTAGCTCACATCTTTTTATATCGTGAAATTTTAAAAGGTTAATGGTTTTATTCATTTAAATAAGCTAATTCACCATATAATTTTTTAACTGCTAAATTATAGGTTTTTTTAGCTATTTCTATATCGTTATAAACACCTAAATTATATTCTTTATAATGTATAAAAACTTTAACAACATATTTTTTCTTTATTTTACAAAAATTTATTCCTTTTAAATTTAAATTAGATTTTTTATTTTTTAAATTAACATAGGTTCTTTTTGAAGAATTACCAGCAGTCAAGTTTGATAGATTAGTGTTTAAAGTATCACCATCTATAAACATTAAATATTTAGGTATATAACTATGTACTAATAAAAATATTATTTCACCTGTTAAGTACTCTTTACCTTTAAAAGTAATAGTTCTTTTTAATTTATATTTATTTATATATCCTGCTTCTTTTCCAATTCTTATACTATTAGTTGTTTTTCTTATCCAATAAATTTTACCATCTTTATATCTAAAATATTTTCTAGCTTCTTCAAAACTTAATCCTTTATCTAATTCTATTTTTTGATGTTTTATTATTGGTAAATTTGCAATTTTTATTTTTGATTTTTCTTCATCAGGTAAATAACATCTCATTTTTAAATAGTGTTTTTTAAAAGTATTATTTTGTTAATTTTAAGATATTAATTTAATAGCTTGTTGTTCTGTTACTATTCCAACAGGTTCGCCTTTTAGATTAATTCTTTCAGCATTAAGTATTAAATTAGCTTTGTATTCTTTACTTCTACAATAGAAATTTAAAAATATTTTTAATTCGGTTTTAGATATTCCAAGTTCTTCACAAATATTTAGTAAGTCTTCCTTAATACCTATAGCTAAAGGTTTATAGGTAAAAATATAGGGGTATTTTTCATTTAAAATATATAATATTTTAATAGCTATAGTTCTTACATTTTCTATTTTGTTTGTTGGTATTTCTAGAATTTTGATATTATAGGCAAATATTCGGCTATTTTCTTCTTTTACTTCAAAACTGATTTTTGTTTCACTCTCAATAGTATCTAAATTGATTTTCTTTAGTTCTTTGAAATGTAAAAATATATCTTTTGAATTATCGTCAGGTTTAATAAAACCATAACATTTATCTTTTTTATACCAAGAAATAATGCCAGTCTTTTTAAGTGGTTGTTCTATAATTTTATCATTAATAGGTTTAGGAGTTATTACTTTAGGTTTTACTGGTTCAACAGATTGAGGGATAACTTTAGATATTTTATTTTTTAATTCGTTAATTTGTTCTTTTGTTTTATAGGTGTTTAATCTAAGTATTGGTAATTTTTCCATAATATATTTTTACTATTCGGTTTATATCCAATTAAGTGCATTACAAATTGAATATAAACCTGTTTAATATTTTAATATTAATTAATTTTTTTGAGAATTTTTAAATTCAAAAGATGGTATATTTTCAATAGTTCTTTCATTTATTGTTTCTAAACTATCGCCATTTTCTAACTCTAAAAATATTAACTTACTTTTAAAACATATAGGATTGATTATAACATCGTGCATTCTTTTTCTTATATTTTTTAAATTATCAATATTGTTATTTTTTATTTCTTCAAAAGTACATAATTTTAATCTTAACAATATTTCAGTTAATTTATTATATTCAGGTTCTTCTTGATTTTTACCTCTTCCTTTAGCTTTTATATGTGTTTTATCAGGAGATATTAACGTACCTGTACGAATATTCATTTTAATAGGTTTATCGCCTGTACTTTCAATCTCAAAATCAAAAACAAAAGATTTATAAGTTTTATCATCTTCTAGAGTTTTCTTTGTTCTTTTTTCTTTTGATATAAAAGTTTTATTAGATATTTCTATCAACTTACCTCTAACAAAACCGTTTTTATCTTTAATAATTTTATTGGCAAAACCTAAATCCATATCGTCTAAATTATGTAATTCGCCTGTTTCATCATCATAATCACTCATATTTAAAACCTATTATTAATATTAAAAATGTAAATTACATTACATATTTTATACTATGTTATTTACAAGTCAATAATAAACATTAAAAAATTTTTTTTAATTAACCTATTGACAAATCTTTTGTATAGATATAATATAAATATATAATTAAAAATTAGGTATAATATGAATAGAAATAGGAAACAATGGACTTTATCTCTTAATGAAAATTTAGAAAATAAAATAGAGAAATATAAAAAGTTATATAATCTTAATGAGAATAAAGAAGTATTAACTCATATGTTTGAAAATATCATTAATCTAGAACAATCAACATTTACTAGAATAGATAAAATATGTACAGATTACAACACGACAAAAGAAGAATTATTAAAACCTATAATTGAAAGATATATTAATAAAACTCTAAAAAAACAAGGTGTTGTAAAAGATAAAAATAAACACTCTTCAAAAGCAGAAAGTGAGTTGTTAGATATATTAAAAAATATGGTTGAAGAATATAAACAAAAACCTCTAGAGGAAAGAAAATTTATAACTGCATCTTTGATATATAGATATTTGATTTCTAATAATCACAAACAAAAAAATATGGCTGTTATAAAAAGGGTTTTATTGGGTTTAAGTGATGTTGATATATCTTTTATTAAGGAATATCACCAAGAAAATAATTTAAGTGTTAGCAGTAATTTAAAAAAATAATCTTATGAGTAGTCTTGAAATTTCAATTAATAATTTTATAAAAAATCTTGAGAATAATAATATTGAAAATGTTTGTTTAGCCGAGAAAAAATATATTGATAACAAGTATTTAACTATTGGTAGTCGTAAAAGTACTTATTCAGCATATAGAAAATTTATAAAAAATAGTGGTTTAATTGATGAAATTAAAAGTAAAACCTTAAAAATTTTTAAATTAGATAGGGAGGAGGCTATTATTTATAGAAATGACAAAGTGGATAAAGTTAATTTTAAACTAGAAAATTTAAAAGTTATTACAGATGTTGAGGGATATATTGAAACAGGTATATCTCTAATAAAAAAACCTAGTTATGTTGATAAAATACTTGGTTTTTGTTGTCTTACAGGTAGAAGACCAGCAGAAATTGGTTGTAGTGCAGATTTCTCTTTTGTAGATATAAATAATTTAGAGTTCAAAGGACAATTAAAGACAAAAAGTGAAGAATTTAAAAGTTATACTATTCCTTGTCTTATGAATACTAGTGATTTTTTAATACATTGGCGTTTTTTTAGAGAACAACATACAAAAAATGTAATTGATAAAAAAGAGCATAGTTTAAATGATTTTTACAGCACAGAATTAACTAAAAAATTCAATTCTTCTTATTCTAAAGATATGTCTATGAGAGTAAAAAAGTATTTTAAGCAATTTTTAGGTGATGATTTAACTACTTACAATTTAAGGCATATATACGCAACTATAGCAACAATGAAATTTAACAATATGAATAAAAATCTTTATCACGATGACAAATTCAGGGCAAAAATATTAGGTCATAATGAAAGAGACCTTGTATCTGTAGATACCTATAAACAATTTTTAAAAGTTTAAATATGAAAAAAGAAAAAATTTGTCCTATCTGTCAAGCTTTCACAGATAAAAATTATATTCCTGAAATGGTTTTACATATCAATAAATTGATAAAATTAAAAAAACCAACAGAAGTTTTAAATAAAGAAAGTGGACTTATTTTTAATGATTATCGTTATAAAACTCATCGTGAAAAATGCCTTATAAATTTTGAAATTCCAATTGAAGAACAAAAAATTGAATTGGAAGAAAATATAAAAAATAATGAAATTGAAATAATAAATATTAAAGAATTTGATAATTTAAAATTTATTGAAAAACATAATAAACGCCAAGAAATATTAAATAGAATTTCTTATAAATTATTATTAAAAATTGATAATGATAAATATATATCTAAAGAAGAAGTATCTACATTAAAAACTTTAAATGATTTAATTAATCAAAATTATATAGAAAATATATACAATATAGATAATTTAAAAGATATAGATAAATTTGGTTTTAATTTATTTAAAACTATAATTACTTATCAAAATTATACAATTGATCAATCTATAGATTTGATAAAATTAATACCTTTAATAAAAAATAATTTTAATATTGAAGAAGATAATAAAGAATTGACACCTGAAGAAAAAGAAGCTCAAGAAGAATTTATAAGTAGATGGATTCAATTTAAAAATTTAAAAGAAAAAGGAGTTTTTGATTTTATAACAAAAAATTTAAACTTACGTCAAATGGAATATGATATTTATTATGCTAGAGAACCTTATAGAAAAGAAAAAATTGATATAAAAGATTATATTTTATCAAAATAACTATTTTCTAAAAAGAAAATTAAAAAGAACATTAAAAGAGTTAAAAGATACTTACGATTAACTCTTTTTTAATTATAAATATTTTTTTATAGATTTAATGTTTTTTAATGCTTCTTTCTCACCTACGATAAAATGATGAGTTTTTAATAATTCAATAATTTTCATTGATAAATCACAAAAAGTTTTTGGAACTACCACCCATTGATTGTTAGTTTGAGACTTAAGCCACATTGACAATTCGTGAGTATCTACACCATCAATTTTAGTAAATAGTAACCTCATAAACTCTTCTTTTGGAATAACCCGATCTTTTATAAACATAATAAAACCTTAAATATTTATAAGTTTTTTATATTGTTCTTCATTGATAACAAAAACAGTATTTTCTTTATACTGAATAGCCTGTGCTTGGAGTAAAGCCTTGTTTACAATTATATCTATAAATAGTCTTGCGTCGTTAGCTGGTAATTCTTGAAGAGTATGTAAATCAAAGTCGTATCTGTAATTATTCATATTAACCTCATAGCTTTATTTGTGAAAATGGTGCTAGGGGCTAAAACCAGTTATTACAAGTAACAACTACCTTTTAAATTTCACACCCTTAGGGGTGCTTATATTAAAAGACCCCCAGCATAAAGCAAAAGGCTAATATAGTGATTTTTGTAATAATGGGTTTTAGACATTACTAACATTATAAATTCTAATAAATAAACTGATAGAAATAAAGAATAATTAAATTAATTTGAGATTAAAATATGTAGATAAGATTGTTTAAAAAAAAACACTTATTTTTTGTAAATATAAACAAAATTTGCTATAGTCTCTTATAGAAATAAAAATACAAAAAGGAGGAAGAAACTATAGCAGATTTAATAGAAACTTAATCAATACCGGACGAGGATTGATTAATTCATTAAATAACATAACTAAAAGAATATGAAAAGATGAATTATTTAATATCTAATATTTATTATATCAAAAATTCTTTTATTTATCTATTTAAAACACATTTTTTATTAATAAATACTTATCTATTAATAAAAATTATCTTATAAGTCTGCTATAGTTTCTTACTCCTCTAACTTAATTTAGAGGTTAATTTATATGAGCTATAGAGATGATGAAAATCAAAAACAACCTATTACAAATAATTATTTAAAACAATTATTCGGTTTAGATGATGATTTACAAAATCATTATTTTGAAGAAATACAAAGAAAATACTGGAATAGCTTAAAAGCGGCTAATGATAATAGAGGTGATAATGAGTAAAAAACCTCTAGATATCTCACAAAAACTTACTGGAAATAATGGTTTTAAATATTTCTTAAAAAATTTTAATTATAAGCTTACAGGTAAATACGGCTATTTTGATAAGAAAATTAAACCTATTTTACCTTATCACAAACATATAATACCTGAAGAGTTAATTAATATACCTATTACTGAAAAAGATAATATAATTTGTCATCTTATAGTAGATACTGAATTTACAAGTTATTATGGAAATAATACAGATTTGACTAAAAATAAATTACAAAATCTTGATAATAGACAATTAATTCAATTTAAGAGATTGGATGAATTAATCAAAAAAAGAACACCCGATTTAAAAGGAATTTTTGAATTAACAGAAAATAGAGAAATAAAACAAATAAATACTGACTTGTTAGATAAAGCAGATATACAAGCCGTTCCTACTATTAACTTAACTACTCAAATCAAACACGCTTTATATAACGATGCAGAGATATTAATTAATCCTGATATCAAAGATTTTTACGAAAAAAATGTATCTAATCCTGATTATCATTATCCATCTTACAATATATTTTCACAATGTATTCTTTTTGATTTTCTAAATTTTAAAGGATTTCAAATTGAAATAAGTAATAAAAACGAATTGGATAAAGAAGAATTTAAAAAATATCCAACTTGTACTTTTAAACTTTATGCTTATTTTTTATTAGCCGACTTGTCTAAAATATTTCAAACTTTACCTATCAATACTTATAAAAAATTAATAACTAAACAATATGGTGTTGAAAAAGCTAAAATATGGCTTGAAAATCAACTATTTACAGATTTAAAAAAAGCTTTTCAAAAGAAGAAAATAACGCAGGAAAGAAGATTAAAAACAAATTCTAATAATGGTTTCTGTCAACAATGGCATACTCAAAGATTAATTACTATTAATGGTTTAAAGTATAGACTTGTTTTTGACTTAGTAGATTTAGGAGCTATGCAAGGAGCTATCAGTTTAAATAGCGTTCTTGAAAATCTTGGAATGGATACTAGTGAAAAAAACTTATTAGACGATTTAAAAGACAATATGTTACTCGCTATGATTGAACGACCTGAAGAATTTAAAAAATATGCTCTTGGTGATTTGATTGTTTATGAAGCTTTTAAAAAACATAACGATTTATTTAAAAAAGCTTATGAAGAGTTGGAATTAAAAAATTATTTTACAGAAGTTAAACTAACAACAGGAGCGACAATAGATGATTTTCAAAAAGCTACTTTATTAAAAAATTTAAAATTAAATATCTCAAATGATGAAAATATTAAAAAATTAAAATATTTTACAATTCCAGCAACTTCTAAAAATTTAAGATTATCAATTACAAAAGAGGTTAGAAATCTAAAAGAAAGTGAATTAAATAAACATTTCGTAAGTAAAACAAATGGTGGTAGATGTTATAACAATAGACAGGCAATAAATACAATTTTAAAAGATTTTACACTGGTAGATATTGATATTACTGGTGCTTATTCAACAACTGCAAGTGTTTTACCTTTTTATTATGGTTGTCCTGTAATTATGGGATTTAATAAAGGTAAAGTGTCTTTAAGAGAATTTTTAAAATATTATGATAAATATTTAATAAAAAGAGGTTTTAAGTTAGCTGTTGAAACTATTAAACCTCTAACTATAGAACAAGATTTTATCCAATCTTGGTTAAAATTAAAAGTTGATAAAAATATTAAAAAAATAGATGGTACTAATGAATATGCTGGAATTACAACACATAGCATTGATTTAGATAATACACCAACAGCTATACTTACAAGAGAATTAATAACTGCAACACTAACTTGGGATGAAATAAATATTATAACAACTGAATGGACTAAAAAACAAAAAGATGAGTTTCTAGATAATGTGTATATGAAATCTGCATTGTTTTATCCTAAAAATTTTGAATGCAAATCTATAGAAGATTTATTTAATAAAAAAACAATTCATAAAAGGTTTAATGATACTATACCAAATTCATATATAGTTAATGATGATGGAGAGTATAACCATTATTGGTATTCAACTAATTTCGGCAAATTAGGTTTAGATAAAATAATACAAAAACGGGCAGAATATAAAAAAACAAACCCATCTTTAGCATATCTTTATAAATTGATAGCTAATACCCTTTACGGCATTAATGTTTCTAAATATTTTGAAATTAGTAATATTCTTTTAGCTGCAAATATTACTGCTATGTGTCGTTGTGGAATGTATCTAACTGAAAAAGCTTTAAATATATATCAAACTATAACAGATGGAGGAATTTTTAATTTAAATGAAGTAATACATTTAATGAGTAAAAAAATAGATACAACTTTATTTGTAAGAAGTTATCAAGAAAGAAATGAAGATTTATCAAAAAATTATAAATGGAAAATAAAACCAATAACAAAAAATGGTAAAAAACCTCAATATATTCAAGGTAAAGGATGGTTAATTGATGATGAATATTACGGGAATATTGATAAAGATATTTACGCCAAACTATCAAAAGAACTAGAAGAATATAAAAAGAAATATGGTGAAAATCACGAGTTTACAAAACAAAAAGAAAACCAACTAAAGCCTTTTGAAGATGAAGTTAAAAAATTATTTGCTAAAATTAGTGAACTAGCAAAAAATCATATAAGTAAAGTATTTCAAATTAACGATATTTTTAATGGTGAATTTGAAAAAGTAAAAATAGATGAAAAAGGAATTGCTATAAAGGATGAAAATAACAATCTTATTTATGAGAAAGTAATAGGACTTTACAATTTTGAAGTTAAAAATATTTGTAATTCAGTCAGTTTTCACGGCTCGGCTGATTATATGTATACAAATCTAAAAGGCGAATTAACTACAAAAATGAGGGGTTACGATGTAAAACCTAATGTTGTCGGTTGGAAATTAGAAAATAATAAATTAACACCTGACACTAATTATTATAATGAAAAACAACCTATTCCAAGATTTCTAGAAGATTTGTTATATAGACCTGAAAATGTAAGAATACAAATGCCTTTTAGTAAAACCTCAATTTTAAAACCAGCACAATTTTCTAAAGAGTTTAATAAAACATTTCAATATACAGATGTAAAATGTGGTGATGATTTTATGGAAATAGTAAAATTACCTATATTTACACTTCGGTTTAAATTCCAAACAGATAAACAATTAAAAGGTTGGACTAAAGATTATAACTCATTAAAAAGAAGATATGGTCTATCTTTTGAAATTTTTTATTTAAACCAAGACGGAACTATCAATTATCAAAAAATGATGTATGAGATAGATAAATATATAAGCGATGGTGTTATCAATCCTTTAAAAATTTATGATAAAAATGGAAATTTAAAAAGAGATATACAAAAAAATGTATATATACAAAAATATATCTATCTCATTAATTGGTTAAAAAATCTTGTAAGATTTACCATTATAGGAGGTAAGCAATATATTAAGGAAAATTATAAATTGGAGGAAGATAATTTAATATTAAAACCTAAAAAACAAAATCATTATTCTATAATTAATTATAACTCTTGGCGTGATGTTAATACTTATAGCGATGATAAAGCTTTTAGAGATTTTGAAGATGATTAAAAATCAAGACCATATCTTAATTTCTTTAAAATCTTTTGATTCTATTACAGGTTTGTTTTGTTTTAATAATTCACATTCGTATAATATATGCTCGTCATAATAAACCTCATCATAATCAACATATATACTTTTAAGAGTTTCTTTATCAAACTCCCAAATAGGATGTTCTTTATTATCATATAAATTTATATTAACATCTGATTTTTTTAATTTTTTATCTTCAAATATTAAACTATTATAAAAATTATAAGCCTTATCACTATCGTAAAAACCATAAGTTATAACTATTTTACCTTGAAAACTTAATAAGCTCTCATAAGAAAATATGTGTTTATGAAATAAATACTCATCATATTTAAATTCTTGCCAGATTTGATGTTCTTTTTTATTCATAATTAAAAATATGTAATTTTAATAATATAATTTACATTATAACATATATGAATTATTTAAGTTAATATATAAGGAACTTTATATTTAATAATCCTTTCATCTCTAGTAATTAAAGTTAAGTTTTCAATTATAGCTTGAGATATTAAAAGTCTGTCAAAAGGGTCATCGTGATAATTTTCTAAATTTTCAATATATAATGTATGTTTAATACTTATAGGTAATACTTCAAAACCACATTTTAATATTATACTTTCTAAATTATCAGGAACTTTAAGTTTACCTAAAGATTTTTTAATAATAATTTCCCAAGTATTAACTGAACTAACAAAAATAAGATTATTAGGATTGCTAATAATTTCTTTAGATTTATAAGATAAATTTAAGTTATCTTGTATCCACCAAATAA
>Ga0194115_10007836_pt1 | contig 10495 bp, 3 predicted proteins | sample TA2MahsurfametaG_3_FD_148656 | JGI IMG/M metagenome (GOLD analysis project Ga0194115, IMG submission 148656) | Freshwater microbial communities from Lake Tanganyika, Tanzania - TA2015002 Mahale S4 surface | ecosystem: Environmental > Aquatic > Freshwater > Lake | place: Tanzania: Lake Tanganyika... | reverse complement strand
CTGGAATCTGATGACGCGAATCACACGGTATGCGATACTGGCGACTCTCTCGACGCTCTTCGGAGCGCCGGTTGCTGCAAGTAGTGCAATGACACCAAGCGTAACCGAGTATCGATCACCGGATCTATTCACGTCGAGCGGAGTCAATGAACAACTAAAGATTTGTCGGGATGACGCCAACACAGTGCAGCGTTCAGTCGACCTGATTCTCTTACTTGACAACAGTAGGTCGCTCAATTTAGCCGATAATCCATCCGACCCTAATCGGATTCGTTTCAATGCAATCGAGCAGATGCTGGTGGCAGTAGGTGGAGCAGTTGATGGAGCCGAAGTGCGGATCGAAGTCCGATTGGGTGTCGTTGTCTTTAACGATCGAGTCGAAGAGTTGATTCCACTGGCAAGTAATCGCATGGTTTCGGTAGAAAGCGCCAAGAAACTTTCAGCCGAAGTAGAACAAGCTCTTCCCAACACGTCTCAACGAGCCGGCACCAACTACCTGCTCGCTCTCGAGGAAGCATTCAGTATTTTCAAGCAGTCCTCGTCAGAGGATCGGTGTCGGGTTTTGGTGTGGCTGACGGATGGGGAATTTAGTAATGGGAGGACAGTTGATGCCACAAATGACGACCTCCCCAGATTGAAGGAAGACACGTGCAAGCAGGATGGTTTCGCCCAGCGTGCGAGGAGTGCTCAGTCTCGGATTTGGCCATTCGTCGTACTTTTGGATCCACCCAAAGTTCCGGACAATCCCAGGGCTGCGAAAGTAATCAACGAGTCCTACGACCTCATGGAACGTCTCACCGGAGCCGTAGTGCCGATGAGAGATCAGATACAACCCGCAGCCTGTCCTAACGTCCCCACAGGTCGAATCGGCAACATCTATGGTGCCGCTACGGCAGGAAAGCTCGGACCAATATTTGAGGAACTTGGAGCAGAGATTGCTGGAGGCGTGTTACTTGACGCTTGTCCTGCGCCTGCGAAAAAAGACGAGGCGAGCAAGCCACGATACGAGAGCATTGAATTGCCTGCACCGCGACATCTTGAGTGGATCTCAATGGTTTCTCTCGGCGGGGAAACAATGCCACGTTTAGATCAATTTAAAGTCCTTCACGAAAATGGGACTGATGACATTCTCTCACACTTCAGCTTCCGACCGATGTCTGAGACATCTTTGTATCTCGACGCCATTCAGACCTCGCGCCTTGATAAAGGGTGGAAGTTGGAGATTTCTGGCTCAAGCCTCGAGGGGTTCTGTCTGCGGGCCAAGTTTCTGAATTCCGCGAGCATTCGTGTTACCCGAAGAGGTGCGAATCTACCCGAGTTCGCGTGGGATGAAGGGTCAGAGAACTTCACGCAAGCTGATCTTGAAGACGTCAAGTTCTACCTAGGCAATGCGACTGTAAAGAGAGAGGACCTTGCTCAGATTTCCGAAGCCGATGCTGCTGGACTGACCGCACGACTCATGGTTGACCCGAGTGGCAAGTTGTTGGCAGAAGGGTTATCAGTTCGAGTCACTGGGTTCGCGACGCTGCCCAGTTTTGATACACAGAGCTGTACTGTCATTCGCATACCTGGTTCAGATGCATCCGGTCGCGGGAACACTCCGAAGACGAAATCGTTCGAGTCGAGTGGTTGTGAAGTCGACCTCAGAAATGTGTCAGCAGAAGTAGTTGTCGATGTAGATGGCGCACTGGCGGCACTACGAAAGATTCCTGGTTGTGAGTCGGTATCGCTCGCGCCGATAGTAAACGATAACGAGCAGTCACGATTTTCCGGCAACGACACTTTCATTGTCTCCGTTCGACTGCGATTCGAAAGAAACTCTCTCAAGTGTCAGACCTCAGGACTCAGCGAGACCGCGTCAGGTAGCGCTACCTCGGCTTTGGTCAAATTCAGTTACGTAACGATGCCTGGAACTTCTCCGACTCCAATCGAGTTTGGAGAGGCATCGCTCTCGGTAGACATTGATGTGAAGGCTCCGCCGCCTCGGTGGCTGGTGTGGGTCATAACGATCGGAGTCACTGCCATCGCCGTGTTGATCTCGATAGCTGTGCTTTGGCTGATGAATTATCTGCTAATTCGACTGCCAGATGCGAGAAAGTTCTACGTGCTCAAGACTCCGATTACTGTTTCGAAGCGGGACGCAATGTCGCCCGAGTATCACCTTCAGGCTCTCCAAACCAAGGATGTGCGATTCGAAACGAATGAATTCGAAACAATTCTTGGCGACCGAAAGAAGCGCAAGTGGAAGACAAAAAACAACTTCATCCTGGAGTGCAAGCTCTCGAATCCGCTGCTTCGTCCACTAGATGAGCCGAAAGCAGTATTGGCAGGATCAGCGGCAAACGACTCAGTAGTTATCTACGGCCCCCAGTTTTCGATTCATGGACTAAGGCTGCCGTTTCAACGCGCTCTAGTCATTGTCGTTAGGCGACCTGGGTCGGTTGATGAACCTCTGAATGGCCATGTGTTCTGCGTCGTGCCTATTAAATCTGACGTTGACCAAAACGAGGCTGTGAGATTGTTGCTAAGTCCTGACCAACTCAGGCCATTGGTTCGGGAACTGGTGCGCTCAGACTTACTGAGTGAAGCCTCTGCACCGAGAGCTCCGCGAGACGGGGGAATCTCATCGACACTGCCGGGACCTACACCGCCTGGACCTACACCGCCTGGACCTACACCGCCTCGAAGGTTGCTGCCGCGCGAGCCAAAGGGCAAGTAGTCGTAACCACTAGGGCGGTATCGGCTTGGTCAACTGCGACAAGCCACTTGCCGTAGGCGGCTTGACCCACTATCGTCCTAGGGGCACAAGTACACCAGTGAAAGTTGAGCAATCGGCATGTATCGCAGAATTCTCTTTGTAGGTCTCGGCGGCTCGGGCGGCAAGACTCTTCGCTACATCAAGAAGGATCTTCGCGAGTGGCTCACGCGTGTGGGTTGGAACAAGAATGACCCAATTCCACGTGGTTTTCAGTTCTTGCACATCGACACGCCAACCGCGGAAGATGGTGGCGAAATCACCAACGTAAAGATGTTGGACGACAACGAGTATGTGGGACTAATCGGTCCGAACGTAACGCTCACATCAGTAGTTCATGGAATTGATAACGGGCCTCACTATCTGGATACCGCGGGCTGGCGGGTCGCCCCAAATGCAATTCATGTTGCAATCCAGGATGGAGCGGGACAGTATCGAGGAGTTGGCCGTACCATCGCAGTATCTCAAGTGAGGCACTTAGAGAGGGGTCTAAGGGATGCGGCGCAGCGTGTGTTAGCTCCTGAGGCCGGTCAAGATAATGGAAATCTCTGGTCGAGAGTTACAAACCAATCAATAGGGAATCTTGAGGAGCCTCTTGTCATCATTATTTCATCATTGGCGGGTGGCACGGGAGCCGGATTACTCATCGACGTTTGCGACATCTTGAGACTGCAATATCCATCGTGGGGTGGAAGCTCAATCGGAATTCTTTATACGCCCGAGGTCTTTTCCAACATTGACCCAGCCTTTACCACCGGGGTTCACGCAAACTCGTTAGCTGCGATTTCCGAACTCCTTAACGGCTATTACTTGAAGGGCACAGATGCCGGTGCGGTAGGCCAGGTGGGCGACGGGTTCGTCGGAGTTCGCCGGAGCCGATTCCTGAGCGCGGTAGGGCTAAACGCCGGAGTTCAGCGCAGCGGACCCCAATATCCGTTCTTGGTGGGTAGAAGCAACTCTGCGAACATGACCTATAGGGAAGATGTGCAGGTATTCGCTGCAATGGGCAGCGTGCTAAGCCTTCTTTGCAGGGATCCTGCTGTACAAGAACGCATTCAGAAGATGACATTCGAGAATTGGGAAGGCCAAGCGAACGGCAATATCGGAAGCGCAGATCTACTAGTTACAAAGGGAAGTGCTGAGGAAAGAGGCAAGGCGGTCTTTCAGGCGTTGGGCTGCGCAAAGGTGAGCGTCGGGACGGATTACCTGCGCCGGTACGCAGCTGCGAGACTGGCGCGGGAGGCCTACCGGTGGATTACGCGCTATCACCTCGACGAGGCCGACGGCCGCGCGCTTGACGCACAAGGAATTAGGGACCCTAATGATAAAGCGCGAGAGATCGCGAAGAAACATATCAGCTGGTTCCTGAAGGCCGCCTTACTTGATGAGCGGGGGCATGATCGCAATGACATAACCGGATTCCTCATGCCCGTTGAAATGGATCACGAAGTAGTCAAGGCCGCCGACGAACTCACGCGGTTGGTCGGTGGCGACAGAAACGAGAAGCTCAGAACAGAAGGCTGGTTGGACCTCATCTCGAACAACTTGAATCTGGTCATCCAGGGGTTAGAGGCCACGATGATGCCATTGGTCGACCGCCAAGTTGCCGAATGGGTTAAAACTCGTCCGGACATCTTGGTAAGAGCAACGGAAGAATGCGTCGCACAATACGGTCTGCTGGTTACGTCCGAGATCCTCCGGCTGGTTCAATCGGACCTAGTCGACCCTGCCAACGGCATTGCAACAGAGATGATGGGACCATCGGAACTTGGCTACTACCAATCACAGTCAGAACAAGGTCAATGGTTCGCTGCGGCACAAGCCGAATTCGCAAGTGTGAGGGGGAAATTCTCTCTAAGCGATAACGACGCGGTGTCTCGTGCCATTAACGCTGCCATCGGCAACGCAAGTATGCGAATTGATGCGCGCATTCGAGAGATTACCTCACTGATGATTAGTGAATTCACTGATTCAGTTATTGATCCAATGATTGCTGCTGTCTCTAATGCACATGCTGATGTCACGTTGAAGCACAACGCAGTCGCGAACTGGCCGTCCTGGACATATGGCCCCGACACACCTCACCTCGAGTTTCAGCCATTCAAAAATGAAGTTACTCTCATCGAGCCTCACAATTTCAGCGATGAGTTCGTCAAACAGTTGGCTTACTCAATGAATGGAACCATTGCGGAAAGGGAGGACCATAAGTCGGCGGCTCGATTTGACATAATTTCGGGTCAGTGGTTACGAGAACTTTCCGAACAGCAGAATCGGGAGTTTGACAATTTTTCGATTCTCCGTCGGGCCAAGTGGTCGCCCTCGTACAACCTTATCCGTGACAGCAGTCAGAGCCGTTTCGAGGTAGAGGTTCGAATGGATCCCAATTCGCTTCGAGAGAGGGCTGATACATGGCTGAATCGAGAAGGGACGTTGATGCAATCGTTCCTGAGCCAGGGACTTGCCTCTTTTACGAATAAGAACGAAAAAGCTGGAGTAAATCCCAGTGTGAGCTCTGAGGAGATTAGGAGACGGCAAGCTGATTTCATGGCCAAGCTCAGGTCTGCCATTCAGATGTCAGCCCCTCTTGTGGAGCTGAACGTTCAGCTGCAGACCGCGCTAAATGTAGCGGGCGGAGGTGAAAGATCGTTCTCGCAATTGCCTTTCGCGGCCCCCCATCCACTCGAGCAAGAAGTTACCGCAGCAGTGGAAGCATCGATGACGGTTGTGCCGAGGGGTCTGATGACTAACAGTGATGTACAGACGGTAGAAGTCATCTCAGCTCTTCCCGGACCACAGCAACCGATACTTGTGAGCTCCCTCATGAAGCCAATCGGCGATAAGTGGAGTTCCGTACAGAATGCAGAAAATGAGCAAATTTCGTTCTGGTCATTTCGAAGAGCTCGAATATTCTCCGAGTCAGTTCCAGCTCCTCAGGGTCACATTGTGGCGATGATTCGTGGATGGTTTACTACCCATGCTTTCGGGTTGCTCGAAGTTCCCGCCAACGGCGATGCGCCAATTCGAGTTGCACATTGGTCCGCGAATCTCCAACCAGCCGCCTTCCCATACCCGATGCTGAGTAAAGCGAGTGACAACGTGGAGTCTGGCCGCACCGAGTCGAGCCTATTTTCAGTACTTGAAAGTCTGGGGCTCGCATTGGTTTCTGTTTGCGAGCAAAGCAATATCTCGGCGATCAATGCATATGTCGCACTAAGAGACTTTGGTCTTTCAACCCCTCAAGTCGGCGATGCCCCGATTCTAGGGTATGGACGGCCGAATCCTCTCATTCGTGAATGGATTCGCGGTGGTGAAGTCAAGACTCTTTCGAGAGCTGAGAGGCAGCTAAGGCAAGGTCTTGATTCCGCGATATTGCCAAGCTTGGTGGGCCATGCGACGCCAGAGGATAGAGCAGCGGCCCTGAAACGACACTTCAGAGAATTGCGAGAGTGGGCGCTCAATCAAGAGGCCGAGTTTTTGGAAGCGGTCGCAAACGAGAGGCCCCAACTGAACTCCAATGACAAGTGGAGGATTCTTCTCACCTCGTCTGATGCCGAAAACTTCATTGTGAGAGCGCTCGGAGCGCTCGAGGCAAGCGTTGAAAACTGGCAGGCGTAGCTCCGACGAGTCGTTCAATCAGGGAGCTCGCATGGATACCCAACAGAAGTTCGATACGACATTCACGGTCTTCGTGGTGAGTCGAGCAGATCACGCAGCTCTTAGTGCATTGTCGGACTTCAGCAAGGATTTGGCGGAACTTCGTGCCTTTGCGATTGTGACGCCGGAGGACAATGACCAACGAGGAAAGGACGTAGCCACTCGACTTTGTGAGGGCTACAGTCTGTTGGAAACTCAGCTATTCTCCTGGCTCACAACTAATCGCCCTGAAACGTCAGCGGTTCGGCTCGCACTAGTTCAGAGCAATCGGTTGGCACGAGGGTCAAGTGATGCCCTGAATGAAACTCTGAGATGGTTACAGGAGCTATCTAACACATACGCGCCCAATGTCACGGTGAAGGCGATGAGAGTTGGTGCCTTTGCAGAGGAGGACATTACAGAAATCAAGAACCTCTTTATTGATGGCTCAGTGTTGAATCTCGTCGTGGTACCTCGCGACTCGCAATCACATGATGGTATTGCGCAGCCAGTCATAGCAACCAATGGTGATCTATTGAAGTCCCACATCCAAATTGAGCTGGCGACTCTGTTCGGACTTTGGCCGGAGATGCGCTCAGCAATCGTTGATGAACTGTTGAAGGTGCCCGGCACCAGCAATCAAGTGTGGCTGCAATTCGTCAGTTCGCGAGCACTGATTCTCGAGTGCCCTCCATTGCCGATTGCGAAGGTAATCGACAGTGACGGGAACCTAGCGACTCCCGTGGACTGCGAGCCATTTCCCAACCCAGGAGAGAGAGTGGGTGCCCTAGTTAGAGCGGTTTACCCCGACGAACTACGTTTCGAATCGACTGATGAGCCGACCGGACTGGTTCCCAGAGACGCCCGCGGTTTTTGGAGAGAATATTGGTCTGAGTTCGGTCACGCAATTGTTCGCTTGCCAAGGCTATTGGTTAAAGATCTCCAAGGGGATTTGAACTCGCTTTCAAGCTCGATACTCCAGGAAGCTGTCGGAGGAAGTAACAGTCACATTCGAATCTTGTTTGCTGAAGATCCGACGAGTGGAGATTTGCCCGCAATTGATGATGCAAAAGTCGAAGCAATGATCGAGAGACTGATTGCTGAAGATGAGTCGCCGAGACGACTCTCGCTCGAAGGTAAACACTGGTTCGAATTGATTCGCAAGTCATTGGGTCTTATTGATGGCTCTACGGTGGCGTCACTCGATCGCCAGCGGTTGGGTCAGGAAAACTGGTTGATTGTTGAGAAGTCGGTCATTGGTCCTACCGCCGATGCCATAGGCGATGTGCTGGCTGAATTCGGCGAGTTTGTCGATCCGGATTCACACGGGGCCGCTCCGATAAATCACCAGATTGAAGACTCCACCACAGATGAAAAAGATTGGTCTCCACAAGCGACCGACCAAGACGGGGATGTCAAAATAGAAAGCGATGATGGCATCAATGTAGAGGCTGCGAAGCCGGAGATTGAGGAACCCACTAGTGTACTTGCTGAGCCTGAAATTGCTGATTCGGCTGGGGGTAGTCATAAAACGGCCCCAAGTTCTTTGGGTTCGGAAGCTGTTGCTAGTAATAACCAGGTTGAATCTGTCCCCCCACGATCCTGGCCAACACGGATTAGACACGAAATCTTGGAATCAAAGAATCGAGAACCAGACTCGGTCTTGACCGGCATCGCTTCAGAGTTCATCAGCGAAGCGACGAAGGCCCGCCGTCAGGCGAACTCCATGATTGAGAGACTTCGACGATTACCGTCCGAATTCTCCCCGAGGGAGGCCAATGCAATCTCGAGCACAATTCGCGTTGCACTTTTTCTTGGTCTCCTTGTTGGATACTTCGTAACCGGAACTCTCACAGATCGGCGATACTGGCTCAGCGGTGAGCCGTTGACTTCCTTCACTCGAGACTTCATCTGGACCTTCGCCGCGACTTTGATTGTCTGTGCTGCTGTAGTCGGTCTCCTCGTCAAGACCTCGGGTCGATGGCAAGCACGCGTCATTGTTGCTGTGACATTTTGTTCGGTGGTGATTGCCGTTGAATGGGTATTCTTCGCACCAATCCGCGATTTCGTTCTAGAGATTCGCCCAGTCGGGAGAACCGCAGTAGTTGGTGCGCTCGTGATGGCATCAACCGTCGCTATTGCGGTCATGTCATACGTGAGAAACCGCTTGAGCAAGAATCGAGTTAGGCGGCGATTTGCTCAGGTGCTTCTCGCTATGCTCGCGGTTTACTGCGTCATTGGAATCACTGCATACCTTGGTAACAGTCGGTCGCCAGTTAGGGAACTATCTGATCAATTGCAACTCCGGCTTGCAATCGTGGGCTACGTATTAGCAGGATCATTACTATTTGGAAGTGCGGCCGTCTTCGCCTTCGTTCTTCTTCGAGAGAAGTATCGGCTTAATGTCCTCGTAGACGTCTTGCGCTGGGCCGAAAGAGAACTATTCGAAAGTGCCTCGGCTGAACGAATTCTTCGAAGGGCCGCGATTCAGTGGGTCGGGAGCGCTGCAGTGCTGGCGAGACTTGCTCAATATCCGCTTGGGCGGAGAGTGCACAATCGTCATGGGGATTCAGCGGTGGCTACCAACATTGACGCGCGCCTGATGAAATTTGCAAAGGGATTTCTGGCATTAACAGAGCGGGGTCAGCACGGATTGGCGTCAACTCTGCGAAGGCTATTCATCAGGCGAGGCTGGTTGACAACTCAATACCTGCAGCTCGTTAAGGCTTTCCAAAAGGAGTGGGCCTTTGGAAAAGGACTGCCGGAGGATGATGGTTTGCGTGTTGATCCAGAGACTTGCCCCGTCGTACCCATGTGGAGTGAAGTGGTAGACGGCGAAGCGCGCGGCAGTCGATGGGTGTTCATGCAGTCAGTTTTCGCCGGCACGTTTGACGAGAGTCTCTTGGTGCGCTCTGGTGACATCAAGCTCGAAGAGGCATACAGGACAATCCTCTCGGACGCGTCCTCTCATACGATTGGAAATCGAGTTGAGACTGATGCAGTGACGTTCTTGGGTCGACTTATTCCCCCCAACGGCTCGAAGATGCTAGACGGTGGTCTAGTAAACACGGTGTTCGCGGGCAACGACCCGAAGCAACGCATGAAAACTCACCTATGGTGGCCAGAGGATTTGTTGGCGTTCGAGCGAACAAATGCCAATGCGTTAGCTCTCAGTTCCGTGAGACCTAGTGAGGTTCTGACCTCAGATCGCGTGTCTAGCACCGTCCGACTCTTTGGCGCTTGTGTGTCTGTCTCGGAGATGTTCTTGACTACTGAAGCGAGCCGCCAAGAAAATGCAGGCTAGATGTTGCGCGTCAGAGCGACGATTTGCATGTCGGGACAGCGTTTGGTGTGAAGAAACAGCCCTGGCGAGTCACGCCCCCTCGACGCACTGTCGGCAAGCCTGCAGATACCGAGAGCGCAGCTAAGCCGCCCCGTCCGAGTCGCCTCCCAGCTTCGGAATCAGCCAGTAAAGAAGTAAACGAACCACTTCGACCACGGCGTCTCACTTACCGATCGAATGCACCGGTAACGGCGGCGACTCCAACGCATGGGAAGCAGAGCAGGAAAGTGTCGCGTCGTCCAATTCAACTAGGCGCAGTGCTCCTTGGTGCGGTAGTGGCTGTGACTGGTTTCGTGCTGTTGGTCGATAATCCGTCGAGGAGTGTTGAGGGAACAGAGCCCAGTTCAGAATCGCCAGACACGCGAGCAGTGGGAACGACGACCAGCGTCGTATCATCAACTGTTCCTACAAACCAATCGCCGAAGATGGCTAGTCCGCTGAAGCTCGACAAGTTGATACGTTCAATTGTGTTCATCGAACGCAACTGCGATGGCGAATATGCGACCGGCTCGGGCTCGATAGTTCTTGACGGCACCTATGTTCTGACCAATCAACACGTCGCTAATCGTGATGACTGTGACTATTTGGTCTGCCTAACGGAGACCTGGACTCGTGAGCCCAACTGTGAAGCTTTCGGTGAGCTAGTGGTCGACGACGTCGAGAACGATTTGGCAGTTCTGCGTCTGATTACTGAGAGCGGCAGCGTCTATCAATCGAATCGCGATCCAATCGAGATACGTAGTATCGAAGTTGAGATAAATGAA